>SDBU01004960.1_pt1 | contig 16105 bp, 39 predicted proteins | sample 2277071 | NCBI WGS metagenome assembly SDBU01 (sample SAMN10397929, study PRJNA504765) | marine sediment metagenome | isolation source: marine sediment core GS08_GC12, 126 cmbsf | place: Arctic Ocean: Gakkel Ridge, Loki's castle | collected 2008
TTCAAAGTTCTGAGTTGGCGATTGCGGCATTTAATGATGCCCTATCTGCTAATATTCCAATGAGATTTTATGCTTCTGAATATAACCTTTTGAATGGCAGCGTCGGCATCAATACAGATACCCCCGATACAAAATTACAGGTTGTTGGCACAGCTGGATTTGGTGATGATTCCGGTAATGAGACATTATTCTCCGCAACCGGCGATATGTCGTTTGCAGGAGATGCTACTGTATGGAACGATATGCAGTTTCAAATATCAGATGCCAAGGTTACTCCGGCTTCACTTTTGCCTTCGTGGGAAGCCTTTACTGCTAACACATCCGAGTATGCTTTTGGCGTAAACAAGGAAGTAGATACTTCTGCCAATGAATTACCCCATTCGTGGAAAGAGGGAACCTCTGGCCATGCTCATATGCACATAACAACAAAAGCAGTTCCCGCTCAGGAAGAAAAAGCTCAATTCACAGTTACCTTTGCCTATGCCGATACAGCTGAAGTGTGGGTAGAAGCACCTCTTACGGCAGAACTTACAATACCAATTTCAACTACGGCATTAACTAATTTCTATCTTGATTTAGGTGACATAACCCTTACGAATTATTTAATCGAGGCACAAATGCGATGTAGAGTAAAAAGAATCCCAAAATCTGCTGGTGGAACTGAGTATACTGGCGATATATTCATTACCCAGATAGGTATACATTTTGAGGAAGATATGGTAGGTAGTCGAACAGAAATAACTAAATAGGAGCAGAGAAATGAATAAGGTAAAAGCGAAAGCAAACAAGGCAGAGAATGTAGAAACACCGAAGAGCGTCAATTTAGACAATATGAACTTGACAGAACTAAAGGCAATGGCGTATGATATACTTGCTATGATAGAGAAGTGTCAAGCAGACCTGCGACAAGTGAATGATTTAATTAGAGCTAAACAACGAAAGGAACAGTAATGCCAACGATAGACAAACAATTGGAAGTTATCTTTGAGAAACTGGACAGTATTGATAAGCGATTATTTTTTGACAACGGCGGTGAGTGTATGCAGTCGAAGGTCAATCGCCACGAACAGACAGTAGCTGCTCAGGAGAAACGGTGGAAATGGGTTTTGGGTACAACTACAGCCTTGCTTGTTGTGGTGTTTGGTAGGATTGTATATGACATTATTTGGTAAGGTCAGTGCAATGAGAAACTGGACGAAATACTCGAAAGATTACCTCGGCGAGTGGATTGAACAGCTTGAAAAGGACAACGAAGACCTGAGAAAATACATAAGATTTTATCTCGTGGGAGATAAGAAGTCGGCTTTAATAGCAAAGCTGAAGAACATTTTGAAGAAAAGGAAAAACAAATGAAAAGGTTAATATATCTGGCGGGAATTTTACTTTTGTTATCTGGCTGTGGTTCATTCCATGCAGGCGCGCCCACTATTGCCGAACTACCCACAACTGGCGCGGAGAAGTTAATGCAGACTACTACCGGTACGGGATTGTTATTTATTCTCGGCGCCGTCGGCCTTGCTCTTGGCGTAGCCTCTGTGTTTAATGGTAGTAAATCCGCCGTTGCATGGTGCATAGCCTCGCTTGTACTTATCGGCTTGTCCTTGACAGTGGCTAAATACGGCACGCTGATAGCCTTGCTATGCTTAGTTGGGGGCGTTGGCTGGTTTGCCTGGAGCTTGTTTATTAAAAAAGGATTCTTAACTTTAAGGAGCAAAGAATGAACGTAATAGCGTGGATACTTATAGGAATCTGGTGTGCAGTTGGTATATACGATGTATATCTGTTACTGAAAGGCAGCCCAACTATTTCCAAGCAAGCCGAGAAGTATTGCAGCAGGCTTGTGGACGTGGTTATCGTAGTTGTGATTCTTGGTATTACGTGGGCATTTGCAGGGCCGAAAGGGTTTGCTTTTGCCTTGAGTTTTACTATGTTAGGACACATGCTCTTGGGGCATGAAACATATAAGAAGTAATCTTCATTTCTCCTCTGAGCGTGGGGGTCGGGCTTAGTCCCGGCCCCTGCGTTTTTGCTTTACTTTAGAAGTTGCTTATGGATTTTTTTTACTGCTCGTTCGCAATCAAATCCCTTGCGTAAGCTAAAGCATTTCTTGCAATCAAGACAAGTAGCGTTTTGTCGCAAGTATCCGTCGTTTTCTATTTCAATTTTCAAGTATTTGTGCTTGCACTGCTTACGCTTGGATGATAACTTAGCTGCTTTGAGGTCGCCCTCGATTTGCCCAACTCGGCAGCCTAAGACATACATTGTCTTTTCCAATCCTGCTACTGTTGTTTTTTTGTCTTCCTTACTCATCTTTCATTCTCCTTTTTCATTTCTACATAACGCGTTACACTTTGTCAGCACAAAGCCATCGACTTGCTTGATTGGTATTTTTTTAAGCGCGGCTATTGCGTCCGCCTTGGTCTTTCTCCGAACATCGCGCAATACGCCCTCTTTGTCTACATATTCGAGCATGTAATTTATTCTGCCTATAGGAAAATCACTCTCTCGTACATTTTTAACCCTTTTGTACGAGCATTCCTTGCAATCCCGGCTTAGCCCATCTGGATATCTTCTGTTGCGATAGAAAAACTTAGGCGTAGCAGGCAAGATGTGGGTGGGTTTCTTCGCACAGGTTTTCATCTGTACCATGTTCTCTATTAAGTCTTTTGTATCAGTCATTGGGGGTATCCTTTAGGATTTGGAGCTTGTCAAGTTCTGCTTGGAGCTTGTCAATGCTTGCCCAATCCATAGCCCTGTGCCTGTCTGAATGAGCACAATTACAGGTAGTGGAGAATTTGCTTAATTGAGGCGAAGGACAAAAGTGTCCGCTTATTAAGTTTTCAATCTCGGTCTGGAGTTTCTCGACTTCTGCACACAAGTCATATATTTGGCTTATTGCGTAGTCGATTGTTGCGTCCTCGTGCTTTTCTTCGGGCTGCCTTCGCTTTCTTATTTTCTGTGTGTTCATAATCATTTCTCCTGCTGTCTTAATTTTACTTCTTTGGATTCACAAAAGTTTTCGGCGGACACCATAACAGATATTCCAGTTGTTTCACAATACAAGAGTGCGGCAATGGGCTGCATTTGTTTTATTTTTCTCGTAGGATGATATTGGTCTGAATTAAACAATGCCGAAATGAATGTTTTTTCAAATTCAGTTTCGGTTATTATATTAAACGCCCAATCTTGATGTCCTTGCCTATTGCCTTGAAATCCTATAAATTCTACTTTCATAATCATTTCTCCTTGTCTATTACTTGACCACATTCAACCCCACCGCGCTGTCTTTGCGTGTTGTTTGCAGTATAAGTCATTAGGGCCATAGCCTCTCTTGCGCTGGCATTGATGGGTAATAAATTTATCCCAGCCTACTTCGGCAACGCACTTCATTTTGTCTTCAGCTATTCCGGCTTCATTACCAGCCCATTGTCCATATCTTCTTTTGCCCATATCATTTCTCCTTAAACTGTTCTATCTTCTTCTTGAACCTCACCTGATAAGCCGTGGGCACATTCCACCATTCGACCTCATAATCTATAGCCTTTTGCAGTAGCTTGGCCTCAACCTTCAGGAAGTCGTCCTCGTGCCAAGTGAAATGCTCAAAGGGTAGGTTTATGACGTGGCTTCTAAGCTTATGGTTCTTGGTAAACCATACCCCGAACCGGTCGGGGTTAGAGTGGGCCCAAGCGTGGCATTGTCCACAGCCAGTCAGGGCATTAAGCTCAAGCCAACGGGTGTTGTTGCTTGTGCGGGACTTTATGTGTATCCACTGGCAATTCCTGTCTCTGGGTTGCATTACAGCACCACAGTTTGGGCTTTGGAAAATCTGGCAAGTGTAATCATCCCTTGTCTTGACTATCGTCGCAGCAAGGGCGTCAAGCCATTTCTTGAACGGTCTTGCTCTGAATTTAGGCATTATCATACCTCTTAATTTCAATTACCCATACCCACGGGTTTTTGTCCCAACCAAAACCACGCTTGGCGTTGAGAGAATCCCAAAGTTCTCGCCAGGGCCTAAAATAATACCATCCTAAATCCTTTTTTTTAGCATAGGGTAAATCGAAATACAGCCCTTCTTTTTTTATATCCTCTATTGTTATATCCTGCACCCTCTCCACCCTTAGCCCTGTTATCTCAAGCCAGAGGCGGGCACAGGCTTTGGGCATGTATCGTGATGACCGCCATTTAATGCTAAAATCTGAGGGCTTCCAGTTTGTGCCAACATCAAATATCATCTCATCTTTACTGGCTTTGTAAATTATGGCTCTTGCCGTAGGCAGTAAGCCATTTTCACTGACTCTTGCAAATGTTTCCTTCACCCACAGCAAATCGCCGACTTGATAAGGACTCTTCAAAACCTCTATTCTCGAAGGCTTGTTCCACGCCCCGCCGCCCCATGCCAAAATAGGTAAGCCGTTAGGGTTTGTTCCAGTAATAATGCCATTTGGCCTATTTTTTGGAATGACTATAACCCTTCTCGTCTGAGTTTTTCGGCCAGCTTGAATAGCCATAATGGATTCAGACGACATTACGATTGGGTGTTCTTTAGCCATTATTCAATCTCCACTTTATGCCCGCACTCAGGGCAGACCGGCTCGTAGCCCAAGATAATAGCACACCAATAACGTAACTGGCATTCTGGGCAAGTAAATTCAACCATTATTATTCACCTTCTTTCAGGGCTTGTTCGGCTTTGGCTCCACATTTTAAGCACAACCGCATACTATATTTGCCTTTTTCATCTTCGCACCACGCCAGACCCCATTTATTTTCGCAGCCGATAGGCTTTCTGCAAGCTAAGCAACGTAATTTTCTCAACCGTTTGCTTGGCGGATTGCTCCATTTAAGACTTAATACTTTCACGGGCACTTGCTTTGTTGTGTTTATGGTTTTAGTCAACATCTTTTTCACCTTCTTTCGGAGGCAGGATTATCGGTCGCCAGTGGGTAACGAGGCTTGCGGACATTACAATAGTAGTGCCTCCATAGTCAGCGAACCATTGATTGTGATGTTCAGAAAACGTAGCTTCGATAATCATTCCATTATAAATTATTTCGACTTTGGAAGAATATTTATAACCATTATCATCAATCAATTCTGGCAGCCCCTCGCTTACAGGTATCCAGCGATACTTGGCAAGCTCGGATTGGAGTTGCTTAGCTCTTGCCAATAAAGCTATATACCCTCGATGGTACTCAAGCAAGCCACCTTCACAGTCAAACCCGCATTGCCTAATTTCCAGTTCGATTCGCTCAATGGGACATTTCGAGCAGTCTCTTTCTTTACGCTTTGCCATTATCCACCTTTTCTTTCTTAATACAAAGTTTGGACTTCGGGCTCTCTCCGATGTGATAAAGTTCTGTTATATCCTCCAAATTTAAGCAGTTACTTTTTCCACCTTCTTTCAGGGCTTGCTCTAATAGTTCCTTATTCGGATACCAGTTATTGCTTTCCAAATGGGGTTCTTTTGTAGAAAACCTATCTTCACAAACCAAACAAAACTGTCCTTCGTGGCCACCGAAATTACTCTCGAAGATTATCATTTTGCCACCACAAATACATTGCTGTTTATCTTGTTTTGTGTAAGATTTAATAGCATCCATTTGCATCATTGTTTTGCAGCCACCTTTATCACAATCAAAACTTGGCTGCAGTTCTCTGCATTTTTTACATATTTCAGTTCTCATTTTTTTTTCAATACGATTGATTTCTCTGGTATCCATTTTCATTCTCCTTTCGCAGCTTTCAAAAAGTTATAGGGGCTGTTTGTAAAAACATATCCTGCGTTTTCTGTATTCGAGATGCCGCTGATTATAAAAGACCTCAGCTTGGCTAACTCGGCTTTGAGTTGCTCAGCCTTTGTCAATGCGTCGGAAAGCTCGCTGTTATAGCGAAATATCTCGGTTTGGAGTTGCTCAATCTGCTCGTGCATTGTGCAATGCTTGATAAAAACCCCGTCCTTGTACTCGCACAGGGGGCAGGAATGGCCCTCAAGGCCTGTATAAGTTTTGGCTTTGTCGAGGTCGGATTGGAGTTGCTTAACTTTTGCATTTAATTCACAACAGCTTAATCTATAGCCATTTGCCTCTTCGTCTGAAATGAATCCCATATCATTCTCCTTTCATAAATAAGCACCGCTGGCGCGGGAACGCCCCCGCTTGCCTCCTGCATAAATTCCTGTCGCACTCGTTACCATATTTACTTTCTACCAGCGGTGCTGTTATTTATGTAGTCAACTAAAACAATCTCGGTATTCTCCCGCTATCCATCTTTTCATAACTTGATATTTAGCCTCATAGGATACATAGTGTTTTGCCCTTGCCCATGCCAAATGGAAGAAAAGCCACTCGTCATCCTCGCTAAGGCTGGCTTGAAATTCATGTACTTCATCAATCTGTTCTTGAGTAAGTTCCATTTTTTAACCGTTCTTTCTTAACAACCAGCGGTGCTCGTCTATTATCGCGGGCTACTCAACCAATGGCTTTTGAATCTGCCACAGCTTGAGCATTATCTTTTGGCCGCATTTCGGCCATTCTTTTACCCCAGTATTCACCTGTCTCGCCTTGAAACCACAGGTCTCCAACGGGAGCGGAACGCCAATGGGATAGTAGCTCATAGTGGCTTAGGCTGTCGATGTGCTTTTTGTTTTCTTCAGTTAAATCCATTTCAACCATCCTTTCTCTATTATCGCGGGCTTTGCTCTTCAAATTGTTTTACTATCTCTATTATTGCAGGCAAAATAGCCGCTTCAATCACATTCTCTTCACGTGGAGTAAGATGAGGCAGCCTAACAAGAAGGATAGTTTCACTTGGGTCACTCAAGTTACTTCCGTCTCCACAAAATGTTTGACATCCAATATGGATAGATGTATGATTTAGTTCCATTTCAACCATCCTTTCTAAAACAACCGATTAAATACGACGGGGCGAACCACAAGCCGTTTTTGCATCCCACCCCGCCGCGTCAGCTATTCACTTTGGCTCCAAGAGTTCGGGGGTGTCGGCATGGTCTCATTTTACTCTCCTGTTCCAGTTCTTAACAAAATCTCATATCGTACCCATGATTAAACAACCATCGAAGTTGCCTCTTTGTTTTTTTTACATACTGCCTATCACAATAGCTATCGGCTTCAAAAAACCAAATCCCCGCACAGTGTACTTTTATCCATCCCGCATATTCTATACTAAATTTACACCTGTTCTTTTTTTGAATATCGTGTGCTTTTTTGCTATGTTCCATAAACTTACAGGGCCATAACTTACCCTGTCTGTCTAACCAGCCATTTACATGACACAGCTTTAATTTCTCGCTCACTTTGTTATCTCCTTTGCCCAATGCTTTGCGGCTTCTTTTAGCCGCCCACAATCTTCTTGACAGTCATGGGTTTTGCCAGTAAGGTACATTAACGAACAATACTCGCAAGGGTCTGGAAAATCAGGGTCATAGTCGGGGTTTTTCACTTTGCTCTCCTGCTCCAAACTTTGATTGCGAGGCTTTTGCTTTTTGCACGAATGTAAACTTTTAACTTACAGTACGTACAATAAAAATGCCACTCTGTTGAATAATAATTTGAAGTAACAGGGGCTATGTCTTTCCCACAAAACGGGCAATTAAGTGGTTTTTCTGGCATATTGATTTCCTTTCTTAAAAGGTGAATTAAGATGGCCCTTGAACCTGCCTTTTTTAATACAATCTTGAACATTATCCCTATGCGTTCCCAAAAATAAATGAGCAGGATTTATACAAGGCGGATTATCACACGAATGGTAAACAATTAAACCAAATGGAATCATTGGTATGTTGTGGGTTAGTCTATAAACCTCACGATGAACTAAATGCTTAAAGCCCCGAAATCTTCTGCGCCCATAACCATCTTCGTTTCTATAGCCTTGCCATTCAATGCATCCACTTACCATAGCCTTGGAGTTCTTAAATATAATCTCAAGATAATTTGCCTTGTCCAGCCTTCCGTGCCTCGTTAATCGTGCTCTGTGCATAGAACAGTATTTATCGTATTTTTTTATTGGTTTTGTACACATACCAGCGCAACATTCTTTAAGTTTCTCACTCACTTTATCCTCACTTCCAGATATCGGCGACCAAACTTTATTGCATCCTCGTGGCTGCTGAAGAATACATCCAGTCGGTTTCCTACTATCGCTCCTCCTCGGTCCAATACAGGGACGAACTCGCCCCCTGCGTAGCCCGGAATCGATATCATCGCTCCAAAGGGCATCTCAGGCGGGGCAGCTACGAAGAATCCCTTGGCGGGGCGACCAGAAGCTGTAATGCCGTCTGCGAAGTTTTGGCAGCAATCCGAGCAAGGGCAATATGCGGTAACTTCAAAAATCACCGGGGCCACTTCGGTTCGTGTGCCCGCGACCCCGGCTTTGGAGGAGGAAAAGGTAATGCTTTCGTCTATTGTAACTGGCTCGCGCCTAAGCATAAGCCAGAATAATAGTAAATGGGCAAAAGCAATTATACCACCTATTATAAGGATTATCGCCCAATATGTCAAAGCTTTTTTAGTCATTTTTTCAACCTGATTTCATTAAGGCTAACGAGTTTGTTGTAGAATTTGATGGGGTTGTCGCAATAATCATAGTCGGTACAAGTACAATCAAAAGCTTCGTCTACTTCCTTGCCAGGACACGGAAGGCAACCACGACCCTTACTATAGTCGCAGAAAAAACAATCAGCTTGAAGACGGTCTTCGTATCCATGTTCCCTTAGCCATTGTTCTTTTAAGATAGGCACGAAAAGGGCCCCGGCTTCTCCTGCTATCCATTTCCACATTTCCAAGCACAACCGCCACGTCTCATCTAAATTTAGCTTTTTCATTTCTCTTTTCCTTTCGGCTCGGCCTGAGCTATTGCTTGTTCAAGTAAAGCGATTTCTTTTGACCAATCAGGCCCATGTTCATTCATTGGTTCAGAAGGATAGCCTATAAAAGCAATTCTTATTTTTATATCCTTGCACGCCTCCAGCAAGGCATCGTGGCTGTTCCAGCAGAGGACGAGGCGCTCGGCGTTGGCTTCGTTTGTTGCCAAACCATAGCTACTTCCATCGCCAGCACAACGGGCTATGCTTTTATCAGATGAATCAAAAATCCGGCAAAACAAGCCAGTTCTTAGTTTTCCTTTTGTATGCTCCATTTCCTCATTCCTTTCTATTTTACTACAACCGTATCTGGCGGGGGCACGACAACGTGCCAGTTTTTCGCTACACATATGATACAATCGTCAATGAACGTCGCCATCTCCCCGACTTTCAGGTCAGCAAGGCTCTTAACAATAGGTATCTCTTTGCCAGTAGTCTTGCTTGTAACATACCCAGTTAGAAACTCACCCTTGAGCAAACCCTTGACCTCGTTCGGCGTGTAGCCGGACTCCTCCGAAGCCAGGCGAAAGACTACGCCGTGCAGGTACGCTAACTGGTTGAGGCTTTTGCTTTTCTGCTCTCGCTGAACGATTATCTCTACGTCCTTGCCTTCAAGGCCAGTTAAATAAGCATCATACTGGCATTGCTGCTGGACAGCTATCACGGGCTGGCCCTCGACTATTTTAGCTCTGAATTTGGGTATCATTTTTCGCTCTGCCTTAACTTATGAATAACTTTGTAAGAAACTTTATCTTGGGGAATATCATTGTCAGCGCGATATTTTTGCAGCTTCTCTATTGCTTTGATTACTTTTTTAGACTGCTTGCTCATTTTCCTATTCCTCTTTTAATTCTACTTCTATTTGGGTCCCACATTGCTTGCAAGTTATCTTTGGCAGTAGCATTAAACTTGGAATCGTCTCAAAGAACTCTCGTGCAGACTCTTTTTTTGATACCTTGCATTTTGGGCAAGAAAAGATTATCTGCTCGGTCTCACTTACATCATTTGCACCCATTTTCCTATTCCTTATCAATATTCTGGCTTATTCTCGTTCTCGTCCATTTCTTGATTAGCCGCGTCATAGTTATTGGGCAGACTTCCCCCTTGAATACCATTGTAGATATAATCTACGTATTCAGCAGCCACTTTCTTGATGTCATTGGGAGCCATATTTGTTTTATTCATTTCTGCCAACATCACCATTAGGCGCGTAGCGTTATTCAAGCCGTTCATTCTGGCTTGCCGTAGGTCTTTTGCGTCCCAATCCACGGGTTCGTCCTCTTTGGCGCCTCCTGCGGGCTCCTGGGGGCCTTGCGGGGCGTTCTGGGAGGCAGGCTGTTGTGCGGGGGCTTGGCTTACTTGCACCCGATTATTCCAGAAACCATTGTAATACATCTGGTTTTCGAAGGGATTCGGGCCTATGTCAAAAGATAATCTCTGGTTTACGAGATTCATACTCAAGCCATCACCTTTGCCGACATAGATTTTGACTTTCTGCTGCTCACCATTATCATCGGCGATAACCGTTTTTTGAAATCTTGTACCCTTGCCTGAGAATGCTATGCTCTCAACGGAGTTTAATGTACCGAACATAGTGAGTTTTACCTGAAAGCCCTTCTCGTCTTTTTGGCCTGCTACTTCTCTAATCTGTGCAAAATTCATCTTTATTCTCCCTTGCTTAGGTTCTGTTTCGATAACTCACTTAACTGGTCGGTTACGTCTTTGTTGTTCTCGTCATAGTATCGGACTTCTTTGCGGATTATTTTGGCCTTTTCGACCACCTCAAGGACGAAGAAGGGGATGCGATATATCCGTCCCGTTGGTAGTTCTATTGACACGCCATTAGAATCAATCCCAATTACAACCCCGTCCCTGCCGTTATAGTCAAGTTCACTCTCTGTGTGATAACAAGTATTAGAGCCAAGTTCGTCTCTTTCGTTCGCCCGCAAAACCTTTACCTTGTCCCCCACCTTAATCCCGCTTGCCTCTTGCATTGTTTTGTACGCTTCTTCAATCTTCATTTTCAATCTCCAATTCAAGTTTCTGCTTCATTTCCATTATTTCACGATTACGCTCCTGCTCCGCCAGAATCCGGCCACAGAACTCGTTCAGGCAGGCTTGGTTCTGGGCCTGCTCTAACTTCGTCATAAGGTCAAATCGAGGTCTATCCATTTATCTCTCCGCTACTGGCTTTGACGTGTTATCACACGCCCGCTTGCTGGTCGTGCCCCAATCCCAAACATGGCTGATTTCCGCAGTAGGTATGTCGTGGCGGTGATACAAGTGGCCGTTAATGCCTTGCGGAGTCTGCAATATGGCGCCGCAATGATAACAGCGGAAGTTCTTGGCATCTCTTACATCGCCTGGATGGTTATAGCGTTTAGACATTATTCGGTTCCTTTCGCGGCCTAAGAGACCCAAGGCAATCGGGTACTCGGTCAAATACAGCGTCTGTTAATACGGGCTGGTTGTATTCATCAACGGGCATACCATATTTAAGACTCCACCTTAAATTTTGGTCGTATCGTATCTGACCTTCTCTGGTTAATTGATATTGAGTTCTAAACATTTTCCATTCCTGAAATCGAGGTCATTTTTTCTTTCTTCTTTTATTAAGTTGGACGAGTTTGTTGTAGAAAGCAACGGGCCTTTCCGACCAGTGATAATAACGACCATCTTTTTCGCAGTTAAAGTTTTTATCTACCATTTTCGCTGGACACTTTTGGCACAAACTGCTATTAACGAATCGCTGGCCATATTCACAAAAAAAACAAGAGAATCTAATGCTTTCTATACCATGCTCTCTTAGCCATTGACGCTTAAGCGTGCCTATGTCTGTTCGTTGATTTTTTCTTCTTTCTCTGGCTATCCACTTCCACATCTGTAAGCACAACCGCCACGTCTCATCTAAATTTAGCTTTTTCATTTCTCTTTTCCTTTCAAAATTGAACGGTATTTTTTAACCCAGACATCAGCGGCCCACGCCCCAAACGACAGCTTGAGTCCGTGCCTCTCCACGAGCAGCCTATGCGCGCCCTTCAGGAGTTGCCAGTCGAGCTTGCGGAAGTGGATACTCGCCATCATATCCCAATTGTATTTGCCGGAGCCTTTAGGCCGGCCTCGTTTTGGTTTTAAGATAGACATGTTCCTGATATTCCTTTCAAAATATAGGTGCTGGACAGGCAGGCCTCGAACCTGCACGGTGTTGAATACCTTAGCTGAGGCGTAGCTGTTACTTAATGCTAACAATCACCTTATTCGCCCATTTAGCGTCTACCAGTTTCGCCACTGACCAGCACATATTCACTTGTAAAAGATGGGACAGGCCATTGGTTCGCATTAACACAGCGACTTTTTCACGCAACCAAGACGCAAGCTTCCAAAAGCCACTAAGGAGCGGCAATCTTGATAAGTCAGGCTACCACGCCACTGTCCCATATACTTATAAAAGAGCTATTCTTTGACTATCTTGCCTTTTTCATCAAGCAAGTGCATATTCTGGTCTTCACGAGTCCAGTTGATGTATTTGTTTCCCTCTTCGACGAGCCAGGCTTCGCCGGAGGCGGGGATAGAACCATATCTCCGGCGGCAGGTGCTTAAGGAAATTTCCTCACCACCCACCTTTTCATACAAAAGATACCAGTATTCCCCATCGCTGGTTTTGACGGCGGGTGCAAAATAATAACAACCGCCAAGCTTTACAATTCCAATATGGGCCGGGACAACCAAAATGAATTTTCTATCAAAGGTCGCCCTACTTACATACACAGGTTCAAAACGTTTCATTTCTAATCTCCTTTTTAATTATCCCACTGTTATATTATAGCACAGAACCCAATAGAGTCAAGACTAAATCCCAATAAGAACTTCAAGTCCAGAATTAAGTCGTGTAACGGCAAGGCTTTACAACTGAAATTATTTTTATTTTATTTTCCATTTGCATCTTGCCAAAAATGTGTTATACTTTATCTGTGGACACAGACCCCCAATTATTACAAGCCAGAATCACCGAGCTTGAGACGGCAAACGCAAAGCTCGAACATAAGCTGGCAAAGAATAAAGTGAGCAAGCGATATAAATATACCCCTGAGTTCGAGGCATTTTGGACGTGCTGGAAGGGTCGCTGGAACCGTGAAAACGACAGTTACACGAAAGTGGGCAAATACGAGGCTTTCCAAGTATGGGGCAAATTAACGCCCGATGAACAACAAAAAGCCATTGCCACGGCCCACAGGCCGTCAGGACAGTACGTACCGGACGCTGTACGCTGGCTCAAGGGTAAGCGGTTTGATGATTATGGATAGAATGTGTGGATAATACCGAAGAATTTAGATGTATCTCACTCTGTACGGGATACGCTGGAATTGAATTGGGACTTAGAGGAGTTATCCCAAAATTGCGAACGGTCGTTTATGTGGAGGTCGAAGCCTTCGCTTGCGCGAACTTGGTTGCAAAGATTGAAGCGGGTAAGCTGGATGCGGCACCTATCTGGACGGATATTAAGACTTTTGATGGAGGGCCGTTTCGTGAGACAATACATCTTATCACTGCCGGTTATCCCTGTCAGCCCTTCTCAGTTGCAGGAAAACGACAAGGAACAGACGACCCCAGACACCTTTGGCCACATATTGAACGAATCGTTCAGGCAATTAGACCTGTTTGGTGCTTCTTCGAGAACGTCCCAGGACACCTTACAATTGGATTCCCCGAAGTTTACAGAAGCCTACGACTTATGGATTACAAAGTTGAGGCAGGACTGTTTACGGCGGCAGAGTGTGGCGCGCCTCACAAAAGAGAACGGTTGTTTATCCTGGCAAACTCCCAACACTCTGGACTATGCAGCGGAAAGAGGGCCCGAGGCATTAGCTCGACAATTTGCAAACCAGAGGAAAGGCAGGACTTCGCCCGCAAATCTCAGAGAACAGGTAAATCCAGCGAACTGGCCGACACCACACAGCAATCAGGCAACGGGTCCAGGACAGCAAGGCCGGCAGGGTGGGATGAACATACAAACTGCCGTTGGCCTGCTCGACCAGGACAGCCTCAGTACGAATGGGAAGAACCGAGGGTTGTGGAGCACGCCCGAAAGCAGAAACCAGAAGGGATACCACAATCAAAAAAACGGCTCAGTGATAGAAAAATTGGGAACACAGGCAGGCAAAGGCAAGCTCAATCCTTACTGGGTCGAGCAACTACAAGGCGTGCCCGTAGGTTGGACGCAATTGCCAACAGAAACAGAATTGACAGACTTAGGCTCTTGGGAAACGGAGTAGTGCCGCAATGTGCAGAAAAAGCATTTAGAACATTATATGCATTATTTGAAGCCCCTAACCCCACTCCCGCAAAGCAGTTAACCGAAACTTGATACTTTCACAAGAATTTTCTGGACTTCTTGGGGGATTTAGAATATAATACCATATCTATTATGCGGCACGGAAGCGAAAAAAAACAAAATCTCTTATAAAGTTTAGCGGCTGAAGTGCCGTCGGGTTTCATAATACAATTTGATTCGTAGAACGTTCCTACAAGCAAGGTCATAAAATGACAGAACGAGCCGTAAAGGCGAGCAAATATGTAAGTGGTTTAGATGGTAGGTTTGACCCCGGACTTATCCCTTCGCTTCGGCGTTGCAGGCGTATCTCGTTTGTTTCCGACCTGATGCCCACTATAAAAAACATCTTAAGGACTGGTGCAAGAACAAACGGATTGGAAACCTCGTAAGCCTTTATACTGGAATGGCTTAAGTTGTTTTGTCCCCCAATTACTGGGGGATTTGTTTCCTGACACCATTGCCTGGAATCAAAGGCTTACAAGATATACTTGCTTATGAACTAATAGTTTATCAAAGAGCATTGCTCACGGGGTCTTTAAGGGCTTTGCTCTGAATACAATATCCTTGAAAGAGGATTTTAAGATAAAAAAAATTTATCTATTTTGTTTAGCAACCAGCTAATTTTCCTTGCTTGTTAAGTGCATACATCTAACATTGGAGACAAAATGGGTCGCCTGACAGAATTCTTTGGGGCAATAAAAGAGGGGATAAACACCGATACTGAGCCACTTTTCACACATATTGACACCAAAAACCCAGAATTCAGACAATTAGTGGCCAAAGCACGCAGGATAAAAAAGAGTTCTTACCTTGATGCCTTGCTTTGGGATTAACGATATATTAGTTTCATAATAAGCAGTCCTACGCTATTTTACAAGTAAATAGGGTTTAAAAAATAGGCCGATGCCCTGAGCAAGCACCGGCCTGGAGAGAAAAGCTGAATAAGTTTTTAAGTCCATTGATGTTCCCTATATGCTCCACCATCGGGCTCTTCTTGGTCAGCCATATCATGACGACAACCGGCACAAACGCCTTGTGTTAAGTCGTTTAGGGCGAAAGCAGTATGGCAACGCGAGCAAGGTTTGCCAATAAATAATTTATGATTTTCGCTGAAATCAGCAGTTGCCTTTACCATAAGTTTTTCAGCATCTTTGAGAGTCTGGGCCTTATAAAACAAAACGGGCTTCTGTTTGCCTCTTTTGGGGCTTATATATTGAACGTAAACACAATACACTTTGCACCTCTCTTTCTATTTAACTATGCTTCAGCATTGGCGATAGCCTTACTAACAATATCCATTCTACTGTCGCCATTCCAGTAGGTTTGCAATAACATTACTTGTGCCGCCTTACACGCCTTCAGCAGTTCATCGCGCTGCCTTTTGGTTTTGGGCGCAGCAGCTATAAGGTGGGCGTTGGCCTTAAAGTCTTGGTTCTGGACAGCAGCGAGAACCACTTCGTTTCCGTGGCTACCAACATAAATATGACAAGATGACTTAGTGGTTTCGTGTATTTCCCATTGTCCTTCTGTAATTCCCATAATTCCCCCTCTTTCTATTGTTTATACATCCATCTTATCAGGATTAGCGGCAGCCCCACGATTAGGGCGACGCACAGGATTACTGCGATTGATAAGCTCATAATATCCTCTACTTTCATCGGCCACAATCGGCCCTGCATGAAGCTTAATTTTCTTCTAAAATCCACCTCAAAATATCTCGTTTGGTTTCAAGTGAAAGCTGAATTAGTGCCAGCGGAGCATTTTCAACAACAGTTGCGGCAGGATAACCCAATCGTTCATCTTTTTCGACATCAAATAGCTTTTCTTGTATTTCCTGTTTGCTTTTCATTGCTAAACTCCTTTTAATTAAGGTTTTACATCATACTTATATA
>SDBU01004961.1_pt1 | contig 16103 bp, 15 predicted proteins | sample 2277071 | NCBI WGS metagenome assembly SDBU01 (sample SAMN10397929, study PRJNA504765) | marine sediment metagenome | isolation source: marine sediment core GS08_GC12, 126 cmbsf | place: Arctic Ocean: Gakkel Ridge, Loki's castle | collected 2008
GGGTGTGGACGGCTGCTGGATCGGCCCCGCCGATCTTGCGGCTTCGATGGGCATTGACCTGAGCAGACCAAAGGATGCCGAGCTTCATGAGGCGGCCATCCTTCGCGTCTTGGAAGCCTGTCGCAAAACCGGCAAGATCCCCGGTATCGCCGCAGGAAACCAGGCAAAACGCCGGATCGATGAGGGCTTTCTCTTCGTGACCGCCGCCGGCGACGCCGGCTACATCGTTGGTGGCGCTTCGGAGACTCTGCACATGCTGGGGCACGCGCCCTAGTGCTTGCTTGCACAAATGGCCGATATTTGGCCAGTTTGCGGTTTATGCTGGTGCAAACCTGTATGGTGCGTTCTTTCTTGGAACTGAACACGTATCTTGCGTCACGAGACTTGTACCCCGTACGGGGCACTTGCTCGGACTTGCACAGACTTGTGCAAGCAAGTACTAGCCGTGCCGTGTCGTGCTGGCAGCGTTCTATCTGCCCTCTTTGGGCTTCCTAGCGAGCATGAATCACACACGGGAGGAGCAGGTAGATGACAAAGATCGCGATGATCGGCGCAGGCAGTGTCGGCTTCACGCGCAGACTGGTCATGGACGTTCTGGCCGTGGAAGAGCTGCGCGACACAGAGTTCCGTTTCATGGACATCAGTGAAGAGAACCTCCGGATGTCCACCGATCTCTGTCGCAAGATGATCGCCGATAGCGGCCTCCCGGCGACGGTGCACTCGACGACCGACCGGCGGGAAGCCATCCGGGATGCAGACTATGTGATCTCGACGGTGAGGGTGGGTGGCCTCGAGGCCTTTGGCCACGACATCGAGATTCCCCTCAAGTACGGCGTGGATCAGTGCGTGGGCGATACCTTGGGGCCAGGGGGGATATTCTACGCCTTGCGCACCATCCCCGTGCTTCTCGACATCGCCAGAGACATCCGCCAGGTGGCGCCCAACGCCCTCTTTCTGAGCTATTCCAACCCCATGGCCATGAACTCCTGGGCCGTTCGTCGCGCCGGCGGGGTGTTCTGCGTGGGGCTGTGTCACGGCGTGGAAGGAGGACATCGTCTCATCGCCAGGGCCCTCGGCCTGCCCAGGGAAGAGGTCGATTTCGTCTGCGCAGGCATCAACCACCAAACCTGGTACATCCAGGTCACTCACGAGGGCAGAGACATGTTACCGTTCCTGCTCGAGGCCTTTGAGAAGGATCCCGACATCGCGGAGAGTGAGCCATGCCGCATCGATGTGATGCGACGTTTTGGCTATTTCTGCACCGAATCCAACGGGCACTTGAGCGAGTACCTTCCCTGGTATCGCAAGCGGCCGGGTGAGATGGGCAAGTGGATCTACACCGGCACCTGGATCGGGGGACGCACTGGCGGCTACCTGAACCATTGCCGCAAGACGCGCGACGAGTACAAGAGGATGTATCCAAGGTGGCTTAGCGGAGAAGAAGGATCGATCCAGCTCGGAGAGCGAACCACTGAGCATGCATCCTACATCATTGAGGCCCTGGAGACGGGCCGACTCTATCGGGGCCACTTTAACGTGGAGAACCGCGGCCTGATCACCAACCTTCCCGATGGGTGCGTCGTGGAGATTCCCTGCTACGTTGATGGCAACGGCATCCATCCCGCCTTCGTGGGGCCGTTGCCCCTTCCCTGCGCGGCGACGTGCCGGGCGAGCATCAGCGTGCAAGAGATGGCTGTTGAAGCGGCCCTCACCGGAGACCGCACACTGGTCAAGTTGGCCGTCCTCCACGACCCCCTTACGGCTGCGGTCTGCACGCCCGACGAGGTCTGGCAGATGTGCGACGATATGTTCGAGGCCCTGGCTCCGTGGCTGCCCCAGTTCAACGGTGAGGGACGGCGCTGGCCGGACATTCCCCAGCCGAACGATGGACTGCTTCGCTTCCCGAGACGCGCGGGCGGCTGACGACCGCCACCCTTGCGACATGAATGAGGACACAACGAGGGAGAGATGGAGGAAAGGAGGCCCGCATGCCCCAGGCCTATTCTCTGGTCGCCCCAAGAACGCTGGAGTTGCGCCAGTACGAGGAACCTCCGTTGGGACCCCGCGATGTGCGTCTGCAAAGCGTCATCAGCGGCATCAGCCACGGCACAGAACTAAACCTCTATCGGGGCTCCTCGCCCTTTGCCCAGAAGCACTTTGACCGCCTGCACAGGCTGTTCATGCCCAACGAGGAACCCGGCTTTCGCCAGATGCGGCTGGGGTACGAGATGGTGAGCCGCGTGGTTGAGGTGGGCCGCGAGGTCAGCGCCGTCTCGGTGGGCCAACTGGTACACACTGCCACCCCTCACCAGCCCAGCACTGTGGTGAACATGGATCGCGACGCCCAAGCAGAGATCCCGATGCAAGTGCTCCCCGACGAGGTAACTCCCCGGCAGGCGATATTCAGCGCGCTGGTGGGGGTAGCCCTCGTAGCGGTGCATGATGCTCAAATCAAGATCGGAGATCACGTGGTGGTAATCGGTCTGGGCACGATCGGTCTTGTCACCGCGCAACTGGACAGGCTGAATGGTGCCATGCAAGTGATGGCTGTCGATCCCATAGCCAAACGACGCGAGATGGCTCGTAGGCTTGGTGCCGATGAGGCGATCGATCCCAACGAGCTTGATCCCGCCGAGGTGTGCAAGTTTGGCGACGGCCCCCGAGGTGCGGATGTAGTCATCGAAGCCAGCGGCCATTATGCGGGCTTGCAAACAGCTCTGCGCTGTGCCCACATGGGCGGGCGAGTGGTCGCTCTGGGTTACTACCAGGGTGGTGCAATACCGGTTCGCCTGGGCGAAGAGTGGCACCACAACCGACTGACCCTCATCTCCAGCATGGGCGTCTGGGGCTGCCCAAGTCGTTACTTCCCCATGTGGGATCGACGACGGGCTGCACGCACCGTGCTCGACTTGCTGGCTCGTGGAATGGTTCAGGTGGAGCCGTTGATCACTCATACATTCCCCTACGAGGATGCGCCGGCCGCCTATCGTCTCATCGACGAGCATCCCGAGGAGACCATAAAGGTGGCGCTGACCTACGAGTAGACGGGCCGCTACACGCGCTCGCTTGACTCGAACATGCTCCGATACTCCTGCAGGGCGAAACGGTCGGTCATGCCGGCCACATAGTCGCAGACCACCCGCTCCAGGCCCTCGTCATCGATGAGCGTCTGGATCCAGGAGGGGAGTTGCTGTGGCGCTTCGGCGTAGGCTCGAAAGAGGTGGGTCAACATGCGCCCAGCCTTTTCTGCCATGCGTACCACCCGCCAGTGACGGTAGAGGTCGCGCATCAACAGTTCCTTTAGCTCCTGGTTTCTCTGGTCCATCGTGCTCGAAAAGCAAACCACGTCTCTTGGCTGGTCGCGCACTTCCTCCACCGAAGCTGGTCTCACCTCGTGGAGCCTGACCTCTGTGGCGGTGATGAGGTCGGTGACCTCCAGGTTGATGAGGTAGCGTATGATCCGGCTCCTGTCCAGGTAGTTGATCTCATCCGGTCCTCGCACATCCAACGCCGCCAGGGCCGCATCCCAGAGCTCCAGCCCCCGTAGCTGCCTGACCTGAATCAGTCCAGACCGCAGTCCATCATCGAGGTCATGGGCGTTGTAGGCTATTTCGTCGGCCAGATTGATGATCTGCCCTTCCAATGTTGCGCGACGCTCTGGTTCGTAGTTGCCGGCTTCGGGCGCGTCATAGTCGGTGGCGTGCTTGATGATCCCCTCGCGCACCTCCCAGGTCAGATTGAGCCCCGGGAAATCGGGATAGCGTTTCTCGAGCTTCTCCACGATGCGCAGGCCGTGGGTATTGTGATTGAAGCCACCCTTGCCAGCCATAATCTTGCTGAGCGCGTCCTCCCCGGCATGCCCAAAAGGCGTGTGTCCCAGGTCGTGGGCCATGGCGATCGCCTCAACCAGGTCCTCGTTGACTCTCAAGGCACGTGCCACGGTGCGCGCGATCTGGGCCACCTCCAGCGTGTGGGTCAGGCGAGTGCGATAGTGATCGCCCTCGTGGTTGACGAACACCTGGGTCTTGTACTCGAGGCGGCGGAAGGCGGTGGTGTGCAAGACGCGGTCTCGGTCTCGCTGGAAGGCAGTTCGATACGCGTGCTCTGCTTCTGGATAGGCGCGTCCCCGCGACGTTCCGCTACGCTGCGCGTAAGGCGCGAGTCGCTGGGCCTCTAGCTGCTCTGCTTCCTGTCTGGACAACATCTCGGCACCTCCCCCCCGGTTCCGCATCGCGCCACACATTCTATCACAACCGCAGGATAAAGCGTAAGCTCGCGAGAGGCCCCGCCGGATCGAGAGCTGCCGCAGCCAGGCAATGGAAGTGACTTGTGCTATAATGGGGGCGTGGGCCAAAGGGACCGTCTGAAGAGAATCACTGGTGGGACTGTCCCCACCGCTTGCCCGGGTCAGGAGAGATGGCCATGGAGCCCAGACAGCGTTGGATCATCCACGTCGATCTGGACGCCTTCTTTGCTTCGGTCGAGGAGCTGCTCGACCCCGCTCTGCGTGGCAAGCCGATCATCGTCGGTGGGAATCCCGCTCAGCGCGGAGTAGTGTCCTCAGCCTCCTACGCGGCGCGGAGATACGGTGTGCGCTCGGCCATGCCCACCAGTCGCGCGCTACGCCTCTGCCCCCATGCCATACTGCTTCGTCCGCGCCATGAGGAGTACGCACGGCGGTCGCGAGCAGTGATGGAGATCCTCCATGAGATCACACCTCAGGTGGAACAGATCTCCATCGACGAGGCCTTCCTCGATGTGACCGGCTGCGAGCATCTGTGGGGCCCGGTGGAGCAGATAGGGCGGCTCATCCAGACCCGGATCAAGGAGGAGCAACATCTCCCCGTCTCTCTGGGCATCGCCAGCGGCAAGCTGGTGGCCAAGATCGCCTGTGACTGGGGCAAGCCCGAGGGCCTGGTGATCGTCCAACCTGGCCAGGAGGCGGCGTTTCTCGCGCCGCTGCCTATCGAGCGCCTCTGGGGAGTTGGCCAGGTGACCGGGGATAGGCTTCGGGCCTTTGGCATACTCACCATCGGCGACCTGGCCGCCTGGCCCGAAGAGGAACTGGTGCAGCAGTTCGGCGACATGGGGCGCAGTCTCTACGTGAGCGCCCGGGGCATCGACCGCAGTCGGGTGCGCAGATCGCGTCCGCACCGGTCGATCAGCCAGGAGCACACCTTCGCCAGAGATGTGGGCGATGAGGAGACCCTCTTACGCACGCTGCTGCGCATGTCCGAGAACGTGGCCACGCGCTTGCGGCGGCGCCGCCTGGTGGCCCAGACGGTGCGCATCAAACTCCGGTTCGCCGACTTTTCCACGTTCACCCGCCAGGTGACCCTCGACCAGCCCACCGACCAGGGACAGGTGATCTACGAGCGGGCGCGGCGCCTCCTGGCGCGCAACTGGCGGAAGGGGCAGATGCTTCGGCTGTTGGGGGTGGGCGTGAGCGGCCTGCTGGACGGCGGCGGCTATCAGCTCGATCTGTTCGACCAGACCGACCAACGCCGCGCCCGCCTCAACCGTGCGCTGGACGACATCCAGACCAGGTTCGGGCAAGAGGCCATCACCCGGGCGTCGCTGTTGGAGGGGGGTGGGCGGGAAGAGGAAGGAGAGGACGGGTGAGGCGGGGGGAAGGCCTCGTCAACGCCTACAACGATGCCCGCGAGGGGATCAACGAGGGACTTCTGTGGTCCAGAAACGGGTCATTCTCGCATCTGGTGTTCTGGCGACTGCGACGTTGAACTACCGCCACGCTCCGAGTCGCCCGAATCGACCATCTCAACTACGAAGGGGTGTAGCGGGACCGCATTGCACAGCGCCTCGAAGAGTTGGCGAACGTCGTCAATAGTGCACCTGCAGTACAACGCATCGAGTACGAGCATGTCTTCTTCCAGATAGAGAGGGGATTGCTCATTGTGATGGCTAGCGTTGCTCACATGGAGGCCAGGTTCTCGCCCAGCAAGCTTTCGCAGATGTTGGCTATGACGGCATCTCTTGACGCTCCCAGATGCGTGCACGAGGCAGTTCCGTACTTTGGTGAGATCATGTATCCTCAGCCAGAGGTCCTCCGGCACAGAGACTCTCTGCTCTTCAAGCCAGTGCTTATACTCCTTGATCGCACCTCTCCTGCCGGCGGGCAAAGGCTGACAGCTTTCCCTCACGTTCTTCACATCCCTGCATAGCCTCCACAGCCAATCATCAAGAACAAGATGGAGAAGAACCACGAACGAATAGCGAAGGAAGTTGGGGAACAGCATGTCATACACGGCGTCATGTTCCTGAAAGGCGAGGCCCATCTCGACTCTTGCGTCTTCCGGGGCCAGTCCAAGGCTTTGGATTCCCCTGGTGATCTCGGCGCGTGCGCTCTTGCTCGCAGACTCCAACTGTGATTCGAGCATGTCATAGTACTGAGACATGCCAGAAATCGCACCCAGAGCGAGATCGCGATTGAGTGATCCCCTCATCACCAGTTTGCTTCTCACTGAATCACCTCATTGACCAGTTCGAACACAGTGCTCTGGCCATCAGCTTGCGGCCATCGCAGCAAAGCTGGTTTGCCAGTAGTGCTGGCATCGTCAGGGGTCGCGCTGCCAGGGCCAGCACTGTTGACAAGTGAGTAGGCCACCGGCCATCACAGGCGGCATGCCGCGGAGTTCGTAGCATCATGAAAGTCTATTCGAGAGTGAAACTGATATTCCCACGCCAGGTGTTCACAAACCTGCTAGGGATGATGGTGAACGTATTCTCTGAAGAAGGAACATCAAACACTACCACATCGTAGCATTTAGCCCCCGGATTGATAGAAGCACAAAGCTCTGTACCATACTTGTCTTCATAAAACCCCCACTCATCCTCATACGTCCTTCCCAGTGAGTCTCTAAGCTGCAAGTGTGACCCCGGGAAGTGGTCTGCGTGTCTTCCCTCGTTGGTAGTATAGCCCAGAATGGCGACCCATTGGCGAGAATCATCTACGCCGGGGTCTGAACGTACTTCGGTGATGTCGAAAAGCCAATCCTCTATCCTTAGCACACCGAGGGATTTCAACACCGGCCGAGGGAATGGAGTTGCCGTCACAACTCTTTCGACGACAACTGTTTCTTTGACAAGCCTGGTGACTTCCTTGTCTACCAGGACCGTCTCTTTGACGAGCCTAGTAACCTCCTTCTCTACTGGGACCATCTCTCTGACCAGCCTGGTCACTTCCTTCTCAATCAACACAGTCTCTCTTACGATTATTGAAGCTGGTTTCTCCACAAGATCTGGTTCAGAGGGAACCTTTGGTGAGGCCAGAGGAGCACTCGTGCAACCCAGCAGCACGAGACCAATAACGAACGTTGCAGTGAGACTCTTCGTCATGTCATCTCCCTTTTCCGCTGTTCCCACGGCCAGCGCCAACGCCGCCCAAGGCGAGCCCCGAGCGACCTTTGTTGACCCTGTGCGAGCGTGGCCACCAGAACGTTCCCTGCGGACCGAATAACAGACGTACAATCTGGGGCACGCTGCCCCAAGGTTTGCCAGAGCCGAGCGCGCGGGGAGCAAACCGAACTACAAGCAGCAAGGACAGAAATGCTAGTCGACGGCTTCGTGGACTACCCAGCCCGACCGCCCGTAATACGGACCTTCTAGGATTCGCACCTTCACGATGTAGGGATCCCTATCTACTACAAGAACCTTGCTACCATCGTCAACCAAGAACACCCTGCCAGATGCTAGCAATATGTTCCCTCCTATCTCATCCCTACTTAAGGCCACCTCTACAAGCTCGTCGTACGCATCGCGATCGACGGCCACGAAGACCTGATCCAATTGGCTACCCCGGTGTAACCTCACCTCGTCACCAATGTCGGCCTGCGACGATGACGAGCTGGAGCCTGAGCCTGAGTCCGAGCAGGCCAAAGTCAAGACTGCCAACAGCAAGAGAACAACCAAGAGACTGCGCAAGCCTTTCTCTCTGTCCAACTGCATCGTTGAGTCCTCCCCTTACCTGCGTTGCGATGCCAAGCGTCTCCGCAAGACCATGATAGTCTGTAAGGCGTCATCTACATCGTAGATGACCCGGTAGTCGCCAACGCGCACCCGGTAGGCCTCCACCCCGCGAAGCTTCTTGCAGCCATGAGGCCTGGGATCGCCGGCCAGGGCCTCGATGGTGTGTCGCACCCTTTCCCTCGTATGAGCGGGCAGACGACGGAATTCCCTCCCGGCTGTTTCTGTGATCCTAAGCCTGTAGGGCATTGGCCTCATTCTCGATGTCGGCCCAGTCGATCGCCGATTCCTGTCCCGTGGCTGCCCGAGCTTTCATTTCTATGGCGTCGAGGGAGTCCATCAGGTCCTCCAGAGTCTCCACGAGGTGGTTCCACTGCTCGGGGCTCACCAATACAGCCGCCGACCGCCCATGCTGAGTCAAGACGACGGGCCCTTCGACCAGACTGCTAAGAATCTGATTCTGCCGCGTCCTGAATCCCGAGATGGGGACAAGCTCTGGTATCACGTTCATCGGTCATCCTCCACAAATATGGCGGATAAATGTCATTATGTTGACAATTCTACACCGCGAGCAAGCTATTGTCAAAGACCTTGGTGGTGGCGTCTGCATCTGGAACCGGCTCAAGCGCCCGAACAGCGGTTGGCACTACCCCCCACAGCGCCAACTGGAAGCTCGGCCTCCTCCCATCGAGCAGCAGGAAGGGGGCCGCCCGCCTGGCCCCGGCCGCCGTGATGCCCAGGTGATCGAGGTCGCGGAGGGCTGCCTGCCTGCGGCGGGCCATGATCCGCCTGGCGGAAACCGGACCGATGCCCGGAACGCGAAGCAGCCAGGCACGGCTTGCCCGGTTGACCTCCACCGGGAAGCACTCGGGATGACGGAGAGCCCAGTCGAGCTTGGGGTCGCGGTCTCGGGGCAGGTTGCCATCCAGCTCGAAGCCCAGGTCCTGAAAGCGAAAGCCATACTGCCGCAGCAGAAAGTCAGCCTGGTAGAGGCGGTGCTCGCGCCAGGTGGGGGTGGGCGGATGGTCCTCGAGGGGCGTGCCGGGCACCGGCTGAAAGGCGCTATAGTAGACTCGCGCCAATCTCAGGTGCTCGTAGAGCGCTGCTGCGCTGGCCAGCAGCTCGCGGTCCGGCTCGTCGGAGGCACCCACCACGAACTGAGTGGTGATGCTGACTGCCCGGCCCATCTGCCGGCGCACTCGGTCGGCCGTGCGCAGGGGGCCCAGCAGGTCGCGTTCGAAATCCTTGGCCTCGGTGATGGCCCGCAGTCGTTGGGCATTGGGGGCTTCAAGGTTCACCGACACCCGGTTGGCCATCTTGACCGACGCTTCGATGCTGGCGTCGCCCGCGCCGGGGAGTATCTTGAGATGCACATAGCCATCAAAGTGGTAGCGGCGACGGATGATGGTCACCGTGTCCAGCATCCGTTCGGTTGCCCGATTGGATCCTCCCCACACGCCGGAGCTGAGGAACAGACCCTCCACCCGTCCCTGTCGCTCCAGCCGGCAAAAGATGCGGGCAAGCTCGTCTGGCGAGAACTCCGTTCGCCTGCAGTCGCGCCCGCTGCGGTGGGCGCAGTATGCGCAGTCGTTCTCGCAATAGTTGGATTGCAGCACCTTGAGCATGGACACGCGCTTGCCATCGGGTCTCACGGCGGGGTATGTCCAGCGCCCCACATCGTCCCGCAACCTGCTGGTGTGGGTGCCACACCCGCGACAGATGTCGAACTGAGCCGCCTCTCCCAGCGCGTCAACTTTCTGCCAGAGATCCATCGGCACCCCCACCCTCGATCCACAGCCGCGATCTGTTGTCGCCCCTATCTTAGCACATTTGTTCTATTCTGTCAATAGTCTACGGGAGCCAAGGGAAGCCATGGGGTGAGCCCAGTCCGGGGAAGAGGTTGTGGCGGGGACCAGCTCAGCCCCGCACGAACACACGAGGCAGGCGAGCCGATATCTGGGTGAGCACCTCGTAGTTGATGGTGCCCAACTGGGCCGCAACCTCGTCGGCAGTGATGCAGTCCTTGCCCTGAGCGCCAATCAGCACGGCGACGTCTCCCGGCTGCACGCCACCGGCCCCACCACTGCAGATGTCGGTGACGTCGATCATGCTCTGATCCATACACACCTGCCCCGCGATCGGCGCTCGCTCTCCATTGACCAGCACGTATCCCCAATGAGCAGGCGCTCGCCGGAAGCCATGCGCGTAGCCCACGGGAAGGACCGCAATGCGTGAGGCACGTCGGGTGCGAAAGGTGCAGCCGTATCCGATGTAGCTGCCCCTTGGAAGATCCCTGACCTGAGTCACCCGACACTTGAAGGCCAGCGCGGGCACAAAACCCGTGGGGCAAGCCGCATGGGGCGAGGGGGCGAGCCCATACATGGCCAGGCCCAGGCGCACCAGGTTGTGGTGGGATTCGGGCAGACGGAGGATGCAGGCGCTGTTGGCCGCATGAATGTGTGGCGGCAAGAGGCCCTCTCCGCGCAGCGCCGACAGCACCTCCCCAAAGCGCCCGAGTTGGCGACGAGTGTAGCTCAGATCGACGTCGTCGGCCGAGGCCATGTGAGTGAAGATGCCATCGACCTGCAGAGCTGGTAGGCGCGACACCCGCCGTAGGAAGGGAAGCACCTCATCCGGCAGCAAACCAAGGCGTCCCATGCCCGTGTCCACCTTGATGTGAGCGCACGCCGTCCGGCCCAGGTGCTCTGCAGCCTGGGAGAGTGCAGCAGCCCCCTCGATTGCGAACACGGTGGCGACAAGATCGTTGCCCACCGTGTTCTCCGCCTGCCAGGGAGGTGTCCAACCCAGCACCAGAATGGGCTCTCGGATGCCACTTCGCCTGAGAGAGATGCCCTCGTCGGGAGAGGCCACCCCCAGCCAGGTTGCCCCATGATCCAGAGCAGCCTGTGCTACTCTGAACGCGCCATGTCCGTAGGCGTCGTCCTTGACCACTGCGAGCACATCCACCCCGGGGGCCACCAGCTCTACCACGCGGCCAACATTGTGGCCGATGGCTGAAAGGTCGATCTCCACCCACGCGAGCGGACCAGAGACCTCTGAGCACACTCGGGATTCGCCGTGCAGCTCGATCATGGGAAAGCACCTCATGGCATGCGGCGACTGGCCGCATGCCATGAGGTGCAATGCCTCTCAAGAGCGCAGAACCGACCAGAGTGGCCCCCAGTGAGGCCTGTTGGCCGCTAGGGGATCGTCTACCCCGGCGTAGGACTGGGGATCGTCGCCGTCGGCTCAGGCAGCGTCGGCACAGGCGTATTCGTCGCCGTCGGCTCAGGCAGCGTCGGCACAGGCGTCGTCGGTTCCGGATACGGCGGGACCGTCGACGTAGGCGTGTTTGTGGCCGTCGGTGTAAGCGTGTACGTGGCCGTCGGCGTAGGCGTGTACGTGGCCGTCGGCGTAGGCGTGTGTGTGGCCGTCGGCGTAGGTGTGTGTGTGGCCGTCGGCGTAAGCGTGCCTGTGGCCGTCGGCGTAAGCGTGCCTGTGGCCGTCGGCGTAGGTGTGTACGTGAGAGTGGGCCACACCCACGTCCTGGTTGGGCTCGGCGTCGGCGATGGCGTCCTCGAGGGCACCGGGGGCGGTGTCACCGACATCCTGGCCAGGGTATGCGGCCGGATCATGACAAAGGTCCACTCCTCGCTCTCGGGGTACAGCTCTTCGCCGGGCGACTCCCCGTCGCCGCTCACCACCACTACTTGCCACCGGTACCTTCCGGGAAGGAGCATTGCCGAGGTGACGCGCAGCGTCCGTTCCCGAGTCCAGAAGTAGCTTACCGGTTGATCTCCGGGCTTGTCCGGCCATATCTGCACCTCGAACCACTCGTCCCCGCCCAGCTCGCCATCCCAGGCCCACATCAGGTCAAAGAGCCGGGCCGTCAGACCGTCTGGCGGGGCCAGGAGCTCCGGTCGTCCCTCCGGTGTGGGAGTCGGCTTCGGCTCCTCGGTGGAAGTGGGCGAGGGTTCTGTCGTGAAAGTGGGCGAGGGTTCTGTCGTGAAAGTGGGAGTAGGACTGGGTGGCTCCGTGGTTGGTGTCGAAGTGGCGGTCGGCGGCGGCAATGGTGGAGACTCTGCCTCTGCAGCGGCAACTGTTGCCGGCGGCACAACCTCCTTGCAGCCGATCAATCCCACTACCAGACACAGGAAGACCAAAAGCGTGAGTGCCCGTCTGTCCATGTTTCGCTCCTACGTGTGGAATCCAAGACGACGTACTGCCAGGAAACAGTACCCTCCAGGATGACACGCTCATTATAACCGAAGTCGTTGCTATTTGCAATACACGTACCCCGTACGGGGCACACGTGCAGATCAGTGTCTGTATCTGTATGATCTCTTCCTATTCTATTGCCGAGCACAGTTGTTCGTGCTATAATCGCGTCGGAGAAACATTCCCAAAGTTCTTCGGAGGAGGCCCCTCATGTACCAGAAGCTTATCATAGTGGGCAACTTGGGTCGAGACCCCGAGATGCGCTATACGCCCGATGGAACGCCCGTCACTAACTTCTCGGTGGCCACCAATCGGCGGTGGACCGACGCCAGCGGACAGCAGCAAGAGCGCACCGTCTGGTTCCGCGTGTCTGCGTGGCGCCGGCTGGCGGAAACCTGCAACCAGTTCCTCACCAAGGGGCGGCAGGTATTGGTCGAGGGCGAGATCCAGGAGCCGAGGGTGTGGCAAGCACAGGATGGCCAATGGCGGGCCTCCCTGGATGTACGGGCCTGGACGGTCAGGTTCCTGGGTGGGCGTGTCGATGTTGCCCCGGTCGGCCCGGCACCGGACGCCCAGACAGCCCCCGACGCGATCGACGAGGAAGAGATTCCCTTCTAGGTGGGCTTGGCGGCTGGCCGACATCGTGGTGCTTTCGCGGGACATCTTTGCCGGGCCACCCGAGGCGATCCCGGATACTGTGGTGGATATGACCATCGTGGGGGGGACGGGTGGGAGACGGGGGTAAGCGGGAGCGGAAGCGGTGAAGGCGCTACTTCACCGGGGAGGAGTAGCCGGGTGCCTGTGCATCCTGCTGCTGGCTGCATGTGTGACTCCCACTGCCAAGCCGGTTGGCGTATCGCATACGGATAGACCTACGGTGACTGCATCCGCCACACCAACCCTCACTTCCACGCCGCTGCCCACTGCCAGCCCGTCTCCCGCCCGGCGCGCTGAGCCCGACGGTGACCTTGAGAGCATCGAAAAAGCGGCTCCGAGTCTGACTGGAGGCGAATCGGCGGCGCGCTGCGTGGATACTCCGGCTAGCACGGTGTAAACGAAAATAAAGGACGGATATAGACCGTGGTGTAGGGGCGATTCGTCGCAGATCCTGGCGAAGCCGGGGCGAATTGCCCCTACTGGGTCACGACCACCTTCTCGGCGTTTTTCGATGCCCTCGACCTTCCTATTTGACGCCCCGCGCACGGAAGCCTAGAATGACCAGCGTCCCATCAACAGCACTGCTCGTCCAAGTCTGCGATCCGGAGATCAACATGGCCAACACCCAACGCCTCTATCACCATGACCCCTACCGCACCGGGTTCGATGCCACCGTCGTCGAGCGGTTGGAGCTGGAGGGCAAGCCGGCGGTGGTGCTCGATGCCACCTGCTTTTATCCCACCTCCGGCGGGCAACCCCATGATGTGGGCACACTCGACGGAGTGGCGGTGGTGGAGGTGGTCGAGACAAATGGGCAGATCGTCCACGTCCTCGCCCGGGAGCTGGGCCCGGGCCTGGTGCATGGCGTCATCGATTGGGGTCGGCGCTTAAGTCACATGCAGCAGCACACGGGCCAGCACATTCTCTCGCGGGCCTTTGAGGAGCTGTTCAGCGCGGCCACGGTCTCCTTCCACCTGGGAGCCGAATCCAGCACCATCGATGTGGAGCTTGCATCCCTCGACTGGGACGCCGGCGCGCAGATCGAGGAATTGTCCAACAGCGTCGTATTGCAGAACAGGCCAGTCGTGACTCGCGAGTATGACCAGAGCGAGGTCGGTCGCCTCGCCTTGCGCAGAACGCCCCCCAGCCGCGGTCGCATCCGGGTAGTGTCCATCGAGGGGTTTGACGACTGTGCGTGCGGCGGCACCCACGTGCGGGCCACGGGGGAAGTTGGCAGCATCCACATCCGGCGATGGGAGCGACGCCGCAAGCAGACAAGGGTGGAGTTCCTCTGCGGGTGGCGGGCGCTGCGAGATCATCGGGCCATGAACCTGACCTGTCAGCGACTTGGGCTCAGGCTCAGCACCGGCCTGGAAGAGCTTCCCGACGCGGTGGAGCGACTGCTTCGAGCCGAAGATGCGGCCAGGCGCCGGGTGAAGGATCTGCAGGAGCGGCTTGTGACCCTGGAAGTACCCCGCCTGGCTGGCGAGGCAGAGACGGTGGGCGGTCTGAGAGTGATCTCCAGACTCCTGGAGGGCTACAACGCTGCGAACATGCGCTATATGACCCATAGACTCACCAGGGAGCCCGGCGTGGTGGCTCTGCTGGGAGTGACCGATCCTTCGCCACAGGTATGCTTTGCCCGGTCTCAAGACGTAGACATCGACATGGCCGAGTTGCTGCGCGACGCGGCCGGCCAATACGGAGGGCGGGGGGGCGGACAGCCCCACGTGGCGCAGGGGGGAGGCATGTCGGCGGGGGACCTGCCACTCGTGCTGCGTGAGGCCCGCGAGCGGGTTGCGGCGGGAGGCTAGCGATCATCCAGGGCTGCAAGCCTTTCTACCCCTCCCCGCGCGGAGAGTGTTGCAGAATATAGCTAGGAGTGTAGGGGCGCATCGCGATGCGCCCCTACAAACTGATAGTCCTACGGACCAAACACAACCAACTGACATAAAATCTATACGACAGCAGCGCGGGTCGGGCAGTGAACGCGCGTCCCCCGAATTCTGCAACAGCTTGCGCGCCGGGAGGTGATGGGGGTGGGGTATGGCCAGGGAACTGCTGCAGGAGGCGAGGTGCTCAAGGAGCTTGCAGACAGGGTCTACCTCTACACGGGATACGAAGGGGTCAATGCCGGGATCATCGTGACCCAGCGCGGCGGGTTGCTGGTGGACACGCCCATGATGCCATCCGAGGCTCGAAAGTGGAAGTCCAGCCTGCCCCGGATGGGTGCGCACAGCATCTACGGGATCGTCAACACCGACTATCATCCCGAGCACTTTTTTGGGAACGCCATCTTTATGCCCACGATCACCTGGGGGCACGAACTCTCTGCCAGGCCGATCGCAAAATACGAGACGTCGGGGCTTGAGCAGATCAGCAGCCTCTATCGGGAGCGCGATCCCGACCTGGCCGAGGAGATCGCCAAGATCGAGATTCTTGGCCCAGAACTCTGTGTCGAGGACCGAGTGACGCTGCATCTCGGCGACCGTCGGGTGGAGATACTCTATCTGGAAGGGCACACTCCGGCCTCGTTGGGCGTGTACCTGCCCAGGGAGCGCATTCTCTTTGCGGGCGACAACATCGTCGACAACCAGCATCCGGCTGCATATCACGCCAACTCGCTGGCCTGGCTGGACACCCTGGAACGCATCCGAGAGATGGACGTGGATCTCATCGTTCCGGGCGAGGGCGAGCCATGCGGCAAAGACGTGATCGAGCCTCTTGCGGCGTACATCACCGAGATGCGCAAGCGGAGCGAGGAGCTCTTTCTGCGAGGCGCCAGCCGGCGTGAAACCGTGGAGAAGGTGGGCATGTTGGACTGGTTCCCCTTCCCCGAGGAGCAGGCTGCACGTATCAAGCGGCGGAGGCGCGAAAGCGTGGAGCGGATCTATACCGAGATTCGCATCGCCCATCGACAGCGCCGGCCCCGATGACACCCTCGCTGGCGGCGCGAGAAGGCCCGTCGCTCAGGCTCGTGCGCTCAGCGACCATCCATGGCCAGAAAAGCGGCCGGTTCGACATGCTTGCGCGAAGCAAAGCGTCTGTCCAGCCAGGAGATCAGGCCATCCAGCCGCCGAGTGTGGCTGATCAGCCATTGGGGCAGACCTAGCCACCAGCCCCTGCCCCAGGTGAAGGGACAGATTGCGATACAGGCGCTGCAACTGGTGCCCGAGGCCATCCAGTACCTCAAGCACTTGGGAGCGTCCACGTACCACTTGAGGACGCCATCGTTGTTACACGGG
>SDBU01004962.1_pt1 | contig 16102 bp, 10 predicted proteins | sample 2277071 | NCBI WGS metagenome assembly SDBU01 (sample SAMN10397929, study PRJNA504765) | marine sediment metagenome | isolation source: marine sediment core GS08_GC12, 126 cmbsf | place: Arctic Ocean: Gakkel Ridge, Loki's castle | collected 2008
CACATAGATGAGCCTTGAACTTTGGAAACAAAACGGCTGGCTCCGCGAGTACAAAACGAGTCAAGCTGAAGTGGACAGTATTCTTGGTTTGGTCGACCGGGATCTTACTGATGCTTCTCGAGAAGAGATCTCCGCAGATTGGCGGTTCAACATAGCATACAATGCAGGCCTTCAGCTTGCTACCCTGGCGTTGTATGCTGCTGGGTATCGTGCCGGGAGGGGTGAGAGTAAACACTACCGAGTCATTCAGGCCCTCCCATTGGTCATGGGTGAACGTCACTCTGCTACTGCTGCTTACCTGGATAATTGTCGAAGGAAAAGAAGCATTAAGAATTAAGACTTCAGACAGGATCAACACGATGTACAGGATGTGCTTTGTCTTTTGAGTTTCTCTGTGAAACAGAAAAGACAAAACCATAAAGTCATGTTCAAGCCTTTAATCCGGTTGATCATGTTAATCCTGTCTAAGTTCTTTGTCTGCGGCTAATTCTTTATGCCCCAGATCTTTTCCCTGGAGGGGAAGAAAGTTGAAATTTCATGGATGTCCCCTAACTCTTTTGGATAGACAGACTCCAAAAAGACATCAAGAACAACATGGAGATACTCAGTCATGGCTTCTATAAAGAAGCGACTGACAGAAGTCAAAACACGGCGGCCCGCGCGCAAGACAAAGGACACTGCCGTGAGGGATTCGCCGCTTCCATCGGGCTATCCGGAAGTCCTTGAAGACATTAAAGAGAGGGTGCGCGTGGCTCGGCTTCGAGCTTCGCTTTCCGTCAACCGGGAGTTAATTGTTCTTTATTGGGAGATCGGTCGCCTGATTTTGCTACGCCAGGAGGTCGAGGGCTGGGGGGCCAAGGTAATCGACCGTCTCTCGTTTGACCTCAGACGGGAGTTTCCCGAACAGAAGGGCTTCTCCGGGCGAAACCTGAAGTATATGCGCAAGTTTGCAGCAAGCTATCCTGATATGGAGATTGTGCAGCAGGCTGCTGCACAAATACCCTGGTTTCACAACTGCGCGATTCTTGACAAAGTCCAAGATGGTGAACAGCGGCAGTGGTATATCCAGGCGGCCATAGAGCACGGCTGGTCGCGCGCAGTACTCGTCCACCAGATCGAGTCTGATCTGTACAGTCGCCAGGGCAGGGCGTTGACTAATTTCCGGACCACTCTTCCTGCCCCACAATCCGATCTCGCCCAGCAGCTCGTCAAGGATCCATACAACTTCGAGTTTCTAGGAATAGGCCCGGACGTTTCAGAGCGGCAGCTTGAAGGGGCGCTCATTGACCGCTTGAAGGAATTCCTGATTGAACTGGGCAAGGGCTTTGCCTTTATCGGACAGCAATACCACCTTGATGTCGGGGGTGAGGATTACTACCTCGATTTACTCTTCTATCACCTGCACCTGCGATGCCATGTAGTCATTGATCTGAAGGTCGTACCTTTCAAGCCCGAGTTCGCAGGAAAGATGAACTTCTATCTTTCGGCGGTAGATGAACAGCTCCGTCATCCCGACGATAAACCGACGATCGGCCTGATTCTTTGCAAGGAACGCAACCGACTAGTCGTGGAATATGCCCTACGGGACACGTCAAAACCGATGGGGGTTGCCACCTACCGGGTTCTCCCCCGCAGGCTTAAAGGCGAGCTGCCCACGGCTAGACAGATTGAGAAGGGGATTGGAAAAACTTGACGGCGACGAGAAACGAGGAGATAAAATACCCTGCATCCGGCCTTCGTGAAGTCATGCCTGTCCGCCGTCTTGTCTGTCGACTTGTCCGTCGTAGCCCGAAAGGGCGAAGGCGGAAGTCTTGACGTAGACGGAAGCTTTAGCGAAGGCGGAAGCTGGGCCATGGGATTTGGGAGGGAGGCCGAGGTTATAGAGCCTGAACATCTCCGGCGGGCGGTTGCGGAGGAGCTTTCAGCTACGTCGGAAAGATATATTCCGGGACCTACGGCTGTGATGGAGGACGAGACAGATTACAGCCTGCGGTGAGCCGGGTCGAACCGCCTGCGCTGAGCTTGCCGAAGTGAAAAGGTGATGAATGAGTCAAAGGCAGACTTGATCCCTTTTTCAACTGATTGGAGCTGCTGCCAGGTCTGATGTTGGAAAAAGTAATTTGGAGTAATTTTTCAAGAGGTGTGAGGCCACATTGTTCCAGCATAAACTGCAAAACTTCAAATGTGTCCCCCAAACCCAAACCTCGGTCATGGGATTCTATGTTTAAATTTATTCACACTGCAGACATACATCTTGATAGCCCTTTGAAAGGCCTTGAAGCCCATGAAGATGCCCCGGTTGAGGAAATTCGGGGGGCGACGAGGCGGGCGTTTGATAACCTGATTGATCTGGCGATTGAGGAGGAGGTTGATTTTGTCCTGATTGCCGGTGATCTGTATGACGGTGATTGGAAGGATTACAACACCGGCGTCTTCTTTGCCAGCCGGATGGGCAGGTTGGCTAAGGCCGGGATCAAGGTTTTCATTGTTTCCGGCAATCACGATGCAGCCAGTCAGATCACCAAGGCCATGCCCTTGCCTGATAATGTAACGCTCTTTTCTCCCAAGAAACCGCAGTCTGTAAAGCTCGATGATCTTGGCGTAGTCATCCATGGCCAGAGTTATTCTTCCCGCGCTGTTACAGATAACCTTGCCTCGCAATACCCTCAGCACGATTCCGATTATTTTAACATCGGTCTGCTTCACACCTCCCTCAACGGCCGGGAGGGGCACGAAGATTATGCGCCTTGTACCCTGGATGACCTGAAGTCCAAGGGCTATGACTACTGGTCCCTGGGCCATGTCCACAAACGGGAGGTCGTTTCCGAAGATCCCTGGATCATCTTCCCCGGCAATCTTCAAGGCCGTCATATCAAGGAAACCGGCTCTAAAGGCGCTACTCTGGTGACCGTAGAGGATGGCCGCATCACTGAAGTTGTAGCGCGTGAACTTGATGAGTTGCGCTGGGCCATCTGCCAGGTGGATCTTTCTGAGTGCGAGACCAAAGATACGGTGTATGAGCAGGTTCGGTCTGCCATGGAAAAAGAGCAAAGTCTGGCAGATGGCAAGACCTTGGCGCTTCGGTTGCAGTTAGAGGGGAGTTGTTCTCTGCATGCGGAACTGCATGCCCGTTCGATTCAATGGACCGAAGAGTTTCGCGGGATTGCGGCCAGCCTGGGGGATGTCTGGCTTGAGAAGATGAGATTTAGAACAAGCCGCAAGACCAGCCTTGAAGAGATTGTTGGTGAAGATACACCGTTGTCCGGCCTGCTGCAGGCGGTTGAAAGTCTGGAATTTGGTGGAGATACGCTCACCACATTGATTCCGGACCTTGCCAATCTGAAAATGAAACTGCCGGCAGAACTATTGGATGAAGATTCTCTGCTTACGAGTCAACCAGAAGAGTTGGCCGAGCTGCAGGAAGAGGTCAAGGAACTCCTCATCGCCAAGCTGATCCAACACGGAGGAGGGGCATGAGGTTCAAACGTCTTGACCTGAAGGCCTTTGGCCCCTTTACTGACCGGACTCTTGAGTTTGATTCCAAAGAGCCGGGTTTCTATATTATCTTTGGTCCGAACGAGGCCGGGAAAAGCTGTGCGCTCCGGGCGTTCAAGGCTCTTCTATACGGTTTTCATCCACAGACGCCTGACAACTTTCTTCATAATTATGATCAGCTTCAGGTCGGTGGCTGCCTGCAAGGAGCTGATGGCAAGGAGCTTTTCTTTTGGCGACGAAAAAAGAAAAAAGCTGACCTCCTTGACTCTGACGGCAACCAGATGGACCCTAGCGAGCTTGCCGGTTTTCTGCATGGTATTGAGCCGACTTTCTTTGAATTGCTCTACGGTATCGACCATGAGACTCTGGTGGAAGGTGGTAAGGATATCCTGGCCCAGAAAGGTCAAGTGGGCCAGGCCCTGTTTGCTGCCGGCGCGGGCATCTCTTCCCTTCGTAAGATTTTAGATTCCTTTGATGCTGAGGCAGACGAACTGTTCAGGTCACGTGGCACCAAGCAGCAGATCAACCTGGCCATCAAAGAGTATAAGGAGCAGAAGAAGATCGTTAAAGAGGCAAGCCTTCTTCCCAGCAAATGGAAAAAACACCAGAAGCGCTTCAAGGACGCAGAGGCTGAACAGGCCAGGCTTGAGGAAGAGAGCACCCAGAAGAGAGCCGAAATGCGGCGGCTTGACCGGCTGAATAAGGCCATCCCAGAACTGGCGGAACTGGAGAACCTGAAAAAACAGCTCGAGGAGTTAGGGGATGTGGTGGTACTGCCGCCGGAGTTTTCAGAGCAGCTCCGGCAAGTGGAGCAGGAAACCATACAGATCAAACTGCAGCTCGATAAAAATTCGGATCGTATTAAGAAACTCCAGTCCAAGCAAGAAGGTATCTCCCTGAACCAACCGCTTCTTGACCATGCAGAAACGATTGAGGATCTGCATCAGCGGCTTGGTGAATATCGCAAGGGCCAGAAGGATCGGACACGGTTGGATGGCATGCGGATCACTCACCGTAAGGATGCCGGAGCCCTGATCAAAGAGGTGCGACCCGATCTGAGATTGGAAGATGCTGTGTCATTGCGGCCCGTGCTGGGCAGGAAAAGAACCATCCAAACCTTGAGCTCCCAGCATGAAGCCCTGTCGCAGCAGGTTTTACAGGCTGGAAAACAAAGCAATGAGGCAGAAAAGGAACTAGAGGAGATCTCCGAGTCCTTGTCCTGTTTACCGGCAATCAGGAAAAGTGATGGTTTAGTAAAGTCATTGAAACTGGCTCAGAAAGCGGGTGACCTTGACGGACTGATCGAGGAGCTTGCCCGCGAGATAGATGAAGGGAAAAAGGCTTGCCAGGCAGAGCTTAAGCGATTGGGGCGGTGGTCTGGGGAGCTTGACCAATTGCTGGAATTGACCCTACCTTTGCAGGAGACCGTGAGACGCTTTGAGGCAGACTACAGTGAACTTGATGATGAAAGACGGCAACACAGAAAGGATCGCCATAAGGTGGAAGAGGAGCTGAAGGCTGCCAAGACTGAGAGCCGGGAAGTGGCTTATGGGGGTGAAGTTCCGACTGAGCAGGATCTGGAAGAGTCCCGAAACAAACGACAGGATGGCTGGCAGCTTCTGCGCCGGCAGTGGCTTGATGGTGAGGATATAGCAAAAGAGGCGGAGGAATATGAGCCTGGCCAGGCCGTGCATGAGGCCTATGAGCACCATGTTGAGCAGGCTGACCATATCGCGGACCGGTTGAGGCGGGAGGCGGAGCGGGTCGCAAAGGCTGCCGCCTTACGGGCCAAGGTCGAAAGCCTTGAGGAAACAATCCAGAAGATCATCCAGCAGGAGCAGGAAATAACCAATCGAGAGCAGGAACTTGCTGCTACCTGGCAGGCCGAATGGAAACCCTTGAAAATCAAACCGTTATCTCCCAAGGAAATGTTCGCCTGGCTGGCTGGTATCGATACACTTCGGTTTAAGGTGACTGAAACCCTGAATAAAGAAGGCGCAGCTAAGGAGAAGGACAAGGCGCGACTGAAATACCGCAAGACCCTGGAAAAGGAGCTGAAAGATCTTGGGAAACGCGGGGAGTCCTCTGGCAGGGAGCTTGCGCCGGTTCTGGTCTTTGCTGAATCGGTTTTGGAAACTATCGCCGAAAATAAAGCTGAGCAGGAAAAACTCACCGAAAAGCAGGCACAGGTCCAAAAGGCTTTGGATAAGGCCAGAGAAGAGCAAGGGGTGGCGGAGTCTGCCAAAACTGAGTGGCAGGTTAAATGGAATAAGGCCCTGGCCGGTCTGGGCCTTAAGGACCAGGTGCTGCCCAGCGAGGCGCTTGATCTTCTTGGTACCATTGAGGCCTGCTTTAATAAGCTTGAAAAGGCGGCTGATTTCCAAAGTCGTATTGATGGTATTGACCGAGATGCAGCAAAATTCAGTGACGATGTGAGAATTTTACTAGAGCAGGCTGCTCCTGCTTTAAAGGATCTTCCCCTGGAGCAAGCAGTGCTGCAGCTGCACACCATGGTTGGCAAAGCCCGGCAGGACAGTGAATTGCTCAAGGAGAACAGTGAAGAAGTCGAGGCCTTGACCGACGAAATACAGGATGCGGGAAAAACTCTGCAAAGCCTTGATGGACAAATGGCGGAACTGCTCGCTACCGCCAAGTGTGGCAAGGCCACGGACCTTGTCGAAGCAATCAGGAAATCTAAAGAATACCAGCGGCTGCAGGAAAAGGTTTCCGATGCTGAGACCTCTCTGGCAAAGGTGAGCGAGGGGGTCCCGCTTGAGAACATTAAAAGGCAGGCTGATGAGGTGGATGTGGATGAACTGCCAGGCCAGATCGCATCTTTGAAGCGACAGATCGAGGAAGAGCTTTACCCACGGATTAAGGATGTTTTAAAGGTCATCGGCGAAGAGAATAAGGAACTGCAGCTCATGGACGGCAGCGCTCAGGCGGCTGAGGCGGCGGATAAGATGGAACAGGTTGCGGCCAGGATACGACGGCTTGTTGACCAGTATGCGCGTATCAAGCTGGCGGCCATGGTGCTGAAGGATGAGATTGAACGCTACCGCGAGGAACACCAGGACCCGGTACTGCAAATTGCCTCTAGATTCTTTTCTGAACTGACCCTTGGCTCCTTTGCGGGTCTGCGGACCGATGTGAATGATAAGGAGGAGTCCATTCTTGTCGGTATGCGACCTGGGGATGTGCGGGTGTCCGTGGACGGAATGAGTTCCGGGACCAGGGATCAGCTCTATCTTGCCCTGCGTTTGGCCACTCTGGAATGGCGGCTTGAGACCAGCGAGCCCATGCCCTTTATTGTGGATGATATCCTGATAAACTTTGATGATGATCGCTCCAAGGCAACCTTGCAGGCCCTGGCCGATTTGTCAGAGAAGAACCAGGTGATTCTTTTTACCCATCATGGCCAGATAGTTGAGGAAGCGAAGAAGATAAAGAATGGTGTGGTACAGGTGCATGAGCTATAAAAAGAAAGACTGATACTCGGAAAAGGCAACACTACCTCAATTCATGTGGTTTGCTGGTTATTTCCACAAAATTGGCGAAATACCGTTGATTGACGAGGAGGCAGAACCAAAAAGATGGTGAATGAGCCAAGAGCAGACTTGGCCCCTTTACTCGTATTCAGTGGACTTGCGCTCCATAGGTGGGGATCGTTAACTGAAATCACAATTATTGCCGCGGGTCGCAAAAGATATGTCATATGACCATACTTCTGGACAATAAGGGTCAAGGCAAGGTTGGTGATGCCCTCGCAGAAAGCATTCAGGCCAATGCCCGTCTCTCCATTCTGTCCGGCCTTTTTTCCGTCTATGGCTATTCTGCCTTGAAAAAGCAACTTGCGCGATCTGACGTCCTGCGCCTCCTTATTCCGTCAAACGACTCCCCTGGCACGTCCGGAAATGAACAACCGTTTCGGGTCCCAGGTCTTACGGGAAGTGAGGCAGACAGGCGTTTTCGTAATTCACTGAATCTGACAGAGATTGCCCGCGAGTGTGCCGGGTGGCTGGAGCAAAAGGCAGATATCAGGGCGGTTTCATTGCCCGTTTTTCAGAATCTGTTCCACATCGAAAATGCTGACGGCAGTACCGTTGCAATTCATGGCAGCTCGCCGTTCACTTCCTCGGGGCTTGGGTTCACACCATCTCGCGGCTACGAGATGAACACATACTTCACGACTCCCTCGGAAACGGACAGCCTTCTCAAATGGTTTGACTCGATCTGGTCAAACCAAGAGGCAACAAGAGATGTCAAAGCGCTCGTCTTGGCTCAACTCGAAAGCATCTTCGCCAGCAAATCTCCAGAGCTTGTCTACTTCTTGACTCTATACAACGTATTCCGAGAGTACCTTGGCGAGCTCGAAGAAGACAAGATCATCAAGACCAGAACCGGTATCAAAGACACGCTTGTTTGGGGCAAGCTATACCGCTTTCAGCGGGACGGCGTACTCGGTGCAATTGATAAGATAGAGAAGTATAACGGCTGCATTATCGCTGACAGCGTCGGCCTGGGCAAGACGTTCGAGGCATTGGCGATTATCAAGTACTACGAGCTCCGCAATGACCGTGTTCTTGTCCTGTGTCCGAAGAAGCTCCGGGAGAACTGGACGATTTTTACTGTCAATGATAAGCGGAACCTTTTTGCTGCTGACCGCTTCAATTACGATGTGCTCAATCACACCGATCTTACCCGTGAACGAGGGCGTTCCGGCGAGATTAACTTAGAGACTCTCAACTGGGGCAACTACGATCTCATTGTTATCGATGAATCCCATAACTTTAGGAACAATCCGCCACGTAAGGATGGGATGACAAGATATTCCCGATTGATGCGCAACATTATCAAGTCGGGTGTAAAAACCAAGGTCCTCATGCTTTCGGCCACGCCTGTCAACAGCCGTATGAATGACCTGAAAAATCAGGTCGCATTTATCACTGAAGGCACCGACGACGCCCTTTATAAACAAGGCATTGCCAGTATTGAACAAACACTTCGACAGGCACAAACACATTTCAACCGATGGCTTCAACTTGATGCCGATGAACGGACGACCGAAGGGCTGCTTGAAACTCTGAATTTCGATTATTTCAAGCTGCTTGACCTGCTCACCATAGCCCGTTCCAGAAAACATATCGAGAAATACTATGATCTTGATGAGGTCGGTGAGTTTCCTGAGCGGGCCAAACCTATAAACATCAAGTCCGATATCGACACCAAGGATTTGTTTCCCGAACTCAGGGAGATCAACAGAGATATACGCCGTCTCAATCTTAGTTCATATGCCCCGTTGAAATATGTTCTCCCTAACAAACTTGAGGAATACAGCCGAAAATATGACATGGAGGTGTCTGGCGGATCGGTATTCAAGCAAATCGATCGCGAAGAGAGTCTAATCCACCTGATGCGAGTGAACCTTCTCAAGCGGATGGAGAGTTCGATCAATTCCTTTGCACTCACGTTGGCAAGGCTCCTCGAAAAAGTCCGCGACATCATCAACCGGATAGACTCTTATGAGGAATCTGAAATTGAAGAGCTGAGTATCGGGGAGATTGAAATCGACGATGACGATTTTGTACCGTTTTTGATTGGCAGCAAAATCAAGGTGCTCCTTCAGGATGTGGACCGCGTACGGTGGAGGCAGGAGCTTGAGGAAGATGAGGTGCTTCTGATCAAATTACTACGGGAGGCGCGGGAGATTGATGCTTTGCGCGACGAGAAACTCCGCCATCTTAAGGAACTCATCGCCGCCAAATGCGGGAACTCTATCAATCCCGGAAACAAGAAGATACTCATTTTCACTGCCTTTGCGGACACGGCCAAGTACCTCTATGAAAACATCGCCGAATGGGCACAGGACGCACTCGGCATCCATTCCGCCTTGGTAACCGGTGGCAACAGCGGCAACAAGACCACGATGCCGAATCTCCGAAAGGATATTGCCACCATTATCACGTCCTTTTCTCCCCTTTCAAAGGAACGTGCCAAAATCGACGAATCTCTTACAGAGGAAATTGACATTCTGATTTCTACCGACTGCCTCTCTGAAGGTCAGAATCTTCAGGATTGTGATTATGTTGTGAACTACGACATTCATTGGAATCCGGTTCGAATTATTCAGCGTTTCGGGCGCATTGACCGTCTTGGCTCGAAAAACAAGGTTATCCAGCTCGTCAGTTTCTGGCCAAACATGGAGCTTGACGAGTATATTAACCTCGAAGCCCGGGTTTCCGGACGTATGGTCCTGCTCGATATTTCTGCCACCGGAGAGGAGAATATCATCGAGTTTCCTGATGCTGGGAAAATGAACGACTTGGAGTATCGCCGTCGTCAGCTCGAACAACTACAGAATGAGGTGGTGGACTTGGAGGACATAGGAGGAGGTCTCTCGATTACGGATATGACCCTGAATGATTTCCGGATGGACCTTGCCGAGTACTTAAAAGAGCACGCCGACCTCCTTGAGCATATGCCGCCTGGGGCTTTCGCCGTCACCTGCGTCGACGATCTGATTGAACAGGAAGGTCTGAAGCCCGGTGTTATTTTCTGTCTCCACAGCGAGTCAGCAAAGGTGGGCACAGACAGCACTTACGCGCTTACGCCCTACTATCTAGTCTGGGTTTCCGAATCCGGAGAGGTACAGATGAACTTCACGCAGGCCAAAAAGATTCTGGATCTGCTCAAGAAGCTGTCTCTCGGTCGGTCCCACCCTGACGAAGGCGCTGTGGCCCGATTCAATTTCGCCACCCGTGACGCGACGGATATGAGCAGATACCAGGCTTTGCTGGCTAAAGCTGTTGCGGCCATCACCGGCAAGGCTGAGGAAAAAGGTGTTGAAAGCCTTTTCCAGCGTGGCGGAACAGCGCTGAGCAAGGAATCTTTCCAGGGCATCGATGACTTTGAGGTTGTGTCCTACCTCATCGTTCTCGGCGGGGAGGCGGCATGATGGACTCTTCCCTATCAACCATTAGCTACGAAGCGCAAGGGCGGCAGGTTTCCTGGCGTGGAGTAAGCATGGCCGACGGGGACAGTTTCGATAGCTTCATGACCAACGACGTGGCCTCCCGTCTTCACGACGAGGAAGGCACGAACGAATTTGAGGCTCAACTGCGTGGCCTTGCCAACACCGGCTTTGAACGGAACAGTCTGAACGAGATTCTCGCAGCGGAGATCCCCGAGGAACGAGATTGGGCCATCGGTGAGGCGATGGCAGAAGCCTATCTTGGACGAGAGCACGGTATCACTTGGCCCTGGAATATGGAGCGTGACAAGCGAACGCCTAAGGCCAGCTTGCCCGGCGCTGATTTGGTCGGATTCGAGGTCAATGGAGACAATGTTCGCTTTGCGCTCGGAGAAGTAAAGTCCTCCAGCGAAGACAGATATCCTCCTCAATTGATGAGTGGGCGGAGTGGGCACATGGGCCATCAGATTGATGACCTTGCCACCAACCTCAGCTTGATCTACCAATTATTCAAGTGGCTCTGGGTTCGTTGTAAGAACACGGAGCACGAAACATCGTTTAATGCGGCAATCGCCGTATATTTGGGTTCAGGTAACAGAGCAGTAGCACTCTTCGGCGTACTTGTCCGCGATACCCAACCCAACGAGTTGGACCTAAAGGCCCGAGGTCAAACATTGGCACGAACGCTTCAGGACCCCACGACCTGCAAATTAGTTGCTATTTATCTCCCCTGCGCCATCAGCGACCTTCTGACGCGTGTTTTGGGAGGTGGATCATGAGCCACTGGCTACTCGACAAGTTGAGCGACATAAGACAGCAGGCCCTGAAGCAAGCGAGCCATGCACAGATTTATCGCGAACTCTTGGATGCGCCCTTCGGTGAAGACGCGGAACTGATTCGACGGTCCGCTGAGGCTCTGGAAATGGTCGTTCTCGATTTGGTCCTTGAAAAAATCACAGATGACGAAGAAAAACAGAAGGAACTGAAGCTTAGCGCGGCCGATGCCTTCCGCTTGCTGCGAGTGCTCCCAAGACCAGAAGATTCTATGGAATCCGCCATGTTCCTCTTGCGCGCAGGTGCGCTGGCTGTGTTGGGCGACAAGGGGTCGGACGCGGCGCGTTGGCTCCGTGAAGAAAATTGGCCAGAGTTGCCCCTGGATTCAGAAGACTGGAGCAAACGTACTTGGGCAACCATTCTCGACATCTGGTTACGACTAATCCGCAAGAATGGATGGTCGGATCGTGACGTCGTACTGGAACGAATTTCCCTCCTGCGCGATTCCCAAGCATCGTTTGAAAAGGACTACTTGGAAGGTCAAGAACCAGCGCACGCCAAGGCTACCGCCCTTGAATTGATCGGGCTCTATCACCTGGCCAAGGCCGCCGAGGTATTCGCCCATTATATGACCGACGGCGTCGTGGACGGGAAGTATCAAATCCATCAATTACTGGAAACTCACTTTGACCGGGTGCAGGCCGTGTGTAAGCAGGCGCAAATGGTTGAACTTGAGCCGTTGAGCCGCTTACTCGCCGCCACCGCCTCGCAGATGGCGGATAATTCCATTTGGACCGTTACCAGAGCCGTTAACACGCGGGTGTCGGAATTTGTACGGAACCTTGTAGACCGAGGCCGCGGCGACCGCGCCATTTTCGATGTGCTTCCGCCTCAACGGCGCACGTTGGCAGAGAAAGGATTGCTTGGCTCCAGTCGCCGGGCGGTCGTTGTGAGCTTGCCAACTTCCAGTGGCAAAACGTTGATCGCACAGTTTCGGATACTCCAAGCCCTGAATCAGTTCGACCAGGAACGCGGATGGGTTGCCTATTTGGCGCCCACCCGCACCCTCGTAAACCAGATAGCGCGTCAACTGCGGAGAGATTTCGAGCTGCTCAATATCATCGTCGAACAAGTCAGCCCGGCCCTGGAAGTGGACAATATTGAGGCCGAATTGCTGCATCAAAGTAACCCTGCGCAAGAATTCAGAGTACTCGTTACCACGCCGGAAAAACTGGATCTGATGCTCAGGCAGGGCTGGGAAGAGAAAATCGGTCGTCCCTTGACTCTCGTTGTAGTGGATGAGGCCCACAACATCCAAAACGTTCGCCGGGGACTGAAGCTCGAGCTCTTGCTCGCGACGATTAACAGCGAATGCCAACGTGCGCAGTTTTTGCTCCTCACGCCCTTCATTAACAACGCTCGCGAGGTCGCGCGGTGGCTCGGAGGGCCAAATTCAGAGGATGTCAGTTTGGCTCTGGATTGGCAGCCCAATGATCGGGTTATCGGAATTGTCCAGGCGGAACGCGGAGAAGCGATCAAACGACGGAGCTATGACTACCAGCTTCGCATGGAAACGGTACATACCACCAGAAACACCCTCGTCGCCGATGGATTGCTGTCCCTGCCGAAGAACGCAGAAATCGCTTCTACTTATAGCAAAGTATCTAATACAAGTACACTGGCAGCCGTTACGGCCCAGCGTCTACAAGAGCGTGGTCCCGTAATTGTGATGCACGCCCGGCCAGACTGGGTGTGGACGCTTGCCGAAAGATTAAAGATAGAGAGCAACCGAAATGTACCGACGCAGAGAATTGAGCTTGTTCAAAATTTCTTGAGGATGGAGTTTGGATCATCGTTCCCGCTCATTGATCTAATGTCTTTTGGGGTTGGGGTTCACCACGCGGGCCTTTCCGATGATGTCCGTGCGCTGATGGAGTGGTTGTTTGAGGCGAATGAACTGCAATTTCTAGTCGCAACCACAACGATTGCCCAAGGCGTGAACTTTCCGGTTTCCGGCGTGGTGATGGCATCACATCAGTACCCCTTGAAGAACTCTCCATTTTGGGTAGACATGCCACCTGAGGACTTCTGGAATATTGCGGGCCGCGCTGGACGAATCGCCCAAGGTAGCTTGGGGGTTGTCGCTTTGGTTGCAAACGATCCGTCAAAGACTGCCTTACTGAGAACTTTCATCAACAACCAGGCAGGTGAGCTGAATTCCGCTCTTATAGCAATGGCGCAGGAAGCAGGCGAGCTTCTGAGCGACCTTGGGCGAATTGTCTATAGTCACCCTGAATGGTCCACGTTTGTGCAATACCTTGCGCACACATATCGGCAAATGGGACAACCTGAAGGTTTCGCCGATGAGATCGAACAGGTTCTGCGGGGTACATTTGGTTTCGAGAAACTGCGGAGTCAAGATTCGACCCTTGCCAACCGCCTGCTTGATGGCATCCGCTCATACGCCCAATATCTCCAAGAGCCTGGGCAGCCCCTGAAACTCGTGGATAGCACAGGTTTTTCCCTGCAAAGCATTCGCACGGTCTTGAGTGCAGCTGGTAAAGAAGGCATCAGAGGCGAAACATGGAACGCGGATTCGTTGTTCAGCCTGGGCAACCGCGATCTTCAAAGCATGATGGGCGTCTTACTCCGGGTTCCCGAGTTACGCGACAACCTGATGGCGGTAACCGGCGGCAAGACACCGGATGGCGATAAGCTGGCTCTGATTGTCAAGGATTGGGTGAACGGAGTATCCGTTCCCGATATTGCCAGTCGTTATTTCATGCGCGAAGGTGACGACGCTACAAAGGCAATGACCACGTGCGGGCAAAACCTCTTCGGCAAGTTAACGCAAACCGCCGCATGGGGGCTCGGAGCATTATTGTCCATCACTGGAAACGCTTTGCCGGAAGAACAACTCCGATCTTTGAGCAATCTTCCTTCTCGCGTGTACTACGGTGTAAACGATGATGCGGCAATCGCCCTTCGGTTGCTAGGAGTACCGAGGGCTGCTGCAACAAAGCTCGCTCAAACCATGAACAATGTTCTCGACGAGCCTCTCACCACCGTCAGGGGACGATTGCGCGGCATGGATGAGGCGAATTGGCGACAAGCTCTTGGTGAAAGCGAGGGCACGGTGTACCAGAAGGTCTGGCGAGTATTGGAAGGCTTGGAGTAGGTCGAGGAAACGTGGATGGCCCCGTTACACGAAGACGCTGTAGTCCAGCAGAGCACGTCCGATTTCTTGGAAAAGGAACTCGGCAGGGAGGTGGAGTCATGATCCAAGTGCTCTACGATAGCATGGCCATCCCCGAATCCTGTCGGCTTGGCAAACGGGTTTACAAAAAACTTTTCCATGAGAACGCCAAACTGACTGCAACCGACAAGAAGGCGTTGCGCGATGACGTGGATACCATTCTCTGGCAGTACACCTTCAAGCCGACAACGATCCCGATTCAGCCCTACGAGGACGACCAGCAGGAATATCACGAAGTGGCACTTCTTCAGGTGAATCTGAAACAGACTGGCCGGGTGAATCGGTTAGCAGCGATTGTACACCGGGCAATCCCTTATCCGCTCTTTGTTGTTTTTAGTTCAGACATGACTTGCTCAATCAGCCTTGCGTACAAGCGATTCTCCCATGCAGAGAAAGAAGCTGTTGTCGCTGAGGGCTTTCAGGTGACGGGCTGGCTGGATTTGTCGAATCTGACGGAAAACCAGGCCGCTTTCCTGGAAAGCCTGGATATATCGACATGGCCCCATACGCATTTCTTTGCGTTTTACAGAGCTGCTATGGACCGTGTAATCGCTTTGGCTTGCGCCGAGCACAGTGGTCATTATTTATTGGAAATTCCGAATGGTCTCTCGGTTGAGGATCGCGCGAATAAACTCAAACAGATTGAAAAACTCCAGCAGGAAACATCAGAAATCCAGGGCAAGCTGAAGAAAGAGAAGAATCTGGGCACTCAGGTTCAACTGAATACTCGAATAAAGAACATCACGGACTGCATCAAGGAGATCAAAAACGAATTGTGAGGAAATATACATGAAAAAAATGACAGAACAGGCCGGCAAAAGCCTCGATATAGTGAGCGAGAACATGGAGGCGCTTAAAGCCATCTTCCCCGAAGCCTTCACAGAAGACGGTGTGGACTTTGAGGTGCTCCGCCAACTCCTGGGCGACGCGGTTGATGAGGGTGAGGAAAAATACGGCCTCAACTGGCATGGCAAAAAAAAGGCGCGACGGATTGCGCTAACGCCCTCTATAGGGACGCTGCGCCCCTACCCTGAAGAAAGCGTTGATTGGGATACAACCCAGAACCTGTTTATCGAAGGCGATAACCTGGAAGTTCTGAAACTCCTGCAAAAGAGCTATGCCAACAAAGTTAAGATGATTTATATCGACCCACCCTATAACACCGGAAAGGAGTTTATCTACCCGGATAAGTTTCAGGATAATCTGGATACCTATTTGAAATATACCGGGCAAAAAGACGATGAGGGGTTCAAAGTTTCAAGCAATACCGAAAGTTCGGGGCGGTATCACACGAACTGGTTGAATATGATGCTGCCGAGGCTCAAGTTGGCAAGGGGATTGTTAAGGGATGATGGGGTTATATTTATATCAATTGATGAGAATGAATTGACACACCTCAAGGCTATTTGTGACGAGATTTTCGGGGAGGAGAACTTTATTGAATGTATCGCCTGGAATAAGCGAATTCCCAAAAATGACAAAGGCATCGGTAATATCCACGAATACATCATGGTGAATTCAAGTTGCAAGTGCACCACGAATAGCGCTGTAGAAGACTTCATGTGGCGTCTGATAATTGAGGCATTTCCTTGGTCTAGAGTTTAGTT
>SDBU01004963.1_pt1 | contig 16099 bp, 15 predicted proteins | sample 2277071 | NCBI WGS metagenome assembly SDBU01 (sample SAMN10397929, study PRJNA504765) | marine sediment metagenome | isolation source: marine sediment core GS08_GC12, 126 cmbsf | place: Arctic Ocean: Gakkel Ridge, Loki's castle | collected 2008
AGGCGAAGTGCAGCTGAACTACTTGGATTGACGGCAGATGAAACAGCGATAGATGCCCTTATTCCAGTATTGAAGGACGAGAATAGGTTCGTCCGACAGGAAGCAGTATTGGCACTAAAAAAGATAGGAGGCTCAAGGGCAGTAGAACATCTTACCCAAGCTTTAAACACGGAAAAGAATGAATTCGTCAGAGATTTTATAAGAATGGCTCTAGAAAGGTTGCAAAGTAAAGAATCTGCCTCGCCCTGACACCACCACTTCCCTCTCAGTTACCTTAACTATATTCCGCCCTTATGATTACTCTCAATCCATAATGGCAGTATACAGCTTAAGGCTATCCTCAAATCTCACTGACTAGGTATTAACACTACGGTAGTGTTCCAAACAGTCATCAAATGTAATGCTGCGACAATACCGAGACACCATATCAAGGCTACTCCATCTACCGAGATGCATTATAGAGAGTGTTGATAAACCCCTCTTATGGAGATTACAAGCAAATCCTCTCCTAAAGCTATGAGCATTACAAGGGAAGCCTACTTCTCTAGATAGCCGACTAAGCATATCTTGTACACCTCTAGGTTTCATACCAAACAAGCTATCTGAGCTATGACCATTCCTCTCCAGATATTCCCGTAGAAGTGTAGCTGTGTTTGGAGTAAAAGCTGCTTTAGCCTCTCGGTTACCCTTGGCCACTACCCTGAGCGTGTTAGCATTTCAATCTATATCACTGGACTGAATAGAACATATCTCACTGAGCCTTAGACCACTATCAAAGAGCAAGCTAATGATACACTTATCTCGTAGGCTATCGGCAGTCTCCAGTAGTAGTTGGACTTGCTCATCAGTAATGGTAGGTAGCAGCTTCTTAGCTACATGGGGACTATCTACCAGTTTGATAGGATTCTCTTCAATAGAACCATGCCTATGTAGCCAACTGCATAATGCTCTAATAGCTCTGAAATAGGCAAACTTGCCGTTACTACAACTTAAAGACGATAAGAAGTTGTTTATGCCTTCTGCAGTTGGTTCTATCCCTATAGCCTTACCGAGACATCTCTGGTAAAATAGTAATGTGTCCAGAAAGTCCTTGTCTTCTTGAATTAAGGAAAGCGGATAGCATACAATTGGTTAACTTTTTGAAGCTGATAGTCCGTATCTAGCCTAGCTTCGTGGGGAAGTGTCGGAACTGGCAGACGAGCATGACTTAGGATCATGTGCCGCAAGGCGTGGGGGTTCAAATCCCCCCTTCCCCACTCAAAAAACGAGAAAAAGGCGCTTGAGGGGAAGGGTGGGGAGCAAAACTGAGGAGTCAGTTCATCGGTTCCGCCATGTTTTGGTTACATACATTAACGTAAGTGCACATGGAAATTCTCTATCATCCGTGTAAACCTTAGCGGGTATGAACTCTATTTCCAAATAAGGGTCAACTTTCGGTAGTGTATCAATTTGAAATTGAGGTAGTGGGTCAATTTGACTTGAGGCTCATCTTTTAATACTCTATCGAAATAGAAAAGCATTAAGATAGGAAAGAAGAAATGCCCAGCGTATATAAACAGGAATGTAAAAATTGCGGTTCATTATATACTATACGCAAGTATAAACTAATATCTAGAGACAAGGATAAAATTAACTGCGAGGTATGTGGCGTTGAATTAATAAGCTGGAATGGTGCTGTTATGTATGATGCTGAGTTGATTGAAAAGAAACCTAAAGACCAGTAATTATACTAGTCAGCCAATCTAACAATTTCCCCTATTGTCCAAATATGATTACTTAACCCTGCTGCCATCGCTGGTGTTCTAGGATAGGGGTTAGCCAGTGTCTTATGCGGTCTGGCAAAGTTATAGTGCATAAAGTAAAGAGCAATAGCGTATTCGTGGTTTTCCAGTTTCTTTGAGAAGGCGTTGGTTAGTCTGGTAAATCGTCTTATACTCATTCTCATTGTAAGGTTCTGTCGTTCTGCATAACTCGTTGAAATCTTGGTAGGGTCAGGTTTGCCTTGTATTGTGCGGGGTTCTGCTGTAATACATTTGGCTGGACTGTATCGCTTCTCACTCTCTGGCACCCGTCTCGTCCTCCTTTGCTTTGAGTTTTCACTACCCAAAGGCTATAGAGGTCAGCGGGTGCTTTCAACTACCCATTTTCACACAAAACAGTGTAGAGCCGCTTATATTTGGGTTGCCTCATCGCAGAAGATTTGGTTTTAGAGGGACAAGATCCTCTTCAAGCTAACTCAAAAACATTCTTTTTGGAACTGCTCAATATCAGTGTTATAATGAGCCATAAATGGATATTCTGGCTGAACTTAATCCAGCACAAAGAGAAGCAGCAGAGGCAATTGGCGGTCCGGTGCTAATCCTAGCTGGTCCAGGCAGTGGCAAGACCAGGGTTATTGCTCATCGTGTGGCTTACCTTATTAAGGTCTGCGGCGTTAGCCCTCACCGAATTATGGCAGTTACCTTCACCAATAAAGCAGCTAGGGAGATGGAGGAAAGGCTTAATCGGTTGGTCAGTGGTTCAGTAAAGGATTTAACTCTAGGCACTTTTCATGCCATTTGTGCCCGTATCCTGCGCTGGGATGGTAGGGCTATGGGTGTTGACTCCAGGTTTGTAATCTATGATGAAGAAGACCAGATAAGCTTGCTCAAGCGTGGTATTCAGGAGGTAGGCCTTGACCCCAAGCAATATGCCCCTCGGGCAATAAGGTCAGCTATCTCGTCAGCTAAGAGCCGTATGTTAACCCCAGGAGACTATCTAGGGCATAGTCGTAGTTATTTTGAGGAGGTGGTTGGGCGCGTCTATGAACGCTATCAGCAGCTATTGGCTGAGAGTAATGCCCTGGACTTTGATGATTTGTTAATGAAGGTAGTGCAATTATTCAGGCAAAAGTCTGAGATTTTATCTAGGTATCAGGTAAGATACCTCCATATCCTAGTAGATGAGTTTCAGGATACTAATCTGGTTCAGTATGAGCTGATAAAGCAACTGGGCGGGAAGTACCGTAATATATGTGTTGTCGGCGACCCAGACCAGTCAATCTACTCGTGGCGCTTTGCCGACCTTCGTAACATCCTCAGCTTTGAGAAGGATTATCCCGAGGCAAAGATTGTGTTGCTGGAGCAGAATTATCGCTCAACTAAAATGATTCTGGAAACAGCGTCTCATATCATCTCGGCCAATCAGCAGCGCAAACCCAAGGAGTTATGGACCAGCAATGAAGCAGGTGAGCTAACCACGGTGGTTGAGACCTACACCGAGCAGGAAGAAGCCCAGTTTGTGGTTAGTGAGGTAGAGCGTCTGGTAAGTCAGGGTAGGTTTAGTTCCGGTGATTGTGCCGTGATGTATCGCACCAATGCCCAGTCAAGACCTCTTGAGGAAGCCTTTGTCCGTTACGGGATGCCTTATAAGCTGATAGCCGGCACCCGCTTTTATGAGAGGCGAGAGGTTAAGGATGTTATCGCCTATCTCAGACTTATCCAGAACCCCTATGATAGTGTTAGCTTATTAAGAACAATCAATATTCCTGGGCGTGGTATTGGGCAGCAAACTCAAGCCAAACTAGATAGTTGGGCAAAATCTCTCGGTGTTCCGGAATATCGGGCGTTACAACTTACCACTGAGCCAAATGCTGAACATCAGTCCCCATTTAGTCCTCATATGGGCAAGGCACTAGCTGGCTTTCTCGGCTTGATAGAAGAATTTATTGCCCGCAGTCAGGAACTGAATCTGGTTGATTTGTTGGATTTGGTTATAGATCGCTCTGGCTATAAGGAATATATATTAAGTGGGGTAGATGGGAAGGAGCGGTGGGAGAATATTCTTGAGCTTCGGACGGTAGCCCAACAATATCGCCATTTGAACCCCCCTGATGGATTAGCTACCTTTCTTGAAGGAGTAACCCTGGTTTCTGATGTAGATGGGCTTGATGAGGGTGTGGATGCGGTAACCCTGATTACACTGCATCAGGCTAAGGGTTTGGAATTTCCTGTGGTGTTTATTGTTGGTATGGAGGACGGTATCTTGCCTCATTTTAGGTCATTTGATGACCCAGAACAGATGGAGGAGGAAAGGCGACTTTGTTATGTCGGTGTAACCAGAGCCAAGCAAAGGGTATATCTGGTTCGTGCCTTCCGCCGCAGCCTGATGGGGAGGAGCGGAGCAACTGACCCATCACGCTTCTTAAGTGATATACCCCAGCACCTGATTACAGGGGGTGGTATGTGGCAGGGGAAAGAAAGCCTGGCGGCTACTGCTATATATTCGTGGACTAAGGCTTCTACCTCCAGTGTCCCTGTCTCGGAATTAAAGGCTGGTGACCATATCCGCCATGCCCAATTTGGTGATGGGGTGGTAGTGAGTTGTCAGCCGGTGAAGGATGATGCTGAGGTGGTGGTTGCCTTCAGAGGGATGGGGGTGAAGAAGCTCCTTCTCAGCTTCGCCCAGTTGGAAAAGGTGGAATAACACTTGACACTTTACACGAAACCGTGTATAATATTTGTATGCCGATTAGAGTTTTAGACCCCAAAGTAGTATCCCAGATTGCGGCTGGTGAGGTGGTAGAGAGACCGGCATCGGTGGTGAAGGAGCTGGTGGAGAATTCGCTAGATGCCGGCTCATCTCAGATTTCTATTGAAGTCAGGGGTGGTGGGGTGAGCTTAATTCGGGTAACTGATAATGGGACTGGGATACCATCTGGTGAAGTTGAGCTTGCCTTTGACCGGTATGCTACCAGCAAGATAAGTAGTTCCGCTGATTTACAATCTATCTCAAGCCTTGGTTTTCGGGGGGAGGCACTGCCTAGCCTAGTTGCTGTCGCTCAGGTGGATATGGTTACCTGCGCTGCTGGTGAGAAGGTAGGCACTTATCTTAGCTTGAAGGATGGCATGGCGGTTAATAAACGAAGCCAGGGGCGTTCTCAGGGGACTACGGTTACGGTGCGGAACCTGTTCGGTAAGGTGCCAGCAAGACTAAAATTTCTCAAATCGCCGGCTACAGAGAATAGCCATATGGCTAATGTGGTATCACAATATGCCCTTGCCTTCCCTGAGGTTAAGTTTACCTTGCTCATTGATGGCAGAGAAGCCTTGCGGACTTCAGGCAATGGTCGACTAATAGATAGCATTATTGATATTTATGGCGTAGACATAGCGCGGAACATGCTGGAGGTTAGGAGCGCCATTGGTTCATCACCATTAGTAACCGGTATGGTCGGCTCGCCGAGGGTAAGTCGCTCGGGGCGAGGTTACCTCAGCTTCTTTGTCAACCGTCGCTGGGTAAGCAGCCGCCTCATGGCTCGGGCGGTAGAGGAGGCTTACCATGGGCTTTTGCTGACGGATAAGCATCCTATCGCTATTATCAATATTTCACTATCACCTAAGGAGATAGATGTTAATATTCATCCTACCAAGATTGAGGTAAAATTTGGCAATGAGCATATGGTTTTCGGTGCTGTCCAGAGGGCAGTTCGTCGGGCTTTAGTCGAGCAAATGCCAGTGCCTGAAATTGAGGAGGTAGCGACAACATATAGAGCGTCTTCAACGCCGGTATCGTCGACATCAGCCGGGAGTGATAGTCTTACCCTTTTGCCAGCGGTGGCGCCTCAGACACCTATGGTATCTTTGCCTGTTCTACGGGTATTGGGTCAGCTCTCGAGTAGTTATATTATAGCTGAGGGTCCTGACGGATTATACTTTATTGACCAGCATGCTGCCCATGAGCGTGTCCTTTTTGAGAAGATTAAAGCCCAGAGGTCACGGCAGGAGATAGAGGTTCAAGGACTGCTTGAGCCAGTAACACTTGAGGTTGAGCCCAAGCAGGAAGAGGTTTTGAAATTACATTATCAAGACCTGGGGGAATTCGGTTTCTCCATTGAGCCTTTTGGCGATAGCACCTATTTAGTCCGGGCGGTGCCAGCAATGGTCTATAACCAAGACTGGGCAAATATGCTCAGGGAATTATTGGATTCCTTATCTGGATGGGATAGAGGCAACTGGGCAGAAAGCGTAGCTATATCTATGGCTTGCCACAGTGCAGTGAGAGCGGGACAGGTATTGACCGATGATGAGATGCGTGAACTGGTGCGACAGTTGGAACAGACAGCTATGCCTAATACCTGTCCTCATGGTAGACCGACAATGACTCATCTCACCTTAGGCCAATTGAGAAAGGAATTTGGTAGAAGGTAGTTTCTTATTGTCGGTGGTGATATTCAATAAATTTGTTGATGGCATTAGCAGCTCGGCTGATTGAAGGATATACAGCAAATCCGGCTTTATATAGTGCTGTCTGTGCCTCTGAAGCTATTTTCTTAGAGCTGGCTGAGCCGCCAACAGACTGCAAAACCACTGTTGTGCGTCTATTTATCTCTTTGCCTCGGCTGATAATAGATTCAATATAGGGATTAATTAGCCTGGCCTCGTTCTTGGGATTAAAGCCAACCATTATATGTATAACCAGCAAATCAATTTGCTTATAATCAGCTATTATTTTAATAGTTTCTTGAATCATGTCCTCTTTGCCCCAATACATATCAATAGGATTCCTGAAGCTACCCCCGGTTTCAGTAGCATAGAGGTCTTTCAACTGTTGCCTGATTTCTGCAGGGAACATTGGCAGGCTTAGTCCGGCATCTGAACAGGCATCAGCCGCTTGGACGTTAGCTCCACCCCCTATTCCAATTACTGTCGTGCTTCTCCCCTTGGGAGGAGACATGTATTTAAATAGCACGAGCATATCCACTAGTTCCTCCATGCTATCTACCTGAATAGCCCCTACTTGCTTTAATAGGGCATTCCAAGTTCTATCTGAGCCGGCTATAGAGCCAGTATGCGAGGCAACCGCCCTGGTTCCGCTTTCCGTAGTTCCACCTTTATAGATTATGACTGGTTTCGCCTTGGTGGCTTGCTTTAACCCTTCTATGAAACGAGCTCCATCTTTTACCCCCTCAATATAAACAGCAATTATCTTGGTCTCAGGGTCATGAGTAAGATATTCTAGAAAGTCGGTTTCATTAAGGTCGCAGGCATTCCCATAGCTTATAATCTTGCTGAAGAAAACACCTCTTATAGCTCCTTCTCGTATAGCATAAACACTATTGCCGCCACTTTGGCTGATAAAGCCGATAGAGCCGTTTTTTTTAGGCGAGTCGGTGCAAAAGGCTAAGCCAGTCTTAGGGCAGTATAGTCCTAAACAATTTGGTCCAATAATTCGGATGCTTTTCTGGCGGGCTATAGTAGTTATCTCTAGTTCTAGCTGTTCCCCCTCTTTATCGCCTAGCTCGCTAAAGCCAGCAGTGAACATGTGGACGGTTCTTACTCCTCGGTCAGCACAGTCAGCTATTAGCTGAGGGGTATATTGAGCTGGGATAGCTGATATAACATAATCAACTGTGTCTGGGATATCCTTAATGGTGGGGTATAGTTTCAAGCCAAATATTTTACCTCTATCAAGACTTACTGGATAAAGTTTGCCCTTAAATCCAACGTCAAGTAAGGATTCTAAAAATTCCCGTCCGCCGCCGACTTTAGCCATACCGGTTGAAACCCCGACGATAGCTATTGACCCGGGGTGAAACAGATACTCAAGGGCTGGCTTTTCATTATAACTTTGGGTGGTCAATTGCTCTCCTAAATAGAGCCTCAATTTTACTGTTTTAATCAGTTGGCTTTTGGCTGCTGCCAGGTTTGACTAGGGGGATTTGGGCAGCGCATAACGGGCAATCCTCTGGTTTGTAGGTTGGGGTGATTGAACGATGACAACTAAAAAGGGGAACCCCAAAGTCTATCCCTTGCTCAGAGCGGTCAACTAATACCCCCACACCAACTACTATACCACCTTGCTTAGTTACCGCTGCCTTAACCTCGCGTATGGAGTTACCTGTGGTAAGGATGTCATCAACGATGAGAACTCGTTCACCTGAGCTAATGCTGAAGCCTCGTCTGAAAGCCCGCTCTTGGGCACCTTCCTTTTCAGCGAATATACCACGTACTTTTAACTGTCTCGCCACTTCAAAAGCCAGGATAATGCCGCCAGTAGTCGGCCCAGCCACAACCTGGATTCCTTCCTTGTGGAAGTGGGTAGAAATTTTGCGGCAAAGCTGCTCAGTATAGTTAGGGTATTGCAGAACTTGGAACTTCTCCCAGTAGATGGGGGAATGTAGCCCAGAGGCGAGCAGAAAGTGCCCCTTAAGTATGGCCCCTGATTTTTGAAAGATCTCCTCTGCTTCTATTGCCATAATACTCCTTTTGACAATATGGTAGCTTGTTTATGATTAGAGTTGGCTAGCTACTCTGGAAAGGAGTGGTTAGGTGCCAGCCACCATTTATTCGGGGGCCAGAGTGATAACCAAGCTTTGCCAACTATACCTTCGCCCTCCACTAGCCAACCTTTGCGAGAATCGTTACTGTTACTGCGATTGTCACCAAGGACAAAGTAGTGCTCATCAGACATTGTATCGCCACTGAAATTACCCTGTAGAGGCTCTTTAATATAAGGCTCATCCAGTATTATAACCTTATCACCACTATGAATATAAAGTGTGCCCATTTTTATCTCTACCCACTCACCAGGTAAGCCAATGATACGCTTGATGTAGTCCGCTTTGGAGCCATCGTGCTGAAATACAATCACATCGCCTCTTTCAGGTTCATGCAAATGATAAACGGCTTTATTGATTAATAGTCGTTGCCCGCTCTCCAGGCTGGGCTCCATACTAGAGCCAACTACAATGGAAGTCTGGACAGTGGCTAGCAGTAGTAAGAACATTACTATAGCCGGTATGAATATTACTAAGATCTGACGGAGGAAAGCTCTCATTTGGTAGTCACTCCCTTCTAGATTTGGGCAGTCTTGATAAATTGTATAGATGAATTATATATTAAAGTAACCCCAAAACTCAAAGAATGTTCATAGTGTTATCCCCTTAACCAGGGGGAGAGAATTTGTGAAAACTTTGAGCTTGTTTAAGTATTTAGTATAATAAATATAGCATGAGTATTATAATATGGTCGGAGGACTCAGATGGGTGACATAAAGAGTGCTCTTGAGATAGCCATGGAAAAGGTGGAAAAGTTAGGCGAGGCAACTGATGAGGAACGCCTAAGATGGAAATACATTCCAGAAGGAGAAAGGCTAGCCGCCAGATACCTTAAGCAAGATTGTAATTTGGTGATTGAGCTGAGCCAGTATGAGGGAAGAGTTAAGAGATATATGATAGAAGGTGCTGCTGATATAATAATCAGAAATATTAACCTGCCCAAGGATGATTTAGTCAGAAGAAATAATAACCGGGCAATGGATGGCTTGAAGAACCTTAAGAACGATAAGGTAGCTGTAGAAAATGTCTACAGTAAGATAAGGCGTATCTTCAACCACTATGTAGAGCAGGGAGAACAGCAGAGAAAACAGGCTTATGAATCATTAAAGACTGAATTTGAAGCTAAAATACAGCAGGCTGTTCAGCAGCAGTTAGGCTCATTAGTAGGTATTAAGATAGATGTAGAAAAACAGCCGCAGTTCCAAGAGGAATGGCACAAGCTCCAGGCCCAGCTAGACTCACAATACCTTAAACTTTTAGATGAATATAAGCAGGAGCTATTAGCTATAGATTAGGCTAAAAAGGGGTGATAGAATGTCGAAACTGGAAGACTACCTTGCTTTGATAGACGAATGGGAATACTGTTACTGTAGAAATTGCGACAAGATAAGATATAGCTCCGAGTTAGAGGCGACAGAGCGTGGGATTCGGTGTTCTAGGTGCGGAGGTTATGACCTTGAAGCTCCCGGCTGGGTTAACTGCCCTCAGATGACGGCAGTTAAATGTGCTCGAGCTGGTAAGGGAATTATGAGAGGAGACTATGGCGTTAAGTGCATATATCACTGCATTTATCGAAAGCCTGAGAGCTGATTGATTTGCTGTATATCAGGGTAAGGCTGTAGAGGACATAATAATGGATATTGATGACGAGAGAATTAGGGATGCAGTTAGGCACACCGAGATATTAAGGCCACCTAAGCAGAGCCTAGCCACCTTCGGCACAACCAACATATATTACTACTTGGTTACTGAACCGGCTTATGCTCAGCTGGTAAAGAATGTTACCGAGACAGTGGTTAGAGAGGGCAAGGTAATTGCTGAGAGACCGAGGATTGTAACCCCATATTATCTTTCCCGGCTTGAGGGATTTAGCCCGGAGGCTAAAAGATATTTCGATGCGCTAGTCAAGACACCTAGCGCCAATGCCCCCGGGCTGTTTTATACTTATAAGAATGAACCCAAAGAGCTTACCATTGCTTCCGATAACCTGTTGTCGGTGGTAAATAAGCTTAATGCTGAAATTGATAAGCGTGGTGACCTGCTAACCTCTATTATTAAAGGTGAGGATGAACTTTGGGATGTATCATTGATGAAGTTTATTTATGAAATGACCCGAAACTCACTACAAAATAACCTATTGCAAATGGAGAGCCGAGGGCTTTTAGGTATAGACTCTAGAGGTATTCCAGTTGATGCCAGGGTGAGAATTGAGGAGCTTTTTGGAAAGGTGGTAAAGGGCGAGTGCGAGCCCCACGAGCTAAAAGAGGAGCTTGACCGCTGGGATCTGTTTGACGAGTATGAGGATAGATTCTTCGCCATTTTTAAGAAGCGACGATAGGGGGAGTAATGTATAGACACTGGCATAGGTTTGGCTTTAGCTTCCCACATTTTGGTTTTTGGTTTAGAGGTCCTGGCTATTTTCCTCGCTGAAAGGTTTAACCCGTCAGGATTATGGAAATTTCACTAATTGAGGCTAGAGACCTATCAGAGGCATGGTTTCTTTGCCTACGTAAGACATTGACTGATGGACACGAGTATAAGATTGAGCGGGGGAGCTATGCTGGTCAGCGCCGCAAAGAGCTTGACTTTGTGGTTGTCCAAGTCAGGCATCCAGGAACAAGACCCCTAATCCCCGATGTGCCACAGGGTGTGCCACCACCTACCTCTATGGAGTATGTAGAAAGTTACCTTCCTTACCTTATGACGGCACATAAAGGGGAGGGAGAGCAGTATACCTATGGCCAATATCTTGAAAAGCAGATACCCCAGGTAATCAGAATGTACAAGGAGGATGGCTACAACACCAATCAGGCTTTTATGGCAGTGGGCGATAGCCAGTCTATTTCGTTATCAGACCCCCCCTGCTTGAGAGCAATAGATACCAGAATCCGTGATAGTAGGCTTCACTTTGTCGTGTATTTCAGGTCATGGGACTTGTGGGCTGGCTTTCCGTCCAACTTGGCAGCTATTCAACTCTTAAAGGAGTATATGGCAGGAGAGATAGGGGTTGATGATGGGGAGCTAATCGCCATGAGCAAAGGGCTGCACCTCTATGAGTATGCCTGGGAGCTAGCTAAAACTGCAGCAAGAATGAAACAGGATTGACATTTAAACAAATAAAATGTCAATGTTGCTTAGGCTCTAACATAGGGAACATAAGAGCATATTTAACACTTGCCAGCTAGCCTTTGACCTTGATGTGTAGATATAGGTCACCTTGTTTTTCCTTGTCTATTATGCCCATACCTTTAAACCTAATTTTACTCCCTGGCTTAACCCCAGACGGTATTTTAACCATCAACTTCTTTGTCCGCCCACCTCTTTTATAAGTGACCTGCCTTTCACCCCCAATGGCAGCCTCAGCCAGCGGAATCTCAAGCTCCATATGCTGGTCAAGCTCCTGTTCGAGCGGAGGCTCATATTCAAAGCCAAGGAGCTTACGCAGCGCATACTTACCTATCTTCACCGCTATCTTAGAGAATAGCCTTTCCATCAAACTTGGCTTATAAGCAGAGACTCCAGTATATGGATAGTCCTGCTGATAGTTTCTTTGCCTGACTCCTCCAGGAGTGGCAGAGAATTCAAACGTGAAGCCCTTACCCTGGGAAAATACTCGATTAAGGAAATCTTGGTCAAATCTAAGACCGGCTTGAGTGAACATCCGGTTTAGCTCATCAAATACAGCCTGGTTGGAGAAGACGTCCCTGAATATATCCTGCTGAGAATATTGGAAGCCTTTATATCTGGTATCATAACCAGCACCAGCAAAGTGCCCCTTTCTAGCAAAGTCATATTGTCGCCTTTTGCTTTCATCACCAAGCACGCCATAAGCCTCATTTATCTCCTTAAATCTCTCCTCAGCTTGCTTCTCATTGCCCGGGTTAGTATCTGGGTGATATTTAAAGGCAAGCTTTCTGAAGGCTCTTTTTATATCTTCCTGACTGGTATTATCAGGAACGTCAAGAATTTGGTAGTAGTCTTTCATAATCTAAGTACTTAACATTTTAGCAAGATAGGATTATTATAGCACTGGAATTGGCATAACTAAACTTTTTAATGGGAGGATATAGTTGGACAAAGTTGATGTAGCCTCAGATATGGTTCTTCAATCGGAAAGGATTGTCGTCTTTACCGGTGCTGGTATTAGCACCGAATCAGGTGTTTCTGATTTCCGCAGCCCGGGAGGAATTTGGGATAGGTTTGACCCTAATGAACTTAATTATCAGAACTTCCTATCAAGCCCAGTAAGCAGGGAGCGGTATTGGGAATTCTCTAAATCGCTCTGGCCGACGATAGGAGATGCCAAGCCTAACCGTGGTCATTATGCTATCGCTGAGCTCTATCACTTGGGCAAGCTGGACTGCGTGATTACTCAGAATATTGATAGTCTGCACCAGAAATCTGGAGTTCCCGAAGAAAAGGTAATTGAGCTCCACGGAACTTTGAAATGGGTTATTTGTCTTGAATGTGGCCAAAGATACCCTAGAAAGCAGATCCAGAATAGACTTGAGACGGGAGAAAAGGTTCCCCAGTGTGATGCCTGTGGTGGAATTATGAAGCCAGCTACAATTTCTTTTGGTCAGCCAATGCCGGAGAGGGAAACTCGTGAAGCTGAGATGAGATCGGCTAGTTGCGACTTGCTTTTGGTAGCCGGTTCATCACTGGTAGTCTATCCTGCGGCTCAGATGCCGCTGATAGCTAAGGATAATGGCGCCAAATTGATTATTGTTAACCTAACGCCAACATCTCATGACCGGTATGCTGATGTGGTAATCAACGAAAAGACAGGAGAAACCCTCTCTCAAATAGTGGAGCAGGTAAAGGCAAAACTGGAAGGAGGTTGAGAAAGAATGCGGGATGTGATTGTGGTTGGCGCCGGTCCGGCAGGGTCGGCCGCTGCCAAAAGGTGCGCTGAATATGGCTTAAATACCCTGATATTAGAAAAGAAGCGATTACCTAGACACAAGTTATGCTCTGGTATGGTGATGGGACCTGCAGCCCACACCCTTATCAAGCAGGAATTTGGCGATATACCCGAGAACATACTAACTAAGCCCTCTCATTTATCAGGTTATATGTTTCATGTGCCTGGTATTGGCAGCCAGAAGCTTGATAATTTCACTCCATTAGCTTGGAGAAGGGACTTAGATTACTGGATGAACCAGAAGGCACAGGCTAAAGGTGTTGAAGTATGGGAAGGTAGTAGAGTTACTGGGCTTAGAGAGAAGGGGCAAGGTTTCTTAGTGGAGATAGAAAAAGATAAGGAAAGGTCGGAGCTTGAAACCAAGTTTGTAGTCGGCGCTGATGGAGCTACCTCTGTGGTCCGGAGATTCTTATTCCCTGACCTTAAAATCAGGAATTATCTGGTATATCAGCCGTACTACCGAGGAGAATTAGACCTAGATAAGAAATACTTTCACTGGTTTCGCTCTGTAGGGCAATATCACCCAAACTTTGCTGTTCATCACAAGGATGATTTTGTCGTGGTAACTGTCGGCGGTGGAATTGGACAGATAAAGGAGCTTATGGAGCAGACAAAAGATTTCTTGGCTAAGAACTACCGTTTTGATATTAGCCAAAAACCGGTGTGGAGGGAAGGCTGCCTGAATCCAGTATTGTATAGGGAGCTAACCTCTCATACCTTCTCACCAGCCAAGGGGAATGCCCTACTGGTCGGTGATGCTGGTGGTTTGATGCTCCCGGTAAGTGGTGAGGGCATTGGCACCGCCATTAAGAGTGGACTACTAGCTGCCAACTCCATCATAAGGGCCATAGAATCAGGGAGACAACCAGATAGGATTTACTTAACCGAAGTTGAGAGTATTATCTCAGTATCTAAGGAAATCTACCCATGGCATAAGAGGATTGCAGAGGAGATAAAAGGTGGTGGACATTCTTTGCCAGAGGTTTTGCGGGACGCTCATCATAGTACCTTGAGGATATTTTAAGAGTTGAAAGTAAGGTTATTTACTGCTATGAGTCTACTATTAGTTTCTTTGCTTGGTGCCGGTTGTGCCCCTAGTCGAGATTTTGATAGTCGCATTAGCTCAATTGTGAAACCATACCGCTTCAGTATCGTGAAATGGGAGTCCAGGGCTATATCGCATGAAGTAAATCAATGGATTTTCGGGAGGCACGAAAAGATTGATGATGAAGTCTATATAGTTGCCGAATACTTTTCATTTATTAAGCAAATAAAAACCTTGGAGTCAAAAATAGAAGCAATTAACACCAGTAATGGGCAAGATGACCTGGCTTCACTTGAAGCTGAATTAAATAAGTTACAAGAACAGAAAAAGGCTTTAGAGGGCACGGTGGAGAGGATAATAGAGAAGCAGATAAAAGAAACTCTGGCTCAACAGGGCATCTTCAATCCAATAGATAACCATGTAAGATTAAGAGTTAACTTCCCACCAATAAACTTCAAACTAGAGAAACCACCCTATTTACTGGTGATTTCGCCTAGAGATAGAATAGAGCGTATGAGGGAAATCACCTTACAACAGAGCCTTAGCCTGGAAGAAATGGAGGATATTGAGGCTGAGGTCGACCAATTGGGTGTCTCTTCACTGGTGGTGGGACTTGGCGGTTTTGCCACATATCCCAGCTTTGTTACTAACAATGCTGGGCTGCAGTTTACTATTAGCACTGCCACTGAGGAGTGGTTTCATCAATATTTGGTATTCAAGCCATTGGGATTTCTATATCTACTTGATTTAACTGGTATGCGCAGAAATTATGAAATCGCCACTATGAATGAAACCTTAGCCAGCATGGCCAGCAAGGAAATTAGCTCTATCATGTTTGAAAAATACTATTCTTGGTATGAAAATGGAGATGACAAAGTAGCAAAGTCAGAATTTGACTTTAACCAGGAGATGAGGGAAATAAGAAAAGCAGTTGATAAATACTTAACCCAGGGAGAAATTGAACAGGCTGAGGAATTCATGGGGCAGAAACGGCAATATCTAGCCTCAAAGGGTTATTATATTAGAAAACTAAATCAAGCCTATTTTGCCTTTCATGGAACCTATGGTGATGACCCTGCCTTTATTAGCCCAATTGGGCTTGAGCTAAAGAACTTAAGAAGTCAAATTGCTTCATTGAAGGACTTTCTAAACACTGTGGCCAAGATGACCAGTCGTCAGGAGCTAAGAGAGAGCATTAAATAAAACTTGCTAAGAAATGAGAGTAGTCTCTGTGTAAGTTGCATGGAGGCTTAGGGTTTGCTAAACTGACTACTGTGGGCCGCTAGCTCAATTGGAAGAGCAGCTGACTCTTAATCAGCAGGTTACAGGTTCGATTCCTGTGCGGCTCACTTCAAAGCTGGGTAAGCAACTGACTTGGTCGAAGTCTCAAAGCTGGGGCAAATCTGAAGGTAACCAGCTGACTAAACAAAAATAAGAAATTATGGGCCGACCGCAATGAAAGGTAAAACACACTCACGAGGCAATTGGGCTTCATGATTTGGTCGATGGTTTACTATCCCCACTAAGCCCTAGGGCTATTCCTCTCTTATCACCCTTTTTGCTTTGTGCTCAAAACGAGGTAATGTTCCGATTCCTACGACCTCTATCTCTGGAGTGACTTCCATATTCTCTTTGACCGTCACTAGTAGCTCTGCTGATGCTTTATTCAATTCATCTTTGCTAAGAGCTTCAGAGGCCGGCTCAACCTTTATCTTCAACCTTTTTCCTGAACCCATCCTTGGCACTACTAACTGAAACTCATCGGAAAATTGCTTCATCCCCCTTACTAGATTCTCTACAGCCGAAGGGAAGA
>SDBU01004964.1_pt1 | contig 16096 bp, 16 predicted proteins | sample 2277071 | NCBI WGS metagenome assembly SDBU01 (sample SAMN10397929, study PRJNA504765) | marine sediment metagenome | isolation source: marine sediment core GS08_GC12, 126 cmbsf | place: Arctic Ocean: Gakkel Ridge, Loki's castle | collected 2008
CGAGGAGCTTGAGGCCAGACCATCAGTCAGTGACCTCCCTGATAAGGATTTGGAGCATATTGCTGGTGATATCCAGAGGCTATATGACCATCTCGCCAGCGAATGGCTGGATTATGTTGAACACTTGAAAACAAACTACCCTTTCCTTTTCTCATTAATCGTCAGGACACATCCTTTCCAAGAACATCCGTCCCCAGTATTTACCTAGATGGCAGATCACTAAGTTGAGAAACGGGACTGGTACCTGGTAATAGGGGAAGCATTCCTGCTTCCCCTATCTGAGGTATTCGCCGGCAAGCCACACCCGGAGAAATAGATGTCGTGTTTGGGGAAAGGTGACACCTTAAGTTCCCGAGGTCTTACACAAAGTGACCATGACCGCCAGTGTATTGACAAAGCCGCAGGCGAGCGCTAAAATCAAGTTTCAGCATGTGCCATAACTGTTTAGAACAGTACAATGCCTTGTTTCTGGGGTTGGCGAGATGACTGGCACTCACAGCTACTGAGGTGAATTGATGCGTTTCGAATACTTCGCCCCCCAAGATCTACGGGAAGCTACATCATTTCTGGCCAAGGAGGGAGAAACCGCGAGACCCCTTGCTGGCGGAACCGACCTCATCCCGCGAATAAGAGGCAGGCTTGACACACCCAGGTACGTGGTAAATATCAAGGGGCTGTCTGAGTTGAATGGAATGGGTGAAGAAGGGGACGGCTGGAGAATCGGTGCCCTGACCACCATTAGAATGTTGGAGACCTCGGCTGCAGTTCGTCGGATGTATCCCATTTTGACCCAAGCGGCGGCGGCGTTGGGCTCAGTTCAGGTGAGAAACATAGCCACCGTAGGCGGGAATCTCTGCCATGCTGTTCCCTCGGCTGATATGGCTCCGCCCCTTTTGTGCCTGGATGCGAAGGTGAGCCTGATCGGAAACAATGGGAAAAGAAGCCTGGCGTTACCGGACTTCTTTCTGGGGCCACGGAGCACAGCAATTCAGCCCAGGGAACTCCTCAGTGAAATATCGTTGCCCATTATTCCCAGCAGGTGGGGTGGTGTATATCTGAAGCTGGGACACCGAAAGGCCATGGATTTGGCGGTGGTTGGGGTAGCTACCTTGGTCGTTCTTGACTCACTGGGACGCTGCCTCGACTGCCGAATAGCGTTAGGAGCGGTGTCTCCCACTCCAGAAAGAGCCAGACGGGCAGAGGAGGTGTTGAGAGGCGAGAAGGTCACTGAGGCCATGCTGGACAAGGCGGCGGAGACAGCAATGGGCGAGTGTCAGCCCATCGATGACGTAAGGGCCACCGCCAGGTACCGGCGCCACATGGTTCAGGTGCTAACTCGAAGGGGCTTGTCCCAGGCTCTGGGCTTGGCGAAGGGGAGGGCAGCCCATGAAGCATAATATCACCTTGACGGTCAACGACGTGCTCTACCAACTGGCGGTGGAACCGCACCGTCCCCTTGTAGATGTGCTCCGGAATGATCTGGGACTGACCGGCACCAAGAAGGGATGCGGCCACGGACATTGCGGTACCTGCACCATCCTGCTGGACGGCAAGGCTGTTAACTCGTGCCTCGTTCTGGCTGTAGACGTTGCTGGCAGAAATATTCTGACAATTGAGGGCCTGGCCCCCGATGGGAAACTCCATCCGCTCCAGGAGGCCTTTATACGTCATGGTGCTGTTCAGTGCGGTTTTTGCACCCCGGGGCTAATCCTCACGGCCAAGGCGTTGCTGGATGAAAATCCTGCTCCAGGCCCTGAAGAGATAAGGTTTGCCCTGGTCGGCAACATCTGCCGGTGTACTGGCTATGCCAAGGTCGTGAAAGCCATACTGTCGGTAGCTCAAGGGAGGGGAGAGGAATGACCGAATACAGGATAATAGGCCAGAGCCTGCCCAAGAAAGAAGTCGGCGACAAGGTCACCGGAAAATCAAAATACAGTGGCGACATTCTCTTCCCCGACCTGCTTATCGGTAAGATTCTTCACAGCCCATGTCCCCATGCTCGTATTCTAAGTATAGATACCAGCCGGGCTGCTTCGCTACCTGGCGTCAAGGCCATAGTTACGCACGAAGACACACCGGATATCCGCACCGGTCGGTGGGTACTGGATAGGCATGTTTTGGCCAGCGGGAGGGTTCGCTTCTTGGGCGAGCCGGTGGCCGCGGTAGCGGCCGTGGATGAGGAGACGGCCGAGGAGGCGCTAGAGCTAATCAGGGTGGAGTACGATGAACTACCTGCTGTATTTGATCCGCTACAGGCTATGGAGCCAGGGGCACCTATTGTCCACGAGGACCTGAAGAGTTACCAATGTGGAGCCCCGCAATTCAACCCCCAGGGCAATGTTCTGGCGCAGGGCACGATTACCAGGGGAGAGATAGATAGGGCCTGGGAGTATTGCCACTTGATTCACGAAGACAGCTACCGGACGCCGGTAGTCTACCATGGGTTTACCCAGCCGCACGAGACCACGGCTGCGGTCGATGCTTCCGGAAGAATCACCATATGGGCTAGTAACAAAGCTCCCTATGCGCTCAGGCAAATGGTGAGCCAGGCGCTGAACCTGCCCATGTCCAGAGTCCGGGTGGCGCCGATAGCGGTTGGCGGGGATTTCGGAGGCAAGGGCACCGCTCAAACGGAGCCAATATGCGTCCTCCTTGCTCTCAAGTCCGGGCGGCCAGTACGACTGACCCTGAGCCGTAAGGAGGAACTCACCAGCACGTTCCTCAAGGAAGCAAGCGTCAGCCATCTCAAGATAGGCGTCAACAAAGATGGCGACCTCGTGGCTTTAGAGGGGAGGGCAATCTACGATACTGGAGCCTACTGCGACTTGATTAGTCCTCCCGCCGCAATATGCTATAGCCTGCACGGGCCATATCGCATACCCAACGTGGCTGTCACCGCCTATCGGATCTATACCAATAACAGCCCACGAGGCCATATGCGGTCTCCGGTTACACCCCAGGTCGTTTTCGCTATGGAATCCCATCTGGATATGGTGGCGCGGAAACTGGGGATGGACCCTGTCGAGTTCCGCCTGCGTAATGCCGTAGAGGAGGGAGATATCCTGCCTACAGGACAAAAGATAGTGAACCCCGGTGTGAAGGAGACACTTCTCCGAGCCCGCGAATACATCAGGCGAAACCAAGGTGAACCGAAGCCAAATCAGGGCTGGGGTGTCGCCTCATTCCACTATAACGGGGTGCCTGTGGATCCTTCAGGTATCTTGAAGGAAAGGCGCATACGTCTCTCGAGCGCCTGGGTGAAGCTAAACGAGGACGGTACTGCGGTTCTTATCACTGGTACTACCGAGCAAGGCTGTGGTCCAGTAACAGTCATGGCTCAAATCGTTGCCGAGGTTCTGGGCATCCGTTATGAGGACGTATCGGTAGTTTCTGCTGATACGGATGGTACACCGTTTGAGTTTGGCACCGGGGCCAGCGAGACTACTTACAGGGTCGGTCTGAGCGTCAAGCTGGCAGCAGAAGACGTCCGGAATCAACTGTTTGAAGTGGCGGCAGAGAGCTTGAAGGTGAGGCCCTCGGAGTTGGCAATTTCAGGAGGCCGTGTTCACCTGCAGGGCGACCCAGACAGAGGAATGTCTATCGGCGAATTAGCCACTGCGGCGGCGGTCGCCCGGGGGAGCCCTATTCTGGGCACTGGTAGCGAACTGCGAAGGGACAAGCTGGTTGGAGCATCTGAGGGAGAAGAATGGCGCGATGCCTCACAGCACGGGACCCACGCTGTCCAGGTTGAGGTTGATCCCGGGACAGGGTATGTCCGGCTTCTCAGGTATTTTGCCTGCCATGATGTGGGTTTTGCCCTCAATCCACAGAATGTGGAGGGCCAGATCGAGGGGGGTATAGGTTTCGGGGTAGGCTACGCTCTGCTTGAGGAGGTGGCGATTAAGGAGGGCAGGACCTTGAACCCCGATCTTACCGATTATCGCTTGCCTACCTCTGACGATTTGGTGGATATTGATACCGAGATTGTAGAGATACCTTCAATAACCGGCCCTTTCGGAGTTAAGGGGTTGGGCGAGGCTACCAATGTCCCCGTAGCACCTGCTATTGCCAATGCCGTCTACGATGCGGTCGGAGTTAGAATAACCCAGTTGCCTCTCACCCCGGAGGCGGTTTTTCAGGCCATACACCTCAAATCAGGAGGCAATGCCTAGCGATATTCCGCTGGGCACTCGAGGAAGGAGCCAGCCCGCAAGTCTCGTCCGCCTGAGCCAGAGAGACAAAGAGGTCTTCCAATTCTCCGGGGGCTCTTTCCCAGGGCATTCTCAGGGGTCTGCCACTACGCCAACACCAAACGACTGGTCGACAAGTGCCAACGGCTAGCAAACCGGCAACATGATGTCAAATCTTGAGCAATTCGAAGGGGGTGTGTAACAGCGCAATATATAGGCACTCTACTCCTAGACAACACCTAGCATCTGGTATAGAGCACCACCGGCGAAGCCAACCAGCGGAGGTATGAACAGACAGACAATATACCGAGTTAGAGCTATTTTTGTACCCAAAAAGGGTATTTGCCAGGTGATAAGCATTCGTATATCGATCAAATGAACAGATACCAGCGAAGCGATAATTGGCCCGACACCCGCCCCGGCTGCATATAGAGATGCTATTATGGGCAGGCTAAAATAAGGGCCACCACTTATGATAAAGCCTGCGCATGACCCAATGAGGATACCTTTCAGCCCTGAGGCAGGTCCTAACCACTCCGCGATCAACGCAGTGGGGAGTAATACCTGAATTAGTCCGCCAAGCGTTATTCCTAGCAATATGCGCAACCAGATTGACTTGAAGGTGAGACCGGCTTGCTTGAAGCCGGAAATGAGTAGCGGCCATCGCCCCTTCCAGAAAGCAGCAACTATTGCCAGGGACACCAGGCCTATTAGAATCAATAAGGCCATGTCCATGTTTCTGCCTCGCCTTCCTTGCCTGACGTTACATAGGTCCCCCCTGTTCCATCCGGTTGCTGTCCTCCATCACCAACATTGTGGTCACTTTCACTAGCCGCTTGGGGCAACCTGCTAACTGCCCGCAACAGAGCACCCGCGGCCAAGCCGACAAGCGGAGGTATGAACAGACAGGCAATATACCGGGCCAACGGTATTCCCACACCCAGAAAGGGGATCTCCCACACGATGAGCCCATGTAGCCCCAGAAGTGCTGCCCCCGTCAGCAGGGCGATAGTGGGACTAACGCCGGCTCCAGCTCGGAGAATTGAGGCCACTATCGGCAGTCTAATATAGGGACCGCCAGTCATAATAATGCTTGTGTATGATGCAACAAGGATACCCTTCAGCCCCGAGTTAGGTCCTAACCATTTTGCTATTAGCGCCCGGGGCATCAATACTTGGACCAGTCCACCCAGGGTGAAGCCCAGGAGGAGGCGCAACCATATCGTGTTCATCAGCTGGCCAGCTCGAGTTAAGCCAAATGCGACTAGCTGGTATCCCCCTTTCCAGAAGCAAGCAGCTAGCGCCAAGAACACCAGTGTCACCAGAATCAGCAATGTTATATCTAACTTCTTGAGCCTTTTCTTAATCTCCATATGCTATTCAAGCTGGACTTCAGCTAACCGAAAAATCCAGGGGGAAATCCCGGCAAATCTATGGTACGCTTTCTTGTGGCGTAGACGTGGGCGTTACTTCAGCCCAAGACTCCGCTGCATGAGTTGGAACAAAGTATGAACGGCAGGTTGCTGGTCCTTCAGAATTGCAGTTGATATTAGTAACCTGGTCACTGCTTTCCAGGCCAAAGCTTGCTGGCTACTCTTTGACCGTGCCGTTGACGTGCTAGCATATCAAGGAAAGCCTCGATTCGTGTTCCCACATGCTGGGTCAGCAAAAAGTCGTCATTCCCCTCCAGGGTTAAGATAGGTAGTTTCAGGGCATCTCGAAAGATAATGTCGCCAATGCCACGATGACAGAAAGCCTGGACATAGTGGATGACCCCGTCAACCTGCCGCCGGTTGACTTCGGTGGTAACGTCCCTTGCCCGGTCATATATGGAGTAGGGGTAGGTGTAATCAGAATATTGCTCCGCCAGGGAATTCCCGGGATCGGGCATAGCGAACTGATGCTGAATTTCATTGAAGACTACCCTGGCTCGGCGGCTCTCAAGATAACGATACAAATCGCGCCCGTAGACAGAAGGAACACCGATATATGCCAGTCTGAGCCAGTCTGAAGGGTAAGGCTGACGGTGGTAGCAGTCAGCCACTAACTTCTGCAGGTCGTCGTGATAGCTACGGTGGTCCTGATTGAAATCTGAGGTTGATACCAGCCACAGGTGGTTCTCCCAGCCACTCACCACCCCATCCTGCCAGGTGAGCCGGTCGAGTTCTAGAGCTAACCGGCGGCACGGCATCAGTTCGTCCCTGATTCTGTCGGCGGCTTCCAGGCTTACGCCTACGGTCTCGGCTAATGCCACCAGGGCAGACTGCATTCGCTGAACATCTGGCCGGTCAGGATAGGCAAAGGGGATGACCTTAACTCCTTTGAGCTTGAGGACTTCCATCAGCATGATGGTATTGGAGCAATCACCGGTAGTAACGCAAAGGACGGTGTCAATCCCATAGTCCACACATACCCCGTAGATTCCCTTAATCCAGCTGCAGCAGTTCAAGGGAAAGCCCACCTTCTCGGCAATATGGATGAGCCGCTCGGGACTGGGGTCACTGATAAACACATTATTCAGGTCGACCGGCTGATAGCCGGCGGCAAGTAACACTTCTATGGGGACTGTGGTGGTAATACCAATCCTATTCACCTTAGATTCCGCACCAGTGCCATCTCCGGAGGGAAGACTATCACTAACCCCATCATTTATCTCTCGTCATTCAGGTACGCTGGTAATATCTGATGTCGCCCCTGACAAATCTGTCCACTTTTCCGACGGCCCTCATTGCTTCCAGGTGGGACAGGGTTTCATGTACTGCCATCCTCTTGTCCCACGCGCCCAGGTTATGCCAGTTAGCTCCGCCAACGTCCCGCAACCAAGTTATTCCAGAGGCTATCTGGTAGCCTGTTTTTGCCTCAGCGTTCAAAGCCCCCAGAACTTCCGAGTTTCTTTCGCCGTGGTGGTGAATAAGCTCCTCAATCCTTGGCCTGAGACCAGTAAATGGATGCTCATGCCCTGGCAGAATCAGGCTGACCTCGAGTTCCTTTGTGGTGTTTAATGAATTGAGGTAATCGTCCAGTGGATTAGCGCTGGATTGAGGGTGTAGCCCAATATTGGGGGTAATGGTAGGTAGAATATAGTCCCCTGATATCAGCACTTTTCGCTGTGGTTCATACAGGGATATGTGCCCCGGGGAATGCCCTGGTGTCCACAGCACGCGGAAGGTGAAACTACCGAAGTTAATTGTTTCCCCGCCACGCAGGGTAACATCAGGCATGGTAGGAATAGCCAGCTTCCTCAGTGCCATAGACGCTGTCTGGAGATCGGCCAGCTCATCAGCAGGCACTCCGTTGATACGCAGCCACTCCGCTATTTGGTGAAGAAGGTTGTCCATGTTCATGTATCTTGACTCGATAAAATCCTTCTCCACGTAGTGTAAGCTAATCTTGGCCTGGGAAAGCTGCTTCAACCTACCAGCCAGACCGTAGTGGTCAACGTGGACGTGGGTAATTACTATCTGGGAGATATCTTCAAAGCGAGCGCCAATCTCATCCAGCTGGGCTTTCAGGGAATCAAATACCTCTGGGGTATCCCAACCGGTATCAACCAGGAGAAGCTCACTATCGGCTCGAACCAGGTAGCTGTTAACATGGTCCAGTCCCGGATTCGGGATTGGCAATGGTAGATGGAAAATACCAGGTATGACCTCATTCATCTTTCTTCACCTACTCAGGTTGTAGAACGCCTCCATCCCGGCAAACCGGGCACGTTGCCCCAATTCATCCTCTATCCTGAGGAGGCGATTATATTTGGCAACACGCTCGGAACGGCAGGGGGCGCCAGCCTTAATCAGACTCGTGTTCAGACCGACCGCCAGATCAGCAATGGTGGTGTCTTCCGTCTCGCCGGAGCGATGACTTACCACTGCCGTCCACCCTGCCTGCTGCGCCATCTGGATGGCGGCAATGGTTTCGGTAAGTGTCCCAATCTGATTCGGTTTAACTAGAATGGAATTGGACGCTTTCAGGCTGATGCCACGACTGAGCCGCTCTACATTGGTAACATAGAGGTCATCGCCGACAAGCTGAATCCTGTTGCCTAGCTTGTCGGTGAGAAGCTGCCAGCCGTCCCAGTCATCCTCGGCCATTCCGTCCTCAATGCTAATAATGGGGTAGCTTGATGCCCACTTGGCATAGTAATCAACCATCTGGTCACTGCTCAAGCTGGTGCCTTCCCGCGACAGGACATACTGACCGTCCTCATAAAACTCACTCGACGCCGGGTCCAGGGCGATAAAGCAATCCCTGCCTGGCTGGTAGCCTGCCCTGTCAATCGCCGACAGCACCGCCTCTATTGCCTGTTTGTTTGATGACAAGGCGGGGGCGAAACCCCCTTCATCACCAACATTGGTATTCAACCCTTGGTCGGCAAGCACCCGTTTCAGGCTGTGGTAAACCTCGGTTCCCATTTGCAGGGCATGCCGGAAACCGCTGGCTCCTGCCGGCACTACCATAAACTCCTGGAAGTCGGTGGAGCCTGAGGCATGTTTGCCCCCATTGAGTATGTTCATCATCGGCACTGGCAGCGTATAGTTGGTGGCACCACCCAGATAGCGATACAGAGGCATACCGAGAAGGCTGGCCGCGGCATGAGCCGCCGCCAGTGACGGGCCCAGAATAGCATTGGCCCCGAGACGCGACTTATTGGCGGTGCCGTCAAGCTGTATGAGCTTATAGTCAATGGCTGCCTGGTCAGTAGCCGGCATGCCGACTATAGCCGTGGCGATGTCTTCATTGACATTGGCCACCGCCTTGAGCACACCCTGCCCGCTAAACCTAGCAGTGTCGCCATCCCGCAGTTCCACGGCCTCATACCTGCCGGTGCTGGCTCCTGAGGGTACCGCTGCCCGGCCTGTGGTGCCGTCAGATAGCTCTACCTCAACCTCCAGCGTCGGATTGCCCCTGGAGTCCAGGATTTCCCTACCTTTGATACTTCTGATCGTTGACATTTTATGATTTGGTCGTTCAGTTTGCCGCCAGGCTCAGTGCTTTGTTTACTGCTTCCAGCGGGCTCTGCGCGGTAATAATTGAATCATCTTGCTGACCATTCTTGGATAGCGACCACGTATTGAGGCCAATGACCGGGATGCCACTCTGCAATGCATGAGCTATCTCCGACAGGGTGCCATAGCTGCCACCGATAGCGATCACCGCCTGGGCTGATTTGACTACGGCGACATTACGAGCGTAGCCGATTCCAGTGACTATCGGAATTTGGACGTGAGGGTTAGCTGCCTGGCGAGATTCCCCAGGTAGTATGCCAACCGTTATCCCACCCTCGGCGCTGGAGCCCCTACAAGCGGCCTCCATGACCCCACCGAGACCACCACAAACCAGAATTGCCCCGCGTCTGGCCAGTTCACGACCAACCTCCTCAGCCACCCTGGCTTCCTCCTTAGAGCACTGCCCGCCCCCAATAACGGCAACTAGTTTGCTATTCACCATGTCACAAATCCTTGTCGTAGGTGCTTGTCCGGTATGCCCGTCGTTGCAGCAAGTTTAATCATTATATCACCTGGGCTTAAACCATAGCAAAGATCGTTTACCAACCTCACCCCCTTGATCCCCCTCTCCTTGAAAGGAGAGGGGGAAATAAAGAAAGAGGGGCGCTAGCCCCTCTCTTAGACACCCCGTATATCGGGCTGCCTTATTAAGGAGATAGGGAGAGGAGATGTTCAAGGGGGGAGCCCCCGCATAATTTGCCCCTTCAAACTTCCGCTGACAAACGACCTCTCAGTTGCTTAGTAAAGGGGATTGAAAGGGGCGAAGCCCCTTTGAGAAATTCTTTCCCTCTCCCCTTATAAAGGGGAGAGGGAAAAAGGGTGAGGGGTTGGCAAACAATCTTGACATGCCAGGGGCAGGTTGTTAAACTGTGCTTACCTCAGCCAAGGTCGGTGGCTATGGTATAGGGGCTTTCATTGACCGAAAAGTTGTCATTACCTGACCCGTCGACACCGGTGAGCCAGGGGCTGGTGCAGGTGTTCACCGGTGACGGCAAGGGAAAGACTTCAGCCGCCCTGGGAACAGTGCTCCGGGCACTGGGGCACGGTCTGAGAGTGTATATCGCTTTCTTCATGAAGGGGGACTACCCCTACGGTGAGCGCAGTATCCTGTCTAAGCTACCCAATGTCACTATGGTGAGCTTTGGGGGCCAAGGGTTCATCAATCCGGCGGATGTGAAACCAGCGGAAATAGAGCAAGCCAGGCAGGGTCTGGCAGCCGCCCGTGAGGCCATGCAAAGCGGCAACTACGACCTGGTAGTGCTGGATGAGATTAATATAGCAGTAGCCTGGAAGCTTATCGAGCTGGATGAGGTGATGAGGCTCATTGGTGATAAGCCACGGAACGTGGAGCTTATTCTCACCGGTCGTAAGGCTGACACCAAGCTAGTTCAACGGGCAGACCTGGTCACCGAGATGCTGAAGATTAAGCACCCTTATGATGAAGGCGTCACTGCTAGGAAGGGAATTGAATACTGAACTGCACAAAGGAGGCAACGGTGAACATCACACTGAGCGTAATCAAGGCTGATATTGGTGGCTATGTAGGTCATTCTGAGTCTCATCCTGAGGTTATAGCTAAGGCCGAAGAACATATGGCCAAGGCTAAAAAGCAGGGGCTACTGGTTGACTGTCATGTTACCAAGTGTGGTGACGACCTGCAACTGATTATGACCCACCAGCAGGGTGAGGACAGTGAAAAAATCCATAAACTGGCCTGGGATACCTTTATTGCCTGCACTGAAGTAGCTAGAGCATTGAAGCTCCATGGTGCCGGGCAGGACTTACTATCCGATGCCTTCTCAGGCAATGTCCGAGGGATGGGTCCTGGGGTAGCTGAGATGGAGTTTGAGGAGCGTGCTGCCGAGACAATTATAATCTTCATGGCGGACAAGACCTCAGCCGGGGCATGGAATATGCCGCTATATAAGATGTTTGCCGACCCGTTTAATACCATCGGGCTGGTCATTGCCGCCAATATGCACGGCGGTTTTGCCTTTGAGGTGCACAATGTCAAGGAACATAAAAAGATAACCTTCAATGCTCCTGAAGAGATCTACGACCTGCTCATTTTTATCGGGGCGCCTTCACGGTATATGGTGAAGGCAGTGTATCATCGGGAGACCAAGGAGATAGCTGCCGTATCTTCTACCCAGCGGTTGGCTCTAATCGCGGGACGATATGTGGGTAAGGACGACCCGGTGTGTATTGTCCGCTCTCAGGGTCAATTCCCGGCGGTCGGTGAGATCATGGAGCCGTTTACCTTACCGTTGCTGGTAGAGGGGTGGATGCGGGGCTCGCATCACGGTCCACTGATGCCGGTGTCTGTCGCTGACAGCACCCCGACCCGTTTTGATGGACCACCCCGGGTTACCTCTCTTGGTTTTCAGCTAGCTGGTGGTAAGCTTGTCGGACCTCGTGATATGTTTGCTGATAAGTCGTTTGATAACGCCCGCCAGCAAGCCAATGATATCGCTGACTACCTGCGTCGCCACGGTCCCTTTGAGCCGCATCGCCTGCCCCTGGAGGAGATGGAATATACCACTATGCCGCAGGTAATGAAGAATTTGGAAGGCAGGTTCGTTGACCTGGATTAGAGGTATGGTCAAGATTCTCCTGGCAACAAATAATGACGGCAAGGTGCGTGAGTATAGGCTGCTACTGCGAGACCTTCCCTATGAGCTGGTTACCCTGGCTGAGCAAGCAACCACTACCGTTAGTGAGGTTGGGGAAAGTCTAGAGGAAAACGCCAGACTGAAGGCGGTAGCTTATTCGACTCAGAGCCAGCTAACGGCTTTGGCCGACGATTCCGGGCTTGAGGTTGATGCTTTAGGAGGTGAACCGGGACCGCTCTCGGCTCGCTATGCTGGTGAGGGGGCTTCAGATAGCGATCGGGTCAACTACTTACTGTCACGGCTGGAACATGTGTCGTGGCCACAGCGGTCAGCCTGTTTTCGGTGTGTTATCGCAGTGGCAACACCCAGTGGCGAGGTTGAGATTTGCTCCGGGGAGTGTCACGGGTTGATAAGCTTTGCACCCAGGGGTGAGCATGGCTTCGGCTATGACCCGGTCTTTTACCTTCCTGAGCTGGATAAGACGATGGCTGAGTTACCCCTGGAAGTAAAGAACCAGGTGAGCCACCGCGGGCAGGCAGTCAGAAAAGTATTCCAGGTGCTGGGGAGGTTAACAGGTAGTAAATATACCATATAGATCATTATATAGTATTGGGCAAATTGGCCTGTGGGTGAAGATAGAATAAGTTGGGGCCAAGGGCTACCTGTAGCCTGCTTATCTAAGTGTGGACAAGATTAGCTTGTTCACTTGACGGGACGGGCTAAGTGGTAGCCTTTTTCTATTTTTCGTTTCTAATGGGGGATAGCTGGTGAACCCTCCGTCATTAGTGAAAAGACAGGCAAAGATATTCTATGGTTGGTGGGTACTTCTTGCCAGTAGTGTTATCGCCTCTATGGGCGGTGGCTTCTACATGTACGGATTCACTACCCTCTTCCTCCCCATCAGCAGTGAGCTTGGTCTGACAAGGGCAGCAACCTCGGCCGTGTTTTCGATAGCAAGGCTTGAGGGTGGCATTGAAGGTCCAGCGGCTGGCTGGGCAATTGATCGGTTTGGGGCGAGAAAGCTACTGGTGATAGGTCTCCTACTCCTGGGTACTGGTTATATCCTGATGCATTGGATGAATAGCTTTCTCATGTTTATCATCCTCTATGCTGTAGTGATATCCATAGGGCATAACACCGGCTTTATCCACGCCAGTTACGCACTAACCAGCAAGTGGTTCATAAGGAACAGGTCTAAGGCCGCGGGGTTGGTCTCAATGGCATTTGGTGCCGGTGGTGCAGTAATAGTGCCGGTGCTGGGTTGGCTAATCATTCAGTGCTACCAGGTGGCATTCATCACCTTCATTGTGCTATACTTTCTGGCAGCCATTGTTTTCTTCTTTGCCAGGCGTCCTAAGCCACTGGCTGGAGTGACCGGCTATACAATTTCGTCGCCCTAGACGAGGGTGAGAAAGGGCGGCATGGTATCGCCGCCAGGCTGAAGTGAACGGCAGAGAGACAAAGAACTCTCTTACCTTTATATTTAAGGAGCCAAAATAACATATCCCTTCTGGAATAGTAGACAGCTATGACTGGACTTTCTGATTCCTTCCAGCGCCCAATAAATTACCTGCGTATCTCGGTAACTGACCGCTGTAACCTGCGCTGCATCTACTGCATGCCAGCTAGCGGTGTCAGGCCGATGTCTCACGATGATATTCTTACCTACGAGGAAATCTACACCGTAGTGCAGGCGGCTGCCCAGCTTGGGATAAGCAAGGTGAGGATTACCGGGGGTGAACCCTTGGTGAGAGCCGGGCTGCCTCAGTTAATACGGATGCTGGCCCAGACAGATGCCATAGACGACATTTCGCTAACTACCAATGGCATCCTGCTCAGTAGTCATGCTGCCGAGCTGAAATCAGCAGGGCTGAGACGGGTCAATGTCAGTCTGGATACGCTCAAATCGGATAGGTTTGAGTCTATTACCCGGGGCAGCGGTCTCAGCGACGTGCTGGAAGGCATTGGAGTCGCCAGGTCGGTTGGGCTTAATCCGGTCAAGATAAATGTGGTGGTGATGGCCGGTATCAATGATGATGAGCTCCTCGATTTTGCCATCAAGACCATTAATGATGGGTGGCATGTGCGCTTTATTGAGCGTATGCCGGTTGTCGGCGAGGGCACTGACAATGACCAGCTGGTCACCGTTAGTGACATGAGAAGGCACCTTGAATTACTGGGAGAACTTGAGCCTTGCTTGCCCGGTATAGGTAATGGACCGGCCAAGTATTTCCGCTTCCCTCATGCCACCGGCACCGTTGGCTTTATCACCCCGGTTAGTGAGCACTTCTGTTTTAACTGTAACCGGCTGCGGCTTACTGCCGATGGCAAGCTCCGCCCCTGTCTCTTAGCTGAAGACGAGGTAGACCTGAAGCAGCCATTGCGTAGCGGTATGTCGTTAACCGGGCTGAAGCAACTGATTGAGGAAACGGTTGCCCGTAAGCCACTGCGCCATCACCTGGTGGAGGGCCGTGTGCCCAAAGACCGGCCGTTTTCCCAGGTAGGGGGCTAATTGTGGAAGAACTGACACACATCGATGCCTCAGGTCGTCCCCGGATGGTGGACATTACTGGGAAGGGTGATGCCCAACGTGAGGCAGTAGCCAAGGGCATGGTCAGGATGAAGCCGTCCACCTTTGAACTGTTAAAGAAGGGCTCGATGCCAAAGGGGGATGTTCTGGCTGTTGCCCAATTAGCGGGCATCATGGCCGCCAAACAAACACCGAATTTAATCCCCCTGTGCCATCCGCTACTTATCGGAGATGTTAAGGTCGAACTTGATCTGGATGAGGGAAACAGTGCCGTGGAGATTACGACCACGGTGAAGAGTATCGGTAAGACCGGGGTAGAAATGGAGGCCCTTACCGCCACCGCAATTTCTGCATTAACCCTCTACGACATGTGCAAAGCAGTGGACCGAAGCATGAAAATCGAGAATATTCGCCTGGTTAAGAAAAGTGGTGGTAAAAGTGGCACAATTACCCTTGAGTAAAATCAATTATTGGTGTATACTAGACCACCACTAGGACTTTAATTTCGGGGGGTGTGCCATGAGGTTGTCATGTCTTCAAGAAAACCTGAATCGGGGACTCAGTGTAGTAGGGAGGGCAGTAGCTACCAGAACCACACTGCCAATAACTAACAATGTCCTGTTAGCTACTGACGAGTCCCGGCTCAAGCTTGTTGCCACCAATCTTGAGATAGCTATCAGCCATTGGATTGGTGCCAAGGTTGAGGAAGAGGGGGCAATCACGGTTCCTGCCAGACTGCTTACCGAGTTTACCAGCTCCTTGCCCAGCGAGAGGGTAGACCTGAGCCTTTCCCCGCGGACGAAGACGGTGGAGATAAAATGTGCTCGATTTGAGGCACGAATCAGTGGGGTAGATGCCAAGGACTTCCCCCCGATACCTAAGGTTGAAGATGGCCTTACCACCAAGGTTGAGGTGGAAGCCCTGCGCCAGGCGGTTAGCCAGGTCGTGTTTGCCGCTGCCTCAGAGGAGTCTCGCCCAGTGCTCACTGGTATTAATGCGGAGTTTGATGGTGATGTGTTGACCTTAGCCGCTGCTGATGGCTTTCGGTTGGCGGTATATCGGCTACCCATTGCCGTCCCGGTGAGCCAGAGGACTGAGGTCATTATTCCAGCACGAACCCTTGGCGAGCTAAATCGGCTCATGGTTGACCAGGAAGAGCCCGTCGAGGTAACGGTAAATCCGAATAAGAGCCAGGTTATATTCCGCCTGAAGAATACCGAACTGGTGTCTCAGCTTATCCAAGGCACCTTTCCCAATTACACCCAACTCATCCCCCAGAGCTACAATAGCCGGGCAGTGGTTAGTGTTGGTGACTTCTTAAGGGCGGCCAGGACTGCCTCTATATTTGCCCGTGATGGCAGTGGCATAGTCCGTCTGGTGGTATCCTCAGGGGCGGAGCTAACCTCGGGCAAGATGACGATCTCAGCCCGGTCTGAGGAGATTGGTGATGACGTTGGTGAGATTGATGCCATGGTCGATGGCGAAGAGGCGAAGATTGCCTTCAATGGCAAGTATCTCATTGAGGTGCTGGGCGTGCTCCGTGAGGCACAGGTAGCCCTGGAGACAACCAATCCATCAAGCCCAGGGGTCGTCAAACCAGTAGGAGTGGACAACTATGTCCATGTCATCATGCCCATGTTCGTTCAATGGTAATAAATTTAGGAAACCTCTGAACAAGCCCTCTAAAACATACAATTAACAGGTTTTGACTGCTTAAACAGATTTTAGAAGGCTAAATTATGTATTTTATAACATTGT
>SDBU01004965.1_pt1 | contig 16096 bp, 14 predicted proteins | sample 2277071 | NCBI WGS metagenome assembly SDBU01 (sample SAMN10397929, study PRJNA504765) | marine sediment metagenome | isolation source: marine sediment core GS08_GC12, 126 cmbsf | place: Arctic Ocean: Gakkel Ridge, Loki's castle | collected 2008
ATTATTAAAACACAAGAGATCCTTTTTTAACAATCTGTTATAAAGAACTCAGTTGATTGTTGTTAGCATCTCTTTTCAGTAACAAAGACCAGTCGTTTTATCTAACAAACTTTAACTTCACAAGTATAGCACAGTTTTTAATTTTGTCAAATTTATTTAACTAACAATTTATTTATTTACTACTCTACTAAATTTTACACTAATTATTTCAACAAGATTGATGTTCTGTGCGACTGATTATTTCATCTTGTAAGGTTTTGCTGAGATTATTAAAATAATCACTGTAACCTACTACCCGCACAATAAGGTTTCGGTATCTTTCAGGTTCTTTTTGAGCAGCTCTTAGAGTATCAGCATTTACTACATTAAATTGTATATGATGCCCCCCCCCTTAATTTATAATAAACCCTGATTAGGCAAGCAAGGCTATTTATCCCCTCTTCTCCCTCCAGTAATTGGGGGTGAATTTTTAATTTAGAAGAGTCCCGCCTGTTTTTACCTGTTCCATCTTGGTTGCTGACTTAATAACTGCTGTAGGTCCTAAACGGTCAGCCCCCTGCACCGGGGAAATACCTTCGGATAATGGTTGTTTCTCTCTTCTTCCATCCGGAGTAGCTCCCACTACTGAACCAAAATATATATGGCAGGTTGTGGGGAGCATATTAATCCTGTAAACTCCGCCCTTGGTATTCTTTCTTCCGTTTACTTCCTCATAAAAAGCATTAAATACAAATTTCATAATATCATCGGCATAATCATCATCATTCCCGTATCTGGGAGTCTTATTTAAAAACAAATGGCGTATCTCTTCGTGGTTAATAAAATTATCTTTCAATGTTTCTTTTAATTTTTTCATACTTATATTTTTCTGGTCAAAAACATGGTATTTAATTGCTGAAAGACTGTCAGTGATAGTCCCGATTCCCACACCCTGAATATAATCGGTATTATAGCGAGCTCCTCCGTCATTATAATCCTTGCCTTTTTCAATACAATCACTAATTATTATAGAGAGAAACGGAGCCGGTATATAAGTAGCATACAATCTTTCAATTATATTATTTCCCTTTATTTTTATATCTATAAAATGGTGAAGCTGTTTTTTAAAGGCAGCCATTAATTCCTCGAAAGAATTAAACTGGATTAGTTTACCGCTTTCCATCCCTATTTTTTTACCAGTTTGAGGGTCAATACCGTTATTTAAAGTTATCTCCAGAACTTTTACTAAATTAAAATAGCCGGTTAAGATATAGCTCTCTTTCCCAAAGGCACCGGTCTCAACACAACCACTGGTACCACCACAGCGGGCATCCTCTAAAGATTTGCCCTGTCTGAGCATCTCCTCGATAACTTCTTCGGCATTAAATACCGAAGGCTGTCCCCAACCTTTTCTAATTATCTCCACAGCCCGTTTTAAAAACCTGTCCGGACTTTTCTTGCTCAATTGAATATTGGTACTGGGCTGTAATAATCTCATTTCATCGATTACATCGAGTATCAGATAGGTCAGGTCATTTACTCCGTCAGAACCGTCTACCTTTAATCCACCATTATTAATATTGGCAAAATCGGTATAGGTCCCACTTTCTGCTAAAGTTACTCCTACTTTGGGCGGTGCCGGTTGGTTGTTAAACTTTATCCAGAAACACTCTAAAAGCTCCTTTGCTTTCTCCTGAGTCAGCATTCCCTTTTCCAACCCCTTTTTATAAAAAGGATATAGATGCTGGTCTAACCTGCCTGGATTAAAGGAGTCCCAGGTATTAAGCTCGCTAATAACTCCTAAGTGAACGAACCAGTACATCTGGAGAGCTTCCCAAAAATCGCGGGGAGAATGGGCAGGGACATATAAGCAAACTTCGGCAATTTTTTTTAACTCTTTTTTTCTTCGAGGATTTTTTTCGGCATCAGCCATCTCTAAGGCCTTTTCGGCATAACGCTCGGCAAACCTGATTATGGCTTTTGCACAAATAAGCATGGCTTTTAATTCTTCCTGTTTATCATAAGCTTCAGGGTCATTTAAATAATCAAGATTCTGAATATTTTTTTCTATACCCCGGATAAAATCAGAAAAACCTTTATGATATATCTTATCATCAGCCACTGTGTGTCCGGGGGCTCTCTGTTCCATAAATTCAGTAAATATTCCGGCTGTGTAACAGTCCTTCCACTCCGAATTCATCTCTTTAAATATCCGACTGCGCATCGATCTGTTTTCCCAATAAGGAATAATCTTCTCTTTTTGAATATTTTTAACTTCCTTACTTACCGTAAAAGAAATCTTTTTTCGATTATTAATCAGTTCGAGGTCTTCAAGAGTATGGCAGCATAATTCTGGAAAGGTGGGAGTCGATTGGGGGTGCTCCCCTCTTTCCCCAACAATAAGTTCTCCTTCACCAATATATACACTTTTATTTTCCAGCAAATGTCTAAAAGCTAAAGCACGAAGAACAGGAACCGAAACTGTTCCGTTGTGCTTCTTATAGGCTTCAGTTCCTAAACTTGCCCGCTGGATAGAAATATTAGGTTGAGTATCTAAACTTTCCTGTCTTAATTTTTTCACTCTTTCATTCATGTAGATTAACCTCTTAATTTTACATTCAAATTAAATTTACTTAAAATCATTGCAGACCCCATTCTCTTTAAAACTAAAATAACCATTCCCGCCGATTATAATATGGTCCAATAAAACAATGTCCACAGTTCTGAGGGCGGCTTTTATAGCCTTTGTTATACTGTAATCATCTTTTGATGGCTTTAAGGATTCTCCCGGATGATTATGAGAAATAATAACGCCTGTCGCATGATTGTGTAATGCCCGTTCAACAATTTTTCTGGGATATACTACTGATTTATTAACCGTTCCTTTCTGTATAGTTTCAATTGCCAGCAAACGATTTCTGCTGTTTAAAAACATAACTTTAAACTCTTCGTCAGTTAGTCCTTTTAAAGAAGCTTTCAGGTAATCATAGACAACATCTGGTGAAGAAACTAAATCTTTTTTATAGAGTCCTTTCTCAAGGTAAATTACTGAAATGTCTTTTAAAAAATTGAGAAACAAAGCACTATGTTCGGAAATACCACAAACTTTTTCCAGCTCTTTCCTGTCAGCATCCAATACACCATTGAGTGTTTTGAATTCAGACAACAACTGCTTTGCAATAGACTTAGTGTCTTTTCTGAGAATGGTAAAGGATAAAGCAAATTCCAACACTTCGTAATCAAGCCATCCTTTTATCCCACCGCTTTTATACTTTGCCTTTATTCTCTTGCGATGTCCAAGATAATCTGGTTTTAAAGCTTTACTCACCTATCTACCTTCAGCCTTTCACTGTATTTCTCCCAATCCGGCAAGAAAGCAAACATCAGGCTTTTGAATAATTTGCCATGATTAGGGACTTTCATGTGCAGCAGTTCATGAACAATTACATAATCACAAAGTTCTCTCTCAATTTCAAGAAGTTTAGTGTTAAATGTTAATCTTCCATTTTGAGATAATGATGCCCACTTATTTTTCATATAACGCAAATGTATCTCTTTCGGCTCAACATCCAGTTTCTCTGCCCATTTAAAAATATTTGATTTAAACTTCTCTGCCTCATCTGATTGGTTCAGACATTCTTTTTTTTTACTTAGAAGCATTGGCATTTATCTTCTCTCCAGTTTCAGAATCTTCTCAACAAGTTCAACAGCCTTTGTTTTATTTTCTTCTTTCAGTAGTATCTTATACAACTGTGTGGTTAACTCTCTCTTCTCCTCACTGTTTAATCTCCAATTTTGAAAATCTTCAAATATATCATTAATCTTTACTGCCAGTGTATCTGGCTTTGAAATTCCGCTCTTCTTAAATAACCAGAAAATCGTAAAAGTATTAACATCAAAATTCTTTTTAGCCTGCTCTCTGCGTGCCTGATTAATCTCTCTGATAATTTCTTCTAATCTTTTTAAAGCTTCAAGAGTCATAATGCGTCTGTCATCATACAGCTCAATAACAGTCTGTGCCTTTTCACCTATGGAGATCAAATATGGCTGGGTATCCCGATTATCATCAATAAACTTAATAATGCTTTTTCTTAAATTAATTATCTTAACATTATTAGACTTATCGCTTTTCTTTAGCACCTCAAGAGTATCCTCTTTTATCTCATAAATTGGAAGAGTGGAGGAAATGTCTGTTGAATAGACATGCTTCTTGACCAGGTCAGAGGTCTTCCGCATCAACTCCTTATCCAGAAGAATCCTTTTGGCAAAGGCATTTCTGATAATACTGTAAAGATAGGAAATTCTCCAGTAATTATTTATATAATCCCTTAAGAATTTATCCGGTGAGATAATCTCATAAAGCATCTCAAGTTGCTTAAAGAACTTGTAAAAATTTTCTCTCTTGTCTTTATCGCTAAAAATTTCAATTGCTCTTTCAACCGCTTTATCATCAAATCTACGTCCTATCAATTCAAGGTATGGCCTGGCTTTATCTTTCATCAAGCTTTCAAAGGTTGATTTCAATATGTCTATGTTCCTGATAACACTTGCCACAACATCTGAATCAAAAGCCAGTGCCTTTTCGAGTCTTTCAAATATACCAACAAAATCAAGAACAAATCCCGCAGGTTTCTTTAAACCATCTTCATCCTCATAAGGCCTGTTAACTCTGGCTATAGCTTGCAAAAGAGTATGATCCTTCATGGGCTTGTCCAGATACATACAATAGAGAATGGGGACATCATATCCTGTTAATAGCTTATCAGTGACTATCAATATCTTTGGCATTTTTGTTTTGTTTGGGAAAATCTTACCTTTCAATTCTCGCTCCTTATACTCGCTTAAATAATGCTCTTTTAAAAATGCTCTGTCATTTTGAGCCTGACTATAAACAACTATGGAATATTCAGAAGGAAGATATTTGTCCAATGCTTTTTTATACAAGGCACACGCTTCTCTATCCACACTAACAAGGAATGCCTTATAGCCCATAGGTTCAACATTTTCCTTATAGTGTTTAGCTACAAACTCAGCAACTTTCTTAACGCGGTCTTCGGATTTTAGGAAGTTCTTCAGACTTACTGCCTTATCTAATAATTTGTTTAATTCCTCTACATCACTAACGCCTTCTTTTTCCATTAATGCAAAAAATTCCTTCTCAAGCATTTCTTCAGGCACTCTTATCTCGCTTGGTGCAAGTGTGTAATGCAAAGGGACGGTGGTACCATCTTCAATTGATTCTGCAATAGAATACTTATCCAGATATCCTTTTTTATCCTCTTTGCCAAATATCTTGAACGTACCTTTGCCATAAAGAATCTTATCAATTGGCGTGCCGGTAAAGCCAAAATATGTTGCATCGGGAAGTGCAGCCATAAGATAATTGCCCAGGTCGCCAGTAGTAGTTCTGTGTGCTTCATCTATCAGCACAAAAATATTTTCTCTTTTGTTGATATCCTTTGGCATGCCTTCAAATTTGTGAATCATTGAAACTATAAGCCCGCGGTAGTCTGAAGAGAGAAGTTCTCGCAATTCCTTTTTGGAATCTGCTATTTTCATTCCTTTTCCTTCTTTAAAACCGTAGGCGTCGAGATTTCTGAATAATTGGCTTTCCAATTCGTTCCTGTCAATGAGCATTATGATAGTGGGCTTTTCAAATTCCGGCTGCTGCAATATTTTTTCTGCTGCTACAATCATGGTAAAGGTTTTACCTGCACCTTGTGCATGCCATATAAGTCCTGTCTTCTTTTCCTCCTCCAATGCCCTATTAACTATCTTTTCAACTGCTCTTGTCTGGTGCTGACGCATAATTATTTTGGATAATACGTCATTTTTCCGGAAGAAGATAATATAGTCCTTTATAAGTTGCAATATACGATCCTTATCGAAGAAAGTCTTAACTTTCTTCTCAAAATTTCTTTTTTCAACATCCTTCCAGTTAAAAAGTCCTTTTCTGTCAAGATTCCAGGTTACTCCATAATAAAAATCAAGCAGATGAGTAACATCAAAAATCTGATTCGAAACCAGCATTTCGGGTGTTTCTTTGTGGTATCGCCTTATCTGGGCAATTCCTTCTTCTATTCCTTCCCGCTTGTTTGCATTTTTTGTCTCTGCAATTATTACAGGAATACCATTTATCAGGAATATAACATCTCCCCTGTTGGTAAATTTGCCGTTGGTGTATTGCCATTCATCTGTTACGTGAAACTGGTTATTTTTAATGTTATCATTATTAAAATCAATAAATCTTATATTTAGCTCACGTTTATCCTTCTCATAGTAAACAGATTTTTCACCTCTGAGATATTGCAGGATTTCCTGATTGCCTTCTATTGAACTTTTTACATTTTCCAGTCGCTTGATGATTTCATTAGCTTTTTCGTTATTAATTATGCCCTTATTCAGATTGATCAACTGTTCTTTAAGGATATTGTAAAAAAATAATCCTGCCTGGCCTTGTCTTAGGACTACAGCTTCATCTCTGGTTAAATAGAGCCATCCGATTTGCCTGGCATATTTAATCAACGGTTCCTGGACTATTTTCCGTTCAGACATTGCTCTGCACCTCTATATCCAAATCTTTGACCCTTATCCTACCTGTCATGAGCTGATTGAGCATAGTTCTGAACAGGGCTTGAAGGGCTTGCTTTCGGGCGTCTGCTTGAGAGAGTTTTTTATCCAAGGATGACAACAAATTAACTATCTCAACTTGTTCTGAACCTTCTGGTTTAGGCACTATAAAATTGTTCACATCTTGTAAACTTATATTTGCTCTGGCGATTTCTTTTTTATTGAGATGGATTTGACGCTGACCATTATCGGTAAGCAAATAATACATTAGAAACTGAGGTACAAAATAGCTTGGTTTTAATCTTACAATCGCAACTGCTTGATTAAGGTTTCCTCCTTCAATATTGGAAGTTGCAACAGCAGCCCGCCCAATCGAAGCTCCAACAAGATTTATCAAAATATCATTAGCTTTAATAATTGACCTTTTTTCTTTTTCATTAAATTTTATAGGTAGATACGCTATATCATTTAATAGCAATTCGCCAAAACCGACATTCTGACTTCTAACAAAGATTATCCCACGGTCGCAGTAGTTGAACCCTTGCCATCTTGGGGAAGAGCCTTTAGTAATTAGCTCTTTAAATTCGCCCAATTTTACAACCCCCCAGCTTTTCGGCATCAGCCCAATCTCTGTTTCTTTTTGTTCTTCGCTATGCAAACCTTCAGTAAAAAGTTTATTTATGAGCGATTTTTTTAGCTCTCTTGTTGTTTCAATTATTTTCTCCTGTTGTTCAATAGCCTGCTGGACTTTGGAGAGGACAAAGGCGATTTTCTGCTGTTCTGAGAGAGAGGGGACAATTACTTTAACATTTTTGACTTCGGATAGATTCAAAGTAGGGTATCCGTCCGCTTTATCTTTTGAAAGTTCAATATTTCTTAATTCATAAAATAGAAATTTTTGGTTTACATTTTTATCGTTAGAAATTACAGCACAAAGGTGGCTTACTATATATGTATCTATTGGAAGCATCGCTCTTTTCTCTAAATAAATTGAAGCACCACTTTTGGGGAAAACTATTGTCCCCTTGGGATATATCTTAAGTTTATATTTCTTTACAGCATCATCAGTTATTAAATCCCATTTGATTACCTTGTCACCTTCTCGGTCGATATGCTGCACTCTAATAAATGGGTTTTTGCCATTAAAATAATTGTCTCCTTGGGGTGCAGAACCTCCAGAACTAATTTCTGCAACATCTCCTAATTTCACAGTTTTCCAATCCTCAGGAATCAACCTAATTCCAGTTTTTTTAAATCCGTTTTCCACTACTGTTTCAGTTTTCATTCTTGTTTCAGGAATCCTTTTTGTGTGATTTTTTTCATTATTTCGTTAAGTTCTCTATCTGTCTTCTGTCTCTCCTCTTCAAACTCTGCCAATTCAACAAGTATCTCATCGACATCCCGATATTCCTCTTCCTTACCATTACCAACATACCTTGAGGGGCTTAAATTATAATCGTTCTTCTCAGCTTCTTCGTTAATGATTATTTTTGTAAATTTGTCCATGCTCTTCCAATCATGAAATACCTTGGCTATTTTTTCAATTTTATCATCTGGTATGAAATTCTTAGGTCGTCCTTTTTCAAACTCTAAAGAGGCATTTATCAACATAATCCTGTTTTTTCTTTCCTTTGGCTTGTTTTTGTTCAGTATTAAGATAATTCCTGGTGCAGTTGTGTTGTAAAAGAGATTTTCGGGCAAAAGCAAAACTGCCTCTATCCAGTCATTATCTACGAATGCCTTGCGGATTTCCTTCTCTCTATTACTTCCTTTGTTTCCTGAACCCCTTGCAACAGAACCGGTATCCAGAACTATCGCAGCTTTTCCGTTCTTGTTTAATGAAGCAAACATAAGTTGGATCCATCCCCAATCAGCAGAGCTTGCAGGTGGGTAACCATTATTAAAGCGGTTGAATGTATCAGACTCATAAAACTCACTGTTATAGCCATCTTGATTCCACATAGGATTAGCCACGACCAAATCAAAGGTTTTCAATACGCTTCCCTCAAGAAATTTTGGGTTACGGAGTGTATCTCCTATTGCAATGTCTCCCTCCATGTCATGAATAATCATATTCATCTTTGCCATTGCATAAGTAACGTAATTCTGCTCCTGTCCGTAAAGCCTCAAAGGTTTTGAAATCTTCTTCTCTTTTTCCTTAAGGGCAAGTTGGGATTTAACAAGTAATCCTCCTGAACCACACGCAGGATCATAAACCTCTTGACCTTGCTCAGGATCCAAAATATAAGCCATAATCCAACCAACTTCTTTGGGAGTGTAAAATTCTCCTGCGCTCTGGCCCTGCCCTTCTGCAAACTTGCGAAGCAGATATTCATACGCCCTTCCAAGAATATCAGGCTCAGCATCTTTTAAACCAAGCCTGTGTTTGCTTATAATCTCTATCAGGCTGCTTAACTTACCATCATCTATTATTCTCTGCCCGCTTACAGTGGCATTAAAATCAACTATGTCAATTACCCCCTGTAATTTCGGATTTTCTTTTGCTATTGCACGAATAGCATCCGTTAATTTCTCTCCGATTTTGGTTGTCTGTTTCCTTATTTCCGACCAGACTGCCTGTTTTGGAATAAAGAATCTCACCAGATTATGGTCTTTTGAAACAATCTCCAATGCGGTTTTCCCATCACCGAATTCCTCAGAAAGCCTTTTAATCTCATCCTCAAAAACATCAGAGAGTCTTTTCACAAAAACCAGAGGTAAAATATAATCTTTGAATTTCGGAGCATCCACAGACCCCCGAATACTACAAGCAGCATTCCACAACCATGTTTCAAGAGTTTTAATGTCTAACATATATTAACCAATCTCCTCAAAATTTAATAACTTTTCTATGATCTCTTATCTGAAAAATTCTTGTCTCATCTGATACGTGGTTTCTTCTCTACATCCCAAAATTTCTAATATTCTTTTTGTGCCTTAATTGGCGCATACTCTACTGAAGCTTTTTTATGCCTCTCTTCTTTTGTAATACGAGAATTGAAAAATCTTGGAATTTAAGTGTAAGATAACATTTACCATCATCTGTCATAAACTCTTTTACTCCAACATTAATTCTAAAATTTGGGGCTAAGGAATAATGCCTAGCCATCCTACTCCTCCCTCAGTTTAGTTCATATTTCCTCAGAATTAATAATTTTCTATAATTCTAAAAACCTTTTATCCTCTGTCACCTCGTTTTTTGCTCTATCTTGAAAAACCATTTAAGCTTCTGGAAACATTAATTTGTTTATTCCTTCTAGAAGATTCTTGAAATTATCTTTCGTTTCTACTGAAAGAGATTTTTTTACATCTTTTATCTTTTCGAAAAATAATTTAGACAACAATACTTTATCATAGTTCCTATCTTTTTGTTTTATTATCTGAGAATTATTTTTGTCTGTTGGCACATCGTTAGGGTTCTCATTTAAAACATATTTGGAAAAATCTTCTTTCTTAAACAAATCTTCAATTTCCTCATCTTTATTTTTGGAAGAAAATATTATTTTTATGCCTGTGTATTTGAAATCCCTTAATAATTTCTTCTCTATTCGCCTTCCTTTTTCATCGTTATCCAAAACGGCACAATAGTTTAATCCCCAGCCAATCATCAGGGGAACTAAAAAATTAAATTTATCTGCTCCTACACTTGGAATAAAGTTTGCCTCTTTTTTGAATTTGAAGTTAAAAATTTCTTTAAACGCAGACAAATAGTAATAATCTGTTATTCCTTCGAGAATAATGTTGTTATCTTTTGCTATATCCAACCCCATGGATAAATCTAAACCTATTGCTGTTATTATTGGAGTTAGCGTTTCTTCATTAGCCCCTTTATGTATTTTGCTCGAAATAAGAGTTCCTTCTTTTTTTGTTCGTGAAACTAAACGAATCCTGCTTAGTCTGTCAATATTAATTAAATATGGTGAGTGAGTAGAAAAAATAATTAGTGCATCTTTTGCTGAATCTTCAAGTTTTTCAAGAACATCTTCTTGGGCTTTAGCATGGAGAAAGAGCCCTGGTTCATCAATTAGTATGACATTAGGGACGTCTTCCCTTGCTCTAGCAGAGACTTTTACATAAAATGCTAGATGCCACTGCTTTCCTTTGCTTCGCATATTAGGTGGGTAAAAATCTTCGTCCTCTTTAATAAAGAAATATAGCTTTTCGGAATCCCAGTCTATATGTAAATTGGTCAGATCCTGTGTCCAGAACTTCTTATACTCTTCTTTTAGTCTTACATTTAATTGTTCTTTATGTTTTATTTTAGTAGCGATAGGACCGGAGATTATCAGTTCTAATTTTAAATCACTGATAACATCTAAATCCTTGATTAACTCATTGTTAGAAGCTTCGCCTAACAGAACTTCTGAGGGAAATATATCGTCAAAAGAGCTGAATAAAATAAAGTTGGGAATCCATTGTTTTATTTGGTCTATAAATTTTTTCTCCACAACCTCTGAATTATTTATCTCCATAATTTTTTTTATTATTTCTTCAAGTACTTGAGAAAAACTATTTCTTGTTTCTTCATCAGAAATTTGTGCTAAATTAGGTTGAATTTCATTTTTAAAATTCTCAAATTGAGTTCTAAGCTCTTGCGTCTTATCGAGATTTATTTCTGGTAAAGAACCGCCAACTTGTGGAAACTCTGAAAGGGCTTTCTTAATCTGTTTGTAAATGTCTGATATATCTTTTTGCTGTTTTTTAAAAATCTGTTCATCTTTTATGCCCAAAATTTTTTTAGTTTCTTCAGAAAGCGAATATTCTAAGGGATATTTTTTTATGATTTCTATGTTGTCTAATTTAGACATTTCTAATTTCAAATTTAGCTCCTTAGAAATTTCCTTAAGTGTTTCTTTGTCTATCTGAAAAGTTACTGCTATTTCGGGTACAGCTTCTTGATGGTGAATATGAATAGCTTCTTTCCTGATTTCTCTTTTTGTATTAAAATCTTCCAGAGCTTCCAAAATTGCGGTTTTGCCTGATTCATTTTTTCCCGCCAAGATTGTGATATTATCACCTGAAACATAACAGATACCGCTATCTTTTATTGAACGATAATTTTTTATTCTAAATGATTTAATCTCCATATTTGCCCCTCCTTATACTTCTTTATCTAAATATATATTTATGGTTTACATTTAATAATATTGCTTCTGCTTTTAGCTTTTAACAAAACTTTCCAAACTCTCTTTCTATAATTCACTTAATGAAATTTAACTACTATAACCAAATTCTTTTAGGAGAAAATTAACGTGTTTTCTATAATCTTTAACTAAACTATCATTAATTGTTATTTTTCTATATTTCCCGACCAATGTAAACATAATAATATTTTTAAAGTTACTTTTCTTCTCATCCAACTCCCAATGAGCCATTATATTTCTCAACTTTTGAACAAACCTTAAAGATTTTTTAATCTTGGGGTAACCTTTTAATTTTTTAAAATATGGTATTGTCTCATAAAGACTAATTTTTTTATCAAAGTTTAAAAGTGGCGTATTAATAACATTCCAAAAAAGAATTGTTGCTTTACTGTTAGTTTTAGGGAAAAAATAAGTTCTCAACTTATAGCCCAGAATAAAATCAATTCTTGAAGTAGATGAAATAATTTCTCCTCTAATTGAATCTAATTTTTCTCTAGTTCCTGTTATTTTCATCACCCAATATTATTCCTCTTTTTTATAAACCTTTCCAAATCCTCCGGCTTAATCTGCTATTTCCACACCTTCAACTGTTCAAATTCCACTTTATATTTTTTAAAGAATTTCTCAATCTTTTGCTTTTGCACATAAGGAATCATTACACAACCTGCAGAAAGTTTCTGGCCGTCTATTTTTTGCAGTAAACCTTTATACCTGTATCCTTTTCTTGTCTGTTCGTAAAGCTGTCTGTTAAATCTTGCTTTGTCTTTTTGAAGTAAGCTGCTTATCTGAAAAGAGTAAATCAGATAAGGTTTTTGTTGCAGTAATATAGCGGATGGTATGTCGAATGGCTCTCTCAAGTAGAGAATCTTTCCTTCCTGAAAGATATTTTGCAGCAAACCAGTATCTGTTTTCTGCAATTCAGCTATAGTTCTTATGGTTGGCTGGATGTTTCTGCCAATTTCAAACTCAAGATCTATTACTTTGTCGTGTATCTCTTTCTGGGTCTTATCTTTGGTTGTAAGTATAAACAAGTCAATGTCTGATCTTGAAGTAAATTCTCCTCTGGCCAGACTACCATAAAGGATAATAGCTTTTACATCTTCAATTTTGGAAAGCTCTTTTGCTATCTTTTTAAGCATTCTCTTCATTAATCTTAACCTCAAATCTTTTTTCAAAAAACTCAATTATTATTTTAAGATTGTCTATTACTGCCTTTGCTCTTTTTCCATTAATCCCATCATAACCCAAATCCCCATAAGCAAACCATACCTTACGCATTGCCTGGTTTATTTCAGAAGGAAAATTTTCATTAGAGTATTCATGTCTGCTCTGGTGGTCGCCAAAATGCTCTCCCTTCCTGGCAGCATCAGCTTCTACCAACTGCTCAACAACCTTTGTACCCAAATCACCAACCACTGTGCTCTGCTTGTTGTGATATGCAGTTATTGTTGCTTCACACTTCTCTTTTGCTAATTCAAAATGTTTCTGAAAATTTCCCATTTTTCATCCTTTCATTTTTCGTTATTGTAACGAATTATCGCTGTTTTGTCAAGTTTTTCGTTATTGTAACGAAGTAAGTTTATTATTTAAAAAATCTTCTCCCAATTATTAATCAGTTAGAAGACTTCAAGAGTATGGCAATATAATTCGCAGAAAGTAGGAGTTGCCTGGGGGGTATTAACCTCTTAATTTTACATTCAAATTAAACTTCCTTAAAATCGCAGATACCTCGGATAATTTTTCTTCCGAAGAAGGTTGGATTTCTGCTAACTTATATGTTCTTCCCACCTTTTTGTATTTATCTATACCTATATAGTGATAAGGGAGAATATTCACCTGAGCAATCTTTAAGGAAGATAAAAATTCTCCCGTTTCCTTGATATTTTGATAATCATCATTTATACCGGGGATAAGCGGGAAACGAACAAAGATATTATTATGTATCGAGGAGAGTTTCTTTAAATTTTCTAAAATGAGCTCATTGGATACCCCGGTATATTTTTTATGCCTTTCGCTATCCATTATCTTAAGGTCATATAAAAATAAATCTACTTTAGAACTTATTTTACTTAAAATTTCCCAGGAAATGTATCCGGAAGTATCGACTGCAGTATGAATTTTCTTTTTTTTGCAGCAAATAAGGAGACTCTCTAAAAATTCAGATTGCCCTAATGGTTCTCCACCGGAGAAAGTCACCCCCCCCCGCCGGATTCTTCATAAAATACCAGATCTTTTTCTACCTCTTTTATAATCTCTTCGGCAGTTAGTTTTTTCCCTATCATTTCCCGGGCTAGAGCCGGGCATTTTTCTATACACTTTCCGCAAAGAATGCATTTCTCTTTTTCAGTAACCGGAATGCCATTTTTTATCTGAATAGCATTAGAAGGACAAATCGTAGAACATGCTCCACAGCCTATGCACCTATCTTCCCAGAATACCATTTCCTGCCCGCTTAACTGGCTTTCGGGATTTTGGCACCACCAGCAATTAAGCGGACATCCTTTTAAAAAGATTGTAGTTCGAATTCCAGGTCCATCATGAATCGAATATCTTTGAATATTAAAAATTATTCCTGTAGTCATAGGAACATTCACCAAATAATTCACCAGAGAACCGTCTTAACAAAAAAGAACCCTGGCAAAGTTCATAACAACAAGTAATTATATTATAATACCTAAAGGATTAATATAAGATCTAAAACCAACATATGAACCAAAATGACATATAATAAAAATATCTAAAAAAATTAATTACTTCTTTTTGTGTCACCATTTATCTTCTTATCAATTACCTGTGCAGTCTTAGTTAAAGAAAGACCACCTCTTGCAGTACATTTTAAATTTGACGGTAATTGAATACCTATATCATACATAGCCTTTATTGTCTCATCAAGCGGTATCACCGCATCAACACCAGCAATAACCATATTGGCAGCAGCTAAAGCATTGGTAGCGGCCATTACATTTCTACCAAGACATGGTATTTCAACTCGATTAGCTACCGGGTCACATATTAATCCTAACATATTTTGCAAGGCTATTGAAGCTGCATCAATACCATGTTTAACATTTCCTCCAATTAGTTGTACCAAACCAGCTGCGGCCATTGCCGAAGCGGCACCGCACTCTGCTTGACAACCACAAACCTCTGCAGAAAAAGTAGCTTGTTCTGAAATAAAAACACCAATAATACCCGCAGCAAACATCGCTTTAATTACTTTATCACCATCTATATTCATATACCTGGCTGTGCCAAATATTGCTCCAGGTATAGCACCACAAGAGCCAGCAGTAGGAGCTGCCACTATTAACCCCATAGAGCTTTTTACTTCCATCATTGCCATAGTAAAAGAAATAATATGATTCAGTACACCTCCAGGAATCAACTTATTTTCTTGATTCGCTTTTTCGACTAACCAGGCTTGGGGACCTAAAATTCGATCCCGATAAGATGTTCCCTTTAAACCGCTCTCAATAGATGATTTTAATATATTCACAATTTTCCTCATTTTAGAAAATACTTCAACTTTTGATAATTTTCCCCAACTGCTTTCATATAATGCAGCTAATTCCCACAATTCTCCACCTTTTTTTTCCCAATAATTTAACATTTTTGCAGCAGTGTTAAACGGAATGTAACAATCTTTTACCGACACAACTGGCATAACAGGATCTAACTGTCTTATGTATAAAATATTTTTTAATTTCTGTAGCCAAAGAATTTCGGAAGGAGTTAATTTTAAACTAGATTTTATATCAATAATGCCTTGTTTATGATTTTCCGATAAATCGATATATACAACTTCTTTAATTTCCTTTTTAATCTGCTCTACAATTTTCTCGGCCTCTTTGCTTGTAATTCGGGAATAAAATAATAATGTTTCATAAAAATCTCCACAAATTGACAAGGGAAATTCTTCAATTTTTTTTATTTCAATTAGACCGCCACCAACCGAAATAGCTTTCAAACGTATTTTTTTACCTTCTTGATCGACTAACATTATTTTTATGGTATTGGGATGATCAGCAATAAAATCGCTAATTTTAAATTTTATATCTATATTTTCTTCTCTTGCCTTCTCTAAAGAGATCGGCATAGTCTGATTATCCGGTTTTAACCCTAATATTCCGGCCGCAAGACCAATATCGGTTCCCTGAGAATGATAAGTAGGAGCAATAGCCCCATTCCTTTCAAATTCAAATACAACACTTTTTAATCTTCCGTATAATAACTGACGTGCAAGGTTGCCAATCCTGACCGAAGCAGCCACATGAGAACTAGAAGGACCTCTCATAATCGGCCCAATAGCATCATTAAAAATACTGGCTGGTTGTTTTTTGATAAAATCACCTTCTTTTATTTCATAAATTCAACAGCCTTTTCTAATAATCGATCAATTTTTT
>SDBU01004966.1_pt1 | contig 16094 bp, 12 predicted proteins | sample 2277071 | NCBI WGS metagenome assembly SDBU01 (sample SAMN10397929, study PRJNA504765) | marine sediment metagenome | isolation source: marine sediment core GS08_GC12, 126 cmbsf | place: Arctic Ocean: Gakkel Ridge, Loki's castle | collected 2008
GTCGGTATCATTGTAAACGTAGGGGCGGATTTGGAATCGAGCCGAACGTCGCTAAAGATGGCTCAGGACTACCCGGGGGTTTTCGCTGCTGTCGGCTTTCACCCTAACCACGTATTGAGAATGGCGGAGGGTGACCTTGGATTGCTTGCGGAACTGGCGCAGAGGGATAAGGTGGTGGCTATTGGTGAAATCGGGCTCGATTTCTACCGAAAGGTGTCTCCCCACCAGCGCCAGCTTGAGGTTTTTCGAGAGCAGCTTGGCCTGGCGGCAGAGCTGGGTTTACCGGTGGTTATCCATTGCCGCCAAGCTCGTAACGAGGTGCTGAATACGTTGGCTAGCTGGGTGAAATCCGTCCCCTCTTCCCTTACCGACGGAGGTGAGGTTGGTGTTATGCATTGTTTCAGTGGCGGTATGGAATTAGCCTGGCAATACATTGAGCTTGGCTTCTTGGTATCACTCTCTGGGCCGGTGACCTACCCTTCGGCTTCTGACCTGGTAGAGGTAGCTCGAGAACTGCCCCTGGACAAGCTCGTGGTGGAGACAGACTCTCCGTTTCTGGCGCCACAGCTTTACCGGGGCAAGCGAAATGAGCCGTCGTATGTATCTCTGGTTGTTGACCGGATAGCCCAGGTCAGGGGAGTCCCGGCTGAGGTGATTGCCCAAGCTACTGTGCAGAATGCTATTCGTCTATTCCGTTTACCAAGTAACTAGGGAGTAACGCTGTTGCCGCTGAGTACAATTTACGAGCTGGTTCAGGAAGACCTGGGCAGGGTGGAGGATAGTCTGAGGTCAGTCAGCGAGGGTACCTTTGACCGACTCTCGGAACTGCTGGAATACAGCCTGGAAAGTGGTGGCAAGCGGATTCGCCCTGCCCTTACCTTGCTGTCAGGCAAGTTTTATCACTATGACTTTCGTCACCTTCTGCCAATGGCGATGGCGGTTGAGCTTCTGCACACGGCAACGCTGCTTCACGATGACGCTATTGATAAGTCGGCGGTTCGCCGTGGTCGACCAACGGTTAGTAAGGTGTGGGGTGAGGACAAAGCGGTTCTCCTCGGGGACTACCTGTTTGCCAGGGCGGGAGAGTTTTGCGCTAACACCGGGAATCTGCGAGCAATAACCCTCTTTGCCCAGACGCTGGCGACCATTTCCGATGGCGAGTTGAGACAAAGCTTCGATGCTTTCAAGCTGGAGCAAACCCGTCAGCAGTATTTGCAGAGGATCTCACGTAAGACCGCTTCACTATTCACCCTGGCCACTGAGTCCGGGGCTATTTTAAGCCAGGCTCCGCAAAGGTCGGTTGAGGTTCTAAGGGAATACGGTCATAACCTTGGTATTGCCTTCCAGATTGTTGACGACGTCCTGGATTTTACCGGTTCTGAGGAGGAACTGGGTAAGCCTACAGGCTCGGATTTGGCTCAGGGCACTCTCACCCTGCCAGCGATGCTTCTTTTGGAGCATTACCCCGAGAATAACCCGGTAAGCAGGCTATTTCAGAACCGGGACGAGCAGGAAAATATAAAGCTGGCAGTAGAGCTAGTCCGCAATTCACCGGTTGTCCAGGAATGTCATGCTGTTGCCGCTGATTACTGTGCCAGGGCGTGTCAGAACCTCGACCTGTTACCCGAGAATGCCAGCCGTCAGGCGTTAATGACGCTGGCAGATTATGTCATTACTCGCAAGGGGTAGTCCTATGGGTAATCTCAGTCATGCTCTGCCTCTCCCAAAAACAAGAGCCGGCCTCTCCAGGGACCGGCTCTTGTTAACTTTAACTTCGGGTGATTAGGGTGTTGGTGCTGCTTCCTTCAGTGGTGATGGCACTGGTTCGTTAAATAGTGTGTTTAGCTCTTCACCCTCTAGGGTCTCTTGGGCTATGAGCCTTTCCGCAATCTGGACGAGTTTCGCCCTGTTTTCGGTTAGGATTTTCCTGGCGACCTCGGAGGCGTCCTCAACGAGAGTGAGAACCTCCTCATCAATCTGCTGGGCAATCCTCTCGCTATAGTCCCTTTGCTCTGAGATTTCACGGCCGAGGAAAACTAGCTCCTCTTTGTGCCCGAAGGTTCGTGGTCCCATCTTTTCACTCATGCCGTAGTCTGTTACCATCTTGCGGGCTACTTTGGTCGCCTGTTCAATGTCATTCTGGCTTCCGGTCGTCATTTCGTTGAAGATCAGTTGCTCGGCAGTATAACCAGCCAGTAAGGTAGCTAGCATATCCCTGAACTGAGATCGGGTTACCAGATATCGATCTTCGGTGGGCAGGAGTCGGGTATAACCGCCCATCATTCCCCGAGCCACTATCGAGATCTTATGTACTAGGTCAGCATTGGGCAGCATTCTGGCGACAAGGGCATGCCCTGACTCATGATAGGCAGTAATTTCTTTCTCCCGTGGGCTTATCCTCCGGCTCTTTCGTTCTGGACCGGCAATCACGCGGTCTATAGACTCATCAAACTCCTGCATCTCGACATTTGTCTTACCCCGCCTTGCTGCCAGGATTGCAGCCTCGTTGACCAGATTGGCTAGATCAGCACCACTGAAACCCGCGGTCTGCTTCGCCAGCACCTCCAAATTGACAGACTCATCTATTGGCTTGCCATTGGTATGAACCTTAAGGATGGCGGTTCGACCGCTAATATCCGGTCGGTCGAGGACTACCCGGCGGTCAAAACGACCGGGGCGAAGCAGGGCCGGGTCAAGAATATCCGGTCGGTTGGTAGCGGCCAGTACAATCACACTGGTATTGGTGTCAAAGCCGTCCATCTCCACCAGAATCTGGTTCAGCGTTTGCTCCCGCTCATCATGACTGCCACCGAGCCCGGAACCACGATGGCGGCCGACAGCATCGATCTCATCAATGAAGATAATGCACGGGCTATTACGTTTTGCCTGGTCAAACAGGTCACGCACCCTGGAGGCGCCGACACCAACAAACATCTCAACGAATTCACTACCGCTGATAGAGAAGAAGGGTACACTGGCCTCGCCGGCTATTGCCCGAGCCAGTAATGTCTTTCCAGTGCCGGGCGGACCTATCAGCAACACACCCTTTGGGATGCGTGCTCCCAGACTTTGGAACTTCTCGCGTGACTTGAGAAACTCGACTACTTCGCTTAACTCTTGCTTGGCTTCCTCAACCCCGGCTACATCATCAAAGGTTACCGCTGGCTTGTTGGCCGGGAACAGTCGGGCCTTACTACGGCCGAAACTCATCGCCTGGCTATTGGCCCCTCGCGCCTGGCGGAAGAAGAAGAATAACAAGCCCCCAAAGAGGACCAGGGGCAGGAAGTTAAGGAGTAGTCCGCCCCAGTTAAATCCGCTTGACCCATTGACCCTGACTACTATCCCTTGAAGATTAAGCCCTTCAATATCGTATATGCTGGCGTAGCTTTCCTTAAATGCCTTTAACTCTGAGCCATCGGTAGCAGTTATGAGTAGCGCCTCGCCGTCCACTACAATCTTCTCTATCCCATTGCTCTGTGACAAGGCAACAGCTTCACTCAAGGGGATTTCTTTAGGTTTGTCAGAGGTTGGGAGAATCATGGAAAATAGAGCTATCGCCCCAAGTATGATAACTAGAAAGATCAGACCCCTATGGATACCGCCCGGCTTCATCTTCACTGCTCCTGGTTAACAACCTTTCACACGACTTGCACTTAGCACAGATATTATATCACAGATAGGCGCCAAAAAGAAATTTGGTCATGGACCTGCCGACTGCCAGTTACCTGCGTGTTGTGTGGAGGATTTTACTTTTTAGCTGCTGGGGCTTATGCGCTCTCATCAGCGCCTCGTCAAGGGTGACCAGGCCGGCTTCGACCAGTCTTCCCAGCGCTTGGTCAAGTGTTTGCATCCCCTGCCTGGAATTCACCTCGAGCAAGGCCGGGATTTCATAGGTCCGTGCCTCGCGGATAAGATTGCCAATGGCATAGGTATGGCGCATTATCTCAAAGGCGGCAATCCGCCCGCTACCATCGGCTCGAGGCAGCAGGACTTGTGACAGCACTCCTTCCAACACCACGGCGAGTTGAGCCCTGATTTGAGGTTGCTGGTAGGGTGTGAAGACATCAAGAATGCGGTCGATAGTAGCTGCGGCACCTATGGTATGTAATGTGCTCAGCACCAGGTGTCCTGTTTCAGCAGCGGTAATCGCGGTGGCCATGGTGTCCAGGTCCCGCATCTCCCCGACCAGAATAACATCAGGGTCCTGCCGTAAGCCGTGTTTCAAAGCTGAGGTAAAGCTTCGTGTATCATCGCCTAGGTCTCGCTGGGTGATAAGACATTGCTTATTCTTATGCAGAAACTCAATCGGGTCTTCGATAGTGATGACCTTCCTTTTTTCTCGCTCGTTGAGGTAATCAATCATCGCCGCCAGCGTGGTCGATTTGCCGCTGCCTGTGGGTCCGGTCACCAGAACCAGTCCCCTGGGGCTGAGGGCTAAGGTCTCACACACTCCTGGAAGTCCGAAGTTTTCGATAGTTGGTGCCTCAACTGGCACGCAGCGTAGTGCTAGGCAGATACTTCCCCGCTGCAAGGCGACATTAGCCCTATACCGAGCTACTCCCGGGAGGCTGTAGGCAAAATCAAGCTCAAGCTCCTCATAAAACTTATCCCTCTGCTTTTCGGTAGTGAGGCTTTCAAAAGCTTCCAGGGTATCCTTAGGTGTTAGCGGTGGCTCACCTTCTATAGAGGTGAGCACGCCGTTAATGCGTAGCGTGGGTGGCGCTGGCACTAGCAGGTGAAGGTCAGATGCCCCTGACTCTGCTGTTATGCGGAGGAGCCGGTGAACGTCTATCATCACACCTCTTGTCTTATCTCCGTCTCTTTTGATAAGGCTGCTTCCATAACTTGTCGGAAGGTATCTATAAGCTCGGGATCAAATTGGGTGCCGGCACAGTGGCCTAACTCGGCCAGTGCTTCTTGTGGTGACAGGCGCTGTCGGTATGGCCGCAGTGAGGTAATGGCGTCATAGGCGTCTGCTATCGCCAAAATCCGGGCCTCTAGTGGAATGTTATTGCCTTGTAAGCCGGAGGGATAGCCAGTGCCATCATAGCGTTCATGGTGGTGAAGGATAACCGGCAGGCAGTCAGTCAGTTCAATGACATGCCTGATTATCTCGACACCAAGTTGTGGGTGTTCTTTGATTGGCTCCCATTCCACCTCGGTGAGTGGTCCCTGTTTATTGAGTATAGAATCAGGAACACCGATTTTGCCGATATCGTGCAGAAGTGCACCTGCCCGGATAGTGGCTATCCTATCCTGGGGCAGACCAAGTGTCTCAGCGATAGCCACTGCGTACTCGCTGACCTTCTTGGAATGACCGTAGGTGTAGTGGTCTTTGGCGTCGACAGTGGCCGCCAAAGCATAGATTATACTGAGGGTGCCTCGCTGTACCAACGGGTCGGCACTGGCTAGAGGTGCTTCCGGTTTGACTACACCTGAGGATAAGCTAGTGCGGTTTCTGCCTGTTTCTTTGGCTCGATATAGCGCGCTGTCAGCACCGGCAACGATTTCTTCCTTCGTTGCGCCATCGGCTGGAAAGCTGGCTATGCCAAGACTGACAGTTATCGGCACTATCCGGGAAGTCATCCTCGTTTCTATTGTTTTGCGGATGCGCTCGGCTACATTGTAGGCCTCGTCAAGCCGAGTCTCGGGTAGAATAACAGTGAACTCTTCCCCTCCATAGCGAAATGGCAGGTCCAGACTTCGGATTGAGCCTTTAATATACTCCCCCATTTTTCGCAGAATCTGGTCTCCGGCCAGGTGCCCGTAAGTATCGTTATAGGTCTTAAAAAGGTCTATGTCCAGCATTATCAGCGAGAAGATGGTGCCGAAACGAGAGCCCCGGGCGATCTCCTGCTCCACGCGCTCGTGAAAATGGCGATGGTTGTACAGGCCGGTTAGCCCATCAGTATTGGCTCTTATCGTGGCCTGGGTATAAAGCTGTGCATTTTCAATGACAATGCTGGCCTGGTTTGCCATGCTTGTCACCAGATCTATGTCCTCGGGGTAGTAAAGGGTGCCCGCCTGTTTTTTGCCCAGGGCCAGAAACCCAATCAGCTTATTACGGCTTTTAATGGGGCACAGCAGCCCCAAGCCGGAGGCCGCAAGTTGCTCCTTTTCTGCCGTCCACAGCCCCTTTAGCTGGGGGATGCTGGCCAGCTGTTCCAGGTTCAGTGCTCCGCCTTCTTTAGCCAGCCAGGCTACAACCGGGTGATCAGGGCTAAATCTGAGCTCATCACTGGTTCCCTCTTTCAGTGGCGGGTAGGCGAAGTGGGTGGTGAAATCACCACTGTCCGTCTCCTGGAATAGTAGCTTTGCCTGCGTCAGGCGAAGCGCCTTGCTTATCGTGGGTAACATCTCGTTGGCCACCTCATCCAGGTCGAGGACATTGCCTATCTTGCTGCTGAAGCCTAGTAGTGCCTGGCGGTGGACATAGGTCTCCCGGTGAAACATGCGGTCTACCCGCCTCTCGAGAACGTGCCTTAACGGGCGACCCAATAGTGACACCAGTACGGTGAATGCGGTAACGATTAATATGGTAATGAGAAGTTGCTGACCAGAGAAGAACTGATACAGAAGAAATAGGAAACATGCGTATGTTGCACTGATGATGATGACCACTGTGGTGAAGGCCAGCCCTCTTCGTACCACCAACCTGATGTCCATCAGCTGGAACCTTAAGATGGCAATGCTGATTATCACCGCATTAGCTAGAGTACCAAGGTGGTCTGTCGGCAGGAGGGCTAGGAGTGGCACATTGGCATTGAGGGGGCCGTAAGCCGCCAGTATGCCCCAGCCGACCATCAGGTACATGGTTCTATTGCGGTCAACGGGGTCTGTTGACCCGCGGTATCTGCGCACCAGCAGCCACATTGCGGCAACGGAATAGAGCATAGCGAAGCCCGTTATAATCATGGTCCAAGGTCCGATATCGTGGTACAGGTAGCCATCAACTAAATAGGCATCATTAACTACATGACCACTAAGGGAAAGCGACAGGGTAGTTAGAACAGTGGCATATCCGAGGTATACCCCGATTCCACCCGGTTTATTATTGTAAACTCTGACGAAATGGTAGTAAGAAACTATTGCCCATGGAATCGTGGCGATGACCATTCCGTTCCAGAAGATTAAATACTGGGTAGAGGTGGAGAGACTAGAGGTGAGCATGAACGAGGTAAAACTCCATGTCCCGGAGGCAAGAACAAATAGAGCAAATACCTTATTTACCCTGGTTTTGACCTGTACCAGGATTAGCGAGAGCAAGGCGACATAGGCTAAAAAACTTACGAGTGGTATTATGGCCCAGAGGTTCATCTGGAAATTCCTCTCCTGATATTTATGTCAATAGCGTCTTAGTCGCAACCATTATGCCTTACACGTTTGGCATTGTCAATAGGACTATTGGGTGATGGCAAGGTATTCTATATAGGGTGGTAACCAGGAGGGGAAATTCAGGATGGGTGCTGGCCTCTCCATATAAAATGCCCCCCTCTCCTTCAATGAAGAGGGGGGCAAGAGCCGGGCTTACATGGCAATCAGTTTATCGGCTGGAGACGGTCTCTGGTTGGCGCTCTGTCTTGCTGCTTACTGTTACTTCGGGAGCCCTACCGAGCAGAAAATCTACTACGTCGTCAGTGGGGTTAATGTGCGACACCTTAAGGCGACCCAGCTCGACACCGGCTGCCAGCTGCTTCTGCATATAGCTGTTAAAGGCACCTTCAGGAACAAATGTAACCTCCAGTGGCTTTAGACCCAGGTATGACTCCAGCTCGGCATAGGAGGCATCAAGCTGTGTGAGTTGCTGGTGTACCAGGGTAGCTACTTCCTCAGTGGTAAGATGATTACTTTCCCTGGGTTCGAGGTACAGCTGCAATATCGGTTTCTCCTTGAGCTCCTTGCGCGCTGCCCAGTCCTCATAGGCTATCCCGGTGTTTTCTAAAGCCTTCCAGACTACTGTTTCGGACAACCGGGTGAAGCCGGCAATGTCAATCATGTCATCCACACGAGAGTGATATTCCATCTGCGGGATATCTATGTTGAGCTGTTGATTGCGCATTGCCGTTATCTTAATCATGTCACCTTGCTTGTATCTGACAAACGGACCACCGTGGAAATTGGTAAATACCAGCTCGTAGTTCTCTCCCGGTTTGACCTCATCGAGGAGTAATGTGCTTGGTTGGTAAAGAGGGTCAGCCCTGGACTTGAGGCTTTCTTCCTCGGGGATGAACTCAAAGAAGTTCAAAGTGGGGTAAAAGGTCAACCCCTGATAGTCCCAGGTCTGCAGTGCGATTGTCATAGCCTCTGTGGTGCAGTAAAGATCCAGAGGGTACCGGCCCCACATTTCCTTGATTTTTTCCCGGTAGACTGAGCTATCTGAACCGAATGACATTGCGCCCTTGAGCGACCAGACATCTTTGGGCAGCATCGGACGGCGAGCCAGCTTGCTTTTAATCACTCCCCTCATTATCCGGAGTAGCATCTTTGGTTGCCCCAACAGAGCTTTGATATCCCTCTTCCCGCCCCCCTGGCTGAAGCGCTCACCGGTAGCAACCATTACACTGGGTAGGGCCGAATAGAAGTCTAATCCCCCAGATAGAGCTAGCTTGAAGCCCTTCTGAAACCTCTCCGGAAAGGACATTGTTTCCGCCTCTTCCAGCGGCGGCAGGAAGTCGACTATCTCACTGATAGCATAACGAAATACATGGCCGGTAACATAGGGGGGAGGCGCGGCACCATAAAGCATCCTGTCATGCAATCTAAAATTAACTTCGCCCCTTTTTTGGCAAGTAGCAAAGCAGAAGACGGCGAGTATATAACTCTCTACCTCTTCCCACTGCCGGCTGGTAATTGGGCACCACTTAAAGTCATACTCCCCGGACCTGCCTGAGGTATGTTGCCACAGCATTGGCTTTCTCGGCAGCACGTCCATCCTTTGTTTCAGCAGATAGGGTGCGTAATCATTGTAGGTGGTCAGCGGCACCTGCTTCCGGAATTCCTCCACGGTTCTTGGCCTGGCGCCGTGCATCAGCACCCTGCCCAGCTCACACCTCTTTAGTAGCCCTATCTGTTCTCGCAATAGCCGCCGCTGAATATCCATGACCTCCTCTAGGCTGAGGTCAATAAATCCGCAGTACCGCTGCCATAACTCCTCATCTTTGCCTGCTTTCAATAGTTCAAGAGCGGCGGCCATTTCCTTTCCCGTCTCTATTGGTTCAGGCTCTATGGCCGCTTTCCTTTCCTTCTCTAATGGTTTGGTTTCTGCGGTCATTTCCTTAAGCTGTTTCGTTTTTGTGGTCATTTCTTTCCTCCTCCAATAAATTAGGCTTTAGTGTGACTTATGGTTCTTATGCAGGCACTTATGCTCTTTCTATTGGGCAGCAGCATCGGCGTCTCCTTACGGTAGCGGTCATAGCCAGCGAACATGCGGTCGAAAAAGAACCTGTCCTGAATAACCGCCAGCAGGATATTCAGCAAGATGAGGATTGGTGAGGCGATAAGCAGTAGGCTTGACTTTGAAATCAGGATGAGGGATAGTAAGATGAAGGCGAAGCTGTGAATCCATGGGTAGCGGACGAGGGCGTAGACCCCAGTCACCACCAGCCTGTCTCCGACGCCGGTTGTTATATATGTCTTGCGGAATGGGAGGTTAATAAGTAAGGAATATATTTTTAAGAAGATGGCTAGTGGCAGTAATCCCCAGCCTAGCCAGGTCGACCATAGGGGTAGTGACAGCTTATCGGGGGCGAGAGACAGCATTACCACCGAGTAAATTAGCAGCCCGACACCTGATAACCAGGCGACTGGCTTTGCCCTGGGTACTCTCTTCAGGCAAAGAATGTCAAAAACGTGCAGTATTAAGAAACCGAGGACGCCTATAGCTATGTATATCATGTTGGTCGATCACATCTACCATAAGGCTACATTGTTTATTTTTGCTAAATGGCAAAGCTCTCCGTTTACTATCGCAGGTTGTGCTGGCAATGGGAAGGTATATTGTTCTAGAACAAAGTTCTATTTACGTTGGTTGAAACGGGAAAAATTTGGTAGACAATGGACAAATGATCCCCGGTATGGTATCTTGTGATTAGACGTTGTAAAATTATCAGCAACGGTGTTAGGAGCTGATGGAAAAAATTACCGTAATAATTGTTGACAAGCAGGCCTTTTTCAGGGCAGGTGTCCGCCAGGCTCTATCGCAAGAACGCGATTTTGAGCTGCTGGATTGTGCCCCGGATGAACACCTGCTGGCACTAATCGAGGCCCACTCACCTAATGTGGTGCTGGTAGATATTGACTTTCCCTCCCTGAGCGGACTTGAGCTATGCCGGAAGATTGTGAGGCACTATCCGAGCGCCCGGGTGGTAATGCTGACCCCTCACCCTCATGATGAGGAATTGTTTGAGGTCATTAAGACCGGAGCCGTGGCCTACCTGGACAAGAATACGACACCGGAGCAGCTGGCCCAGGCGATAGGGCAAGCTGATCGCGGTGAATATCCCATAAACGAAAGCCTTGCCGCCAGACCGAAGGTTGCTGAGCATGTACTCAAGCAATTCCAAGCTATGGTCTCGCTGGGGAAGGGGATGGAGACTGTAGTCGCCCCGCTTACCTCCAGAGAGACACAGATTTTGAGCTACATTGCTGAGGGTAACTCAAACAAGCAAATCGCTCGTATTCTTCAAATCAGTGAGCAGACGATCAAGAATCACGTTAGTGCTATCCTGCGTAAGCTGAATGCCAATGATAGAGCCCACGCCGTGGTATTGGCCATCCGCCATGGCTGGATTTCCATTGAGGAAAGGCCAGAACCACCGGCTGGCCAGTGAACTAAGGTCTGTAACGGATTAAATACCCCTTTTGTCTCCTAGAGGACTCCCTTCTTGCTCTAACTAAGCTGCTAACCCAGTTTTACTATGGCACCTATTACTATAGGGCTATTTACTGCTGGCCTGGACGAGGTACAATTACAATTATGAAGGTGGACAACCGAAAACGGGGAGGAGGCGAGAACTTATGATCAGGGGAAAGACCGTCAGGGAGTTATGGGGGCGAGATTTTGAAGTCGTCAAGGAGGGGCTAGACGAATCACAAGTAGAGACCTTCGTCGCCGAGGTTGTCAGCGAGCGTGACACGTTACTGCAACGTCAGGAGCATCTACTCTCACTGACCAGGCTGGCAGAGAGGACGGTAGCCGAGGCGGATAAGCTGGCTGAGGAGATAAGAAGGGAGGCTGAGGAGGAGGCCAGGGCTAAAGCTTCCACGCTTCTGGCTAAGGCGGAGCAGGAAGCTCAGGAAATCGGCGAGCAAAAACGGGCGGAAGTCCTGGCTGCTGCCAACAGGGAAGCGGCTAAGATTAGAGCCAGCGCCCGGCAAGAAGTGGAACTCTTGGTAGGGCGGTATAGGGAGCAAACTCAGGAAGAGATCAGGGAAATGGTGCGAAGGTTGCATGATCAGCTCGTCTCTGGACTAAAGGGGGTGACGGAACAAGCCCTAGCGTTGCGGCCGGAGTGGGAGAGCACATTAGCCGCGTCGGTTGCTGACAGCCTATCGCTGCCTACTGATGTTGAACCGCCGTCGGCTTCAGTGCCAGTTGCCGATAGCCAGTCGCCGACTGATAGTGAACTGCCATCAGCTTCAGCGCCAGTTGCTGGCGAGCAAGGGGAGACAGCTGGCCGTGAGGCAGACCTTGAATACAGGCAGCATGTCTTAGAGCAACTCCAGGAGGCATGGGCGGATACCGACGCTGCGGTCTGTCCTGGGGAGCAGATGCTGAGCATTGAGTCGCTGGTAGCCCAACAACCAGACACGCCGGTGGGGGATAAGGCAGCCGCAGTATCTGGTGACGGTGGAGCGCAGACCGCCTATGAGGGAACAGTAGAGCTAAACATTCTGCCACCACTGGTTCCCGGGCAGCTTGTGGAGATACAAAGATATCTTCGAGACTGGCCAGGCATAGGCATCACCGAGCTCAAACCTAGTAGCAACGGCTATTTAATTACCCTCTCTTTGGATAAGCCCATTCAGCTCGTTGATATCCTGAAGCAGTTGCCTGCCGTGGAGGATGCCAGAGAATGCGCTGCTGATGGAGCGGAGATGGCTGTTGGTGGCGCTCCAAGCCAGGATGGCTTGAGAAGGATTGCGGTGACTGTCTGCGCAAATGCGTAGAACTGTTTACATTCGCCAACCGGGTTGTGGCTCCATCTATCCTCTAATAGAGCCAGGTTGCTTCTATGCCGCCAGGGGATATGCCTGTTGACAAAATTCAAATTTAGTTCTATCCTGTATGCAGGAACTAATACGAGATAGGCGGCGTAGTAATGACTGTTTCGCTGAGCATTGACGGCAACAGCCTCAGGATTGTCAGTTCTAAGGGCAAGAAGGTTGAAAAATGGGATAGTGTCAGCTTCGACCCTCCCCTCTTCAGGGAAGGCATAATCACCGATGCTGCCCGTATGGCTCCAATCGTAAGACAAGCTCTGAGTGAAAAGAAGCTGTCCACGAAGAACGTTCGCTGGGCACTGCCAAGCATGGGTAGTAGCTCGCAAATCCTGACCTTGCCGCGGACGGGTAAGTCGAGCCTGGAGCTCACTGTCCAGCGAGAAGCGAGAAGGGTACTATCCATGTCACCAGAGAGCAGTCACCTGTACTGGCAACAGTTGCCGGGCGGCGGTACTGAGCAGCGAGTCTATGCCGTGGCAATACCTAAGGAGTCAGTGCAAGCCCTGATAAACACGTGTCGGCTTGCCGGGGTTACTATTGGGAGCATAGATTTAAGGTCATTAGCTCTGGCCCGTGCTGTCAATCAAAAGGATGCCATCATTGCCCACGGAGAGGTCAATTCTGTGGAGATGGTTATTGTGCTGGATTCTTTGCCAATTCTGATGCGCGGCATCTGGCTTCGGGAAAAGAACTTGGATACCGGTAAAGTAGCTGCTCTCCTCCTGCAGCAGCTTGCCAGCACGATGGAGTACTACAATGATATGAACCGCTCCAATCCCCTGCCGTCTGATGTCCCTATCTATCTAACTGGAGAGGCCGCCCTTGATCCGGATCTGGCTCAGCGGGTAGGCACCCTCAGTGGTCGAATAGTAGCTCCTCTTGAGCCGCCACTATCCTATCCTCCCAATTTCCCCGCCGCCTTCTATATGACCAACCTCGGGCTTATCCTCAAATCATAGTGAGGTCAAAAACATAGTGTTGCCACACGCCCTGCTCCTAGCACTTTTTGCTATTCTGGGCTTAGCTATAGGGAGCTTCCTCAATGTTTGCAGTGACCGCTTGCCCGGGGGCAGGTCGATAATCAGTCCCCCTTCGGCCTGTGCCGCGTGTAAGCAGAGGCTTAGAGCCGGGGACTTGGTGCCCCTGTTTAGCTATCTGTGGCTCCGGGGACGTTGTCGCTACTGCCATACCCCGATACCCCGTCGGATTCCGGCCCTGGAGCTAGCCATGGGGCTAATCTTTCCTCTTCTCTATTGGCACCACGGCTTAAGCCTGGAGCTAGGCTTCTCCCTGGTCTACGCCTGTCTGTTCGCTCTCATCTTTGTTATCGATATTGAGCACCAGTTAATCCTGGATAAGGTAGTTTATCCTGGTATGGGGCTGGCATTAGCCCTCTCCCCTTTCTATCCTGCGTTAGGTGTAAATACCGCCATGCGTCCGGTAAGTTCCATCGCCGGCGGCGCGGCTGGATTGGCGATTATGCTTCTCCCCTTTCTCATCTCGCGGGGTGGGATGGGCATGGGTGATGTCAAGATGGCAGCGCTGGTCGGGCTGGTAACCGGTTTCCCCAAGGTGTTCATTGCCCTCTTTCTCTCCGTCATGGCTGGAGGATTGGTAGCCGTAGTCCTGCTCGCCCTCGGTCTCGTTAAGCGACGGCAACCTATCCCCTTCGGTACCTTTCTGGCTGCTGGTACGATGGCGGTCGTCGTCTGGGGGGCGGAAATTCAGCACTGGTACCAGCAAGTAATAGGCTAGTTGACAACACCTGTTTCCCTATTTATACTACAATCGTCTGTTGGACAGCAGTGTTATTGGCTGAAAAGGTTTCTACGCAGCAGGTGGGCAAGGGGGTAAGTTAGGTGACAGAGAGGGAAGACAGGGCAAGAAAAGAGGCTGAAGAGTCAGCTAGAAGTATTAGTGAATACCGGCAAAAGATTGTGCAGGCTGTCGATAGGGAGACGCAGAAGTTAAGAAGAGAGGCTGAGCAGGAAGCGGCTAATGTTCTCGCTCAGGCTGGGAGGGAAGCAGAGCAGGTTATTAAAGAGGCCGGGGAGTGGGCGAAAAGGGAGGCGAGCGAGGAGAAGAAGAGGGAAGCGGAGCGGATCATCAGGGAGACTAAGGAAAGGGCAACTAAAGAGGCAGCGGCAGAATCGGCGAGAATCGTTGCTGAGGCCAGGAAAACGGCCCAGCTGATTACCGGCGAAGCCAAAAGAAAGGCTGAGGAGGAATCAACTCGGTCTATGGCTGAGATGAGGCAGAAGGTTGAGCAAGTCGCCGTGAAATTAAAGGAGGAAGCGAAGAGAAAGGCGGAAGAGGAATCAGCCACAATTGTTGCCCGGTCACGAGAGATGGCGGAGCAAATTAGTAAAGAGGCCGAGGAGAAGGCGAAGAAGGAAGCCAGTGAGAAGGCAGGGCGGGAGACAGGGCGTATTATTGGCGAAGCCGGGGAAGAGGCGGCAAAGATTGTTGCCAAGGCGAGGCAAGTGGCCGAGAAGGAGGCAGGCAAGATAATAGCTGACGCAAGGAGGGAAGCCGAGAGAGTAGTTAAAGAGCTGACCGAGGGAGTAAGAAAGGTAGCGGAGGAGTCGGTTAGGGCTACCGCCGAATTGAGACAGAAGGCGGAGCGTGACAGCAAAGAGGCTAGAGAGAGGGGAAAGAAGGAGGCGGAAGAGGAGTCAGTTACAATTATCGCTGCCGCCAAAGAAAAGGTGGAGCAGATTATTAACGCAGCCAGGGAGAAGGCAAAAAAGGAAGCGGAGGAGTCGGCCAGGGCTACCGCCGAATTGAGACAGAAGGCAGAGCGTGACAGCAAAGAGGCTAGGGAAAGGGGAAAGAACGAGGCGGAAGAGGAGTCAGTTAGAATTATCGCTGCCGCCAAAGAAAAGGTGGAGCAGATTATTAGCGAAGCCAGGGATAGGGCAAAGAAGGAGGCTGACCAGTCGGCCAGGATTATAGCTGAGGCGAAGCATAAGGCAGAGCAGGCTATCAGGGAAGCTGAGGAGAGAGCCAAGAAGGAATTGCCGCGTCCTAGCGAGGCAGTGGCACCATCAGTTGGCACTGTCCAGAAAAAGGCAGAGGTGTTTGAGCCTGCGGTTGAGGCAGAAGCCGGTGTTGCTCCTGTGGTTGAGGCAGAAGCCGGCGTTGCTCCTGCGGAAGCAGGTGGGGCTGAACTTTATCAGGGGAGGGTGGAGCTGGAGATAATGGCGCCAGTAGACTTCGCGCAACTGGTGAAGTTACAGGCACATCTACGTGAGGTTCCCAACCTGCGGTTACTATCAATAGGCGGCTCTGCGGCAGGAGACACCACGATTGCTGTTCTCATTGACGAGCCGATGTCTCTGGTCGGCGTCCTCAGGGAAATGCCACCGGTAAAGGGCGTCACTAAGAAGGGGGATAGTATTCAAGTGGCCCTAAAGGCAAGAGAGGCCACATAGACTTTTCTTACCCCCCGTTACTTACAAAGACGTTTTACCTCTCATCAGAAATCCAAGATACCAGGCGGGTTGCTTCCAGAAATCACCCGTTTCGGTGATACCTAGTCTCAATTCAATGTGCTATGCTTGATGACAAAGGTGTAGTGGCAGGCATAGATACGGTAGCGCTGGCAGCTATGAGAGCTATGTTTACCTTCCTCTAGAAGCGAAAATTCACCTTGCTTGGAGACCAACCATGAGATTGCGGCTATTTGCCTTGCTGATAATATCTGTGATATTGCTCTCAGCCTGTGGCTCGGAGCTGACACCACTGCCGTCACCGGCCCCGGGAGCGCCACCCATGCCAGCCCCATCCCCTTCTCCAGCCCCATCCCCTTTACCCCCGGCACCATCTCCCCCGACTTCGCAACTGCCGTTGAATGTTACACTACATTATAT
>SDBU01004967.1_pt1 | contig 16090 bp, 10 predicted proteins | sample 2277071 | NCBI WGS metagenome assembly SDBU01 (sample SAMN10397929, study PRJNA504765) | marine sediment metagenome | isolation source: marine sediment core GS08_GC12, 126 cmbsf | place: Arctic Ocean: Gakkel Ridge, Loki's castle | collected 2008
GAATAAAATCATACACCTCGATGGCCACCCCTTCGGTGATGCCATGAGGAAAGAGCCGTTCTTTTTCCTCCGCGCTCAAACTGTCCATGTACATCCGCTGCAATTCATCAGGCTCTGTGATAGTTTCATTCCACAGTTGCAACTGCGGTGCTTGTGGATAGGTCCCACTACCACCGTAGATGGAACCACGGCTGCCATGATATGAATTATAGCTAGTCCGACGGCCTGGTGCCGCGCCTGTGATAATCCATGTCCCCGTGACACCGTTTTTAAAAGTCAAGGTGGCGATGCTGGTATCTTCCACGGTCACCGGCACAAGATTATCATTTTCATCTCTAAACTGGAACTGTTTAAGATTATCAACTTTCGCATAGACTTCATCTACCTCTCCGAAGAAATAAACAAGCAAATCCGCGTAGTGAACGCCACCGTCGATAAGACCATTGCCGCCGCCCGTTAATTTGTTCTGACGCCAGGTGATACGTCCATCGCGGATGGGATTTTCCGGGTCATCGTTGGGCCCGCCCACCGACTGGCAGAAAAACATTCGCGATTCGCCTATCAATTTTTCTTCGTTGATAGCCCATTCGACTGTTCTGGGCCCAACCCATCGGCGTACCTGTTCTGCTGTCGCAAGAATACGATTGTATTTTTCCGCTGCTTCAATCATTTTCTTGCCTGCCCTTACAGTCACCGCCAATGGTTTTTCAATTATCACATCCAAACCTGCTTCCATACACGTAATAGCTGTTGTATGATGCAGGAAATGAGGCATGCATATATCTGCTGCATGAAGCTCTTCGTCTTCGAACATCGCGTGCATATCAGTGTATACTCGCGGCGCTACGCCATCTTGACTTTCAGCGGCTTTTTGCGCAAACTGCTGCGCTCTATCTTCTACCACATCGCACATAGCGACAAAATCAAACTGGTCAAGTCCCTGATTTTTGAGCCGAATGTACGCATTTAAATGCGCGCCTGCCATGCCTCCACAGCCTATAATGGCTAAACGCGCTTTCTCAGTTGACATTACAAATACCTCCCGGTTGAGTGTTGAGGTAGGCGAAATCCTTTGATTTTCTGGATGTCCAAGGAACGTGAAACGTGAAACGTAAGAGTTTTTATGAAAGCTGTTTGGTATTGTATCATGCTGAGAAAGGTTTTTCAAGAACAAAAAAGATGTACTTTTTCATTGATAATGATGAGAAATTATGCTAAAATATTGATTGTTGTTATTAACGACAATGAGATTTTACGGGGATGCCCATAAAACAGAGAGTAAAAGATCTTGAACTTTTGAATCCGGCAAATTCAGTAATCACGCGGTGTTTTCAATTCGTAATTCGTAATTCGTAATTCGTAATTCGTATCTCACCAGGTTCAAAGTCTCGTTGCAGTATTATAGAAACCGTAAACAACTGAGGAAAATATTGATATGCCAAAAGCGCTTCTCATTGACACCACAAAGTGCATGGGATGTAGAGGATGCCAGGTTGCTTGTAAACAGTGGAAAAATCTCCCCGCAGCAAATACGATGTTACCGGAGCAGGTAAATTCTGACCAACTCTCTCATAAAACATTAACCCATGTGTGCTCTCACTTTCAGGAAACAGCAAATGGCAAACAGACAGGATATTTTGTGAAGCGTCAATGCATGCATTGTAATGTGCCATCCTGCGTATCCGCTTGCCCGGCCGGCGCGTTGCAGAAGACCGTAGAGGGCCCTGTTATCTACGATGCTAGTAAGTGCATTGGCTGCATGCACTGCACGCTTGCATGCCCTTTCTCGGTCCCCAAGTTCGGCTGGGGTAAAGCGCTAGCGTTAATACAGAAATGTAATCTCTGCTTTGATAGAATTACCGCAGGTATGAAACCCGCATGTGTATCCACCTGTCCCAATGACGCGATTACGTTTGGTGAACGCGATGAACTGATTGCTGAAGCAGAACGTAGAATTCGACGACATCCTGACAAATATATCAACCATATTTATGGCAGAGAGGAGGCTGGAGGAACTTCTGTATTGTATCTCGCCGGAGTTCCATTCGAAGCCTTGGGTTTCCCAACAGACCTTGGCGATAAACCGCTCCCAAACTTTCGACGGAAAGCCATTATGATTCCCCGCATTGCAGGTGGGCTTGGTATTATAAAAGAGGTTAAGGGGCAAGAGGGCAAAGGGGCAAAAATCCGGAAAGCCTGACAACGAGCGGCTTCGCCTAACTGGAAAGCTAGCAAAACAGGAAAGCGTCCGGTTTTCCGGCTCTCTAGCTTTATGGAAGAGAAGCGTCTGACTTTCCGGGTTCACTCACTCACTTCCTAGTGTGCTTATGTTTCCTCGACTGCTTCCACATCTTCCTCATATTCCACTTCAATTTCTTCTTCTCCCGCTTCCACTTTCTCTGCTTCTTCGCTCACAGGAATTTTCAACATTCCAAGATTCGCTCGAATTTCTTCTTCGACTCGCCGCATAATTTCCGGGTTCTCTTTAAAAAATTGCTTGGCATTTTCCCGTCCTTGTCCGAGGCGTTCGTTGCCGAAAGAAAACCACGAACCGCCACGCTGAATGATGTTGTTATCTACGGCGACATCTAAGATGCTGCCTTCCTTTGAAATACCCTCGCCGTAAATTAAGTCGAATTCCGCTTTCTGAAATGGCGGTGCAACTTTGTTTTTTTTCACTGTGGCGGTGACGCGACTGCCAATCTGTTCTGAGCCTTCTTTGATGGCGCCCGCGCTAGTAGTTCTTAGCTCTATCCTGACGGATGCGTGGAACTTCAACGCCAAACCGCCGGGTGTCGTTTCCGGATTTCCATAGAACGCTGCTACCCCGATTTTCATGCGGATTTGATTGAGGAATATAACACAACTTTGGGACTTATTGATGACCGCGCTCAGTTTGCGGAGTGCTTGAGACATCAAGCGAGCGATTAAGCCCATGTGCGCGGCGCCCATTTCCCCTTCGATTTCGGCGCGCGGCACAAGAGCAGCCACCGAATCAATCGCAACAGCATCGACAGCACCGCTGCGCACTAAGGTTTCGACTATCTCCAGAGCCTGTTCTCCAGAATCCGGTTGTGCTAATAGCAGATTATCCACATCCATGCCAATTTTACGGGCATATAAGGGGTCGAGAGCATTTTCAACATCGACGAAAGCTACAACTCCTCCCATCTTCTGAGCTTCTGCAAGAATCTGCAAAGCGAGAGTCGTTTTCCCCGTAGCTTCCTGACCGTAAATTTCAATAACGCGGCCGCGTGGCACACCACCCACACCTAACGCCAGGTCTAAAGATAACGCGCCGGTCGGAATAACTTCCACAGGCACGATTTCATCTCCGCGCAGACGCATAATCGAACCTTTGCCAAACTGACGCTCAATCTGTGATATGGCAAGGTCCACGGCTTTCTTTTTTTCTTCGTGCATTTTGCTTTCTTCGTTAGCCATGATAATTCTCCTTTTTCGGAATGCGGAGTTCGGAATGCGGAATGTAAAGACTAATTCCGAATTCTTCTTCCCCTGTATGCTTCACGTTTTACATTTTACGTTTCACGTTTCACGTTTTGGCATAGAAACCAAGTTTTTCCAAAAAACTTGGTTTCTGAGCCGCAGGATAAGTGAATTACGAATTACGAATTACGAATTACGAATTACGAATTGAAAACACCGCGCCAGTCTGCCTTCTGCCTGTGCGTTGCACGCAGACAGGTCGTCACAGGCAGGTGATTACTGAATTTACCGGATTCAAAAGTTCAAGATCTTTTCTAAAACTTACTTATTTAGTCGGTAATAAACATTGGGTCGTTTTTAAATTCTCCGCTTCAATGGTATAGAAATACACGCACGCGATAAGAATAGTCATGTTTTCTCGTAATCTTTTTAATCAGCGGCTTTTCTTGCTGTCATGTTTTCTTTCTTTTTTTTTCTTCCGACTTCCGCTTTCCGACTTCCGCCTTCCTCCACGCCCTGCCGATTAAAATTCCTTCCTAACATCAGCAAATCGCCAAGGAAATCAACTGTGCCATCGCCGTTGAAGTCAGCATGCCAAGCCGTTACAGTGGAATCTGCATCTGGGAGAAAAGAACAATATTCCGTATGCGATTTTTCAAAAAACGCCGATAAAATGGACAAGTCTTTGACATCTACCACATTGTCATTATTGGCATCGCCGCCGAACAGAGGAGCGAATTCAACGGTGGGCATTCCAGACTGGATGACTACGTTTGTCTTTACCGCTCTCAAAAATTTATACGATTTTGCGTAAATATCATAGACGCCGGCTGGCGCTGATATATCTATAACTGTCTGCCCTTCAGGATAGGGAATTATTGTTTGAACAGTTTCTATAATCTGTCCATCCTGGCAAATGTCGAACACCGCCGGCGCGCATTCTCCTTGATAACGCTGCAAGGGCAGATGGATGGGGATGCTGGTATGAGGCGTTCGATATGGAAAGTATATCACTTGCCCCAAAATGCGAGCAGAGACGATTTCATAAGCATCCAATGTGCCCCAGTTATTATTCTGCGCGTAGACAAAACGGGAGGTATAATTAGCAATATCGTAGATAATATTGTTATGGAATGTATTTTTGCCGTTATCATCGCTGCGATAATTTCGAATATTTCCTATATTAGGTAACGCATCATCCAATATACGAATTCCATAGCTATTATCGCGAATTTTAGCATAAATGATAATCGGTTGAGCATCCTGAACACAGGCAATACCTGTGATGTTATTGTCAAATGTACAATGGTGGATAAACTGATTCGGCGCGTCGTTTGCGCATTCGACGCCGATATCTGCATCCGTGATAGTGCAGGTGAGCAAAGCATATTTACTACCCGGCTTGAGGCGGATGCCTCCCCAACTGCCAGCTCCGGGATTTTTAAATACCGATTCAAACGTCGTCCCAATGGCTTGTAATTCGCCATAGACAATGAATTCAATCCGTGATTTGTCAACGCCGCGGTTTTCCCTGTCTTCCAAAGCGAATTGTATCGTTACGCCGTATCCACTAGACAAAGTGATATTCAGGTGAAACTCCGGGTCGATAACCCAATCTTCACGGATAACAAAAGGGTCATCCACCGTGCCATACGTTCCGAGGCCTCCCGCGAGCAGCGTTTCGGCGTCCCATGTGACCGTGACATCCGGTGTAGGTTTGGGATAAGGCCAATCCAAACGAATGCCATTGAAGGCGAATATTGTCCAACATTCTGCTATTGAATAGCCGCGAGCGCGCCAGGCATTCCAGAAATCGTCTACGGTGTCCAATCTATTATCCCAGATGATATCCCAGATTTCTGCGAAACCGATGTTGAGAGTATCGCTGCCGGATTCGATGGGATAGACCACGCTATCGTACAGGTCGTATAATCCCGCGGCGATGCATCCTTCTGTGCTTTTCCATTTATCCCGAGTAGATGTTTGGAACAGACGGTCTATATAATAACGCTTATATCTACCGATTTCCGGTATGGATTGACCTGTTATAATTCTGACGTAATCGCGCGTCGCCGCACTAACAAAATCTGCCCACCCTTCGCTCCATGCTTTAATCGGGTTGTTGGGGACTAAGAATTTATGCCCGCCAAGAATTTGCGCCCAGAGATTGTGGGTTTCCGGCCACATTTCTCCATAAGCGGCGTCCATCATATAATGTCCGTATTCGTGATAGACAGTATCCGCCGAACTGCCCTGGACGATGAATATGATATTGTTGTCATCAAGCAGAGGCACAAGCAGGTTAAAGGGATATGGGATATTGTCCAATGCAATTTTATAACTGTAAGGCAGATAAATTGAGGTGCCGCCAGTAAGAGATTGTACAAGCTGAGGAGACGGCCAATAACACGTCAAAAACCGCTTGTCCGCCCAAAACTCTGCATCGGCATTAAAAGGATGGTGTCCATGAGCCGCGGCGAAACTACTCGTAGCTCGAATGTCCTGAAACACTTGCATAGACTCAATATTCTCGCCGGAGAGAGTCCAGCCGCGCTCGGGTGTATCTCCCCCAATGTAAACAGTCATTCTATCCCGCACATTTGATATAATGGAAGAATGCCATTCATAAGTGTAATCTAAAAAAATGCTGCCTGGATTGATGCCACGCACAGCCCACATATTATTGCGCGTTATCACTTTGATATAAATATCCCGACCACCGGCAATATCATTATTTGGAATGTCCGAAATTTCAAAATACCCATCGTCGGCGACCAATGTATCTCCAAGGTAATCATCAGGGTCCGGCCATGTATCCGAGTCATAGACAGTAACTGTCGCCGCCGCGCATGAACGCCTAAAACCGTCGCGAGCGAGATAATATATCCAGCCGGCTACAGTGATTGTTGCCGGCGATTTTTTAAATAAACGAACAAGCGCGCTTTCGTCATCGTAATTCTCCAGATTATCTGGGAACCCCGCTTCAATAGGACGCCAGCGAGGATGGACAGTAGGCACAACCGCCCCGATGGATATTGAATGGGTAGCCTGGGGGGCAATAGCCGGCTGTATTGCCAAAGCAGTAGAAGCTATTATAAAGATGAAAGCAATCATACTGGCAAAAACGACGACATCTAAGACCTGTTTAATATTCATGTATCTTTACGCCCAACCTGTCGGTTTTCTTTCTAATGACCTGTTTGGTAACATTATCCATACGCGTCAACTTAAGAGAAGAAAATGGCTTCCCCCTTTCGTAAAGGGGGGATACTTACTTAGGGGGAATGAAAACGGTCTGGGAAGAAGGGAAATGGGCTTAAATTGATGCCAATGCCTGTTTGGTAACATTATCTATTCCAATTTTAGTTCTTGTTGCAAGCCTTTGAGATGCAATATCACATCAAAATGCGTGGGGTCAATCTCATACGCTTTCTGAAACGCTTTGAGGCCCTCTTTGGGGTTGTTCAGCCAATACGCTTTAATTTTTCCAATTTCTATCCACGCATCAATATAATCTGGTTCCAGTTGGATAATTCGTTCATATATCCTCAAAGCACCTGTGTAATCACGAACATTGCCGCCGCGTTCTACGGATTGAGCTTTCAAATCCAATAAAGCGACTAATTCCGATTTTACATCCTGATAGGTTTCACCTGCGGCAACGACCTGCTCCAGTTCCTCAATCGCTTCATCAATACGTCCTGTTTGTTTGTAGAGCCTGCCGAGCATAAACCGCGCTTGAATACCATAAGGCATGCTTTCAAAAGGTGGAGGAACCATCTCCGTATCATACCCAATCGCCAATTTATATTCGTAGATTGCCTCGTCATATATTTGGCGCGCGTGATACATCGCGCCGAGATAGTAATGCACTGCTGCGTTGTGCGGTTCGATTTCCAGCGCGCGCAGGTATTCTTGTTCAGCTTTCTCTGGCAACCCAACACTGCGAAAAATTATGCCGCGCAAGAGATAAGCCTCGACATTCCGCGGGTCAAGTTCCAACGCCGTGTTCAATTGCACCATCGCGTCTTCAGGCCATTGATTCCGATAAAAATAGATTGCCGCAAGTTTAATATGCGGCTCCACAAGGGCAGGCTTTTTTTCTTGTTTCAAAACTTTCCAATACATCATCGCCGCGCTTGCCCAATCGCCTTCATTATAAAACGCATCCCCCTGCTGAATATATTCCGCAATCATCTCATCTCGCTTCTCTGAAAAGCCGCTTCGCCGATTCACTTCGTTCATCGCACGGGCATTTTGATTGCTACATCCAATACCCCGGATGAAACCGACTGACAAAAAAGCGATTATCAATATAGCTTCGGTTATAATATGAATATTTTTTCTCATTTTTATACCCTTTTGCCTTTACCCTCTAGCCCCTTTGCCCTCTTGCCCTCTAGCCCCTTTGCCCTCTAGCCCCTTTGCCCTCTTGCCCTTATTGGCTTTGCTTGCCAAAAGCCCAAGATTACAACTGTGATAGGAATTGTAATCAATAATCCTATGCTACCCGCTATGATGCGGACAATTTCTGCGGAGACAACACCAACGCTGAGCAGTTGCATTTTTGTGGTGGGGAATCCCAAATCCGCGCCTATTGCCGATGATAGCACCAGCAATAGCCGAAGTCCAAAATACGCGAAAATCAACGTGTTAGCCATTGTGCCGATGACGTCGGTCCCAACATTCATGCCGGCTTGAATCAATTGCATCTGGCTGATATTGGGATTTGCTTGTCGGATTTCTGTCATCGACGAGGCTACATCAATGGCACCGTCCATCGCAGCGCCGAGCAATCCGAGAATCATGCCCGCTAGCAAGAGCTTGCGGAAGTCCAAGTGCTGCGCCGCGCCGGATTCTATAATTTGCGCGGCGTTGTAATTTTCCATGCCGGAGAGGTGCAGGTGATTTTGTGCATAGATAATGATACCTGTGGCAATAACGACACCACCTATCGTCCCTAGAATAGCTGCATACGTTTTTTTGCTGAATCCCGCTATAATGAGCAACGATGTAGCGGTAATAATACCGCAGGTGAGAGTGACGACCAACACGGCATCAAGCCCTTGATTCAACAGCGGCAACATGATAAAATAGATAGCGCTGCCGGCAATTATAAGCGCAATCACTGTGCGGATGCCCTTATGCCGTCCTATGAGAATAATCAGCATCAGCAGAAATCCAGACAGAAGGATAAGATATCCATCGCGACTATAATTCTGCACTAAATTCTGGGGACTGATAATATCCCCCGCACCGCCGACACGACACAGGAAAACATCACCGGGCTTGAGATGTACGTTCTTCAAAGGATAGCCGCCCGGCTGGATGAGATTACGCATGATAATTCGCTTACCTTTGTACCGACCACCTAACAACTCTACTTCAAGGATATGCGAGACTGTCCTGCCTCCTTCAATATTGTTCATATCCAGTATATTCACTACCCGTCCTTTGACATATTCGGATTGGATAATCTCCGCTGTATCGGTCACACTGCTGGTGATGACCGCACTGCGATGCTGATTATAAACATAGGTGGCGTGAGTTAATACGGCTACAATAAATATTGCTATGGGAATCGTCCATTTTTTCATTTTTTTATTTTTTGTCGAGTGTTGTACGCGGAAATCTGACATTGTTGGATTACTTACGTCTATTTTACACAGTTCCCTCTGTGATTGTCAAGGGAATTTTCGCGACGCAGAAATTCATTTGCCAATGCCAGGGAATCTATAGTCACGAAAGAAAGCGATACAAACTTTGGCAAATTGAAACTCGTCGGATGTAAAGCTATGGACAACATCCGCATTTTATGGTATAATGTGATAATTTCCGGTACGAAATTTTAAAGCTTTTCCTAGCAATGCCGATATATATGGTAGATGTGGCATATACACTCAACGTTTTATTGGAGGTGGCGGCATTGTCAAAAGAAGTTTTTTCTACAAAAGAAGTCGCGGAATATTGCGATGTATCACCAGAAACCATACGCAGGTGGATACGGACTAAAGACCTGAAAGCATACAACACAGGCGGAAGGATAAGAATAAAGATAAAAAAAGAGGATCTTGACGAATTTATCAAAAAGAACAATATCCTAATTAAAGAGTAAAACGCAGCATCCTTTGGGGGATGAGATTGAGCGCAAAGTGAGCAAGTTTCAAAATATTTTTTCCATATTGCTCCCGTGACCTTTCGAACTGCCACGAAAGTTTAGCCACGAAAGAAAGAGTTATGGCAGTTCGGATTGCCAAATTCGACGGTTATAGCTTGGATTTAGCACCTCCCCTAACCCCTCCTGACAAAGGAGGGGAACCCTCCAAGCTGAGCGAATGCAGAAGTTATTTAGCATCCATTCCTAATCTACTAAGGAGGAAATTATGTTTACGAAAAAAGGTTTTGCCATTTCTTTATTAATGGCTAGCATCCTGTTGGTGTTCATCGGATGTGGTGAGGACAAAGAACTCACAGAAGAGTTAGTAGGAAAGTGGGAACTACTTACTATTGACGATGAACCATTAATAGAGGAAGAGGGCATCATCTTTTCGAATGAATGGGAGTTCCTAGATAATGAAACTTGGACGATGTCTGTGAATGGTGTTTTGGCAATTCCCGGTACCGGTATAAGTTACACTATTATTGTGACAGTCAATGGAACTTATACAACGTCGGATTCAACGATAACCATTGAAGTGTTGGATTCTAGTGCGACAATTCCACCTGACTTGGCAGCATTGGGGCTCAAGGAAGAAGATTTTATATTGAGTGAGGAACAGCAGGAAAATATTAATACAGATACGGGGACATTTATAATCTCCGGTGATACATTAACGATTACAGGCGAAGATGGCACGACTGTAATCTTCAAAAGAAAATAGAACATTTTGGCTCATGTCAAAAATAAGTGCAAGGTAGCCACCAGAACCCGAGTTTCTCGGAGAAGAAGGCCACGAAAGGTCACTCGGGTTCTTTGCACGATTTCTTAACATGAGCTTAAATCTTTATAGGTGTTTAAAAATCCGATGGGAGGTATTACAAATGATTACGATGATGTTTTTCAGCAAATGTATGGTTTGTGTTTTAAGCTTCTTCTTAGTTTCGAGTCTGGTGTTGTTTCTTACCGCAGGAGCCGTTATTGCGCAAACAGATATTCAAGAGGTAGAAAAAGCCTCTAGTAAAACGGTGCCTAAGAGAGAGCTGTTACTGATGATGGAGATACCAATAGTTATCGCGGCAGCGAAGCATGAGCAGCCAGTAAGCGATGCTCCGTCCTTTGTGACTGTTATTACCGCCGATGACATTCAGAAATATGGTTATAATACCCTGGCAGATGCTCTTAGAGGCGTAGCCGGGATGTTTGTAATCAACGATAGAAATTACGAAAATCTTGGTGTCCGTGGCTTTTTGCGCACCGGGGATTATACTACACGCGTCTTAGTTTTAGTAAACGGACACACTACCAATGACAATGTTTATGCTGCTGGCTTTATAGGGACGGATTTTGGAATAGATATGGACATAGTGGAAAAGATTGAGATTGTGAGAGGACCTGGGTCAGCACTCTATGGCGCCAACGCCATCTTTGCAGTAATCAACGTCATCACTAAAACTGGTGGGAATGTCAACGGTCTAAGAGCTTCCCTAGAGGGAGGAAGCTATAGAAAGGGGAAGGGAAATTTCAGCTATGGCGACAAGTTCGACAATGGTCTGGAAGTTTTGGTATCAGGTTCCTTCATGGATACAAAAGGCGAAACTTTGTACTTTGATGAGTTTAAAGATGAGCCTAATGAAGGCTATGTGGACAACGATTATGATAAATCCTACTCCCTTTTTTCAAATATCTCCTTTGCGGATTTTTCCCTCTTTGCCAATATTAACTCCAGAGAAAAAGGCATTCCAACCGCACCCTATGAAACCATATTTGCCGATGACCGGACGAGAACAACGGATGGCAGAAACTATGTGGAATTGAAATATGCCCGCCAGATTGATAGAACTAAGAATTTTATGGGAAGGGGCTACTATGACGGGTATAACTATGAAGGCACTTGGCCCTGGTTCGACGAAGAATCCGAATATCATATTTTTAAGGATACCTCTGATAGTAGGTGGTGTGGTTCTGAACTTCAATTTACATGGGAACAATATCAGCGGAATCGGGTTATGGTGGGTGGCGAATTTCAAAGACACTTCAAAGTGGAAATCCCAGCATGGGATGAGGATGAGGATGGTAATGTAATTACCGAATATCCCACAATAAGTCGCTCGTATAACTTCTGGTCGCTTTACCTTCAAGATGAATTTAAGGTAACAGAATATTTGGCTTTCACTCTAGGAGTGCATCACGACCAATATCCCACTTTCGGTGGCGCTACAAATCCGCGAGTTGCCCTGGTATACAAGCCTTTTAAGAAAAGTGTGGTCAAATTGCTTTATGGTGAAGGCTTCAAAGCCCCAAATACTTATGAATTGTATTACACAGACGAAGATGTACAGATAGGTAATGAAGACCTTAAACCCGAAAGGGTGAGAACTTACGAAGCTGGGCTTGAACAAAACATTGACACAAATCTGTTGGGGAGAATCTCAATATATCACACTGATGTTAAGGATTTGATAACTCAAATGGATATGGAGCTAGACCCTGTTGAAGAATTGTTACAATATCAAAATATAGGAGATGCCGAAATTAATGGCCTGGAACTGGAATTCAAAGGAGTTCTCAAAAATGGTCGCAAAGGCTATCTCAACTTTGCTTATCAGGAAGCCAAGGATAAGGAAACTGGAGAGGAATTAATCAATATTCCGAAGCTTACTGGAAACTTAGGCGTTTCCATTCCAATCCTAAGAGACAAAATTTATGCAAGTTTAGAAGGACATTATGTCGGAAAGAGACTGACGAAAAAAGAGGGAGTTGCAGTTGACCCCTATTTTATAGCCAATCTCACTTTACTCTCCAAAAACTTATTTAGGAACCTGGAAATTTCAGCCAGCATCTATAATCTCTTCGATGAAGAATATGAAGACCCGGCTGGTGAGGAGCATTTGCAGGTTAAAATTCCCCAGAATGGGAGAAATTTTCTTATCAAGTCGAGTTACCGATTTTAGAGAGCTATAATAGTGGAACTTAGACAAATAATAAGCATACTTATCCTGATTTATCTCGTGGTTATAGTTATAATACCCTGTTTCGCTGGCGATAGAACAGTGGTCATTGCAGTTATTAAGAGTCAGGACATTGAGCCATACAATACTGCTTTAGAAGGGTTTAATAAAGCTCTTCAAAAGGAAGGTATTAAAGCGCAGTTATTTAATTACAACATGAAAGGAAGCGAGGAAGGGGGACATAAAATCTCCAAAAAGGTTATATCTAAAAAACCAGACTTAGTCTTGACATTAGGAACAAAAGCAACTCAAATAGCCGTTCAAGATATTAAGGATATTCCAGTGGTATTCTCGATGGTGTTAGACCCGGTAGCCAGCGGTTTTGTCAAAAGCATGAAATCCTCCGGCAACAACCTTACAGGCGCGTCTATGAATATCCCAATCAAAGTGCAATTCGAGACTTTAAAAGCCGTTGTTCCAAAGCTTAAGAGGATAGGTGTACTCTATAATGTAGAGGAAAATAGGGTCATTATTGACAGAGCTTTAACTGTTGCTAAAGGAATGGGATTGGAATTGATTGCTATAGCCGCTAGTTCGGAGAAAAATGTCCCGCGTGCTATGAGTAACTTTGGTAAAGGGATTGACGCTTTATGGATGGTAGCTGATAAAATAGTTTATAGTCCACCATCCAGACAATTTATCCTGTTACACACTCTGAAAAACAAGATACCATTCATGGCAATTTCACCCCAGTTCGTTAAGTCAGGGGCGTTGTTGGCTTTATCCTGCGATAATGCCAGCATCGGTAGGCAGTCTGGGGAACTGGCGGTCAAGATATTGAATGGCGCTCAACCGACGGATTTACCTATCACCGTGCCTAAAAAGATACGCCTGGCAATTAATCTGAAAACAGCAGAAAGAATAGGATTAAAGATTCCTTCACAGCTTGTAGATAAAGCTAACGAGGTCTTTAAATGACAAACAAAGGGTTTATTATAATTTGGGCTTTATTTACATTTATTTTTATTTTTGTCTCTTCTGGCGATAACTTCCAAAGAAATCTCGAAGACGCGCCCCGTCTACGTCGGGATAAACTCCACCATCCCGAGAATCGGGGGCTTCGTAGTGACTTTAAAATTGCTGTTATCAAAAGTAGAGACAGTACATTCTATAATGCTGCTTTAAAAGGCTTCAGGAAAGTGCTAGAAGATAAAAATGTTAAAGATATAACTTCATATAATATGGAAGATGACCCCAGGAAAGGTCGCGAAATCATCTCCAAGATCAAGACTAAAAAGCTAGATTTAATCTTAACACTGGGGACAATGGCTACTACAGTAGCATCTGAAGATATTAAGGATTTACCAATTGTATTCTCGGCGGTGTTAAATCCGGTAGATAGCGGGTTGGTGAAAGACATGAAATCTTCTGGCAACAACCTCACCGGCGCGTCAATGGATATACCCATCAAGACGCAATTTGAGTGGCTCAAAAAGGTTGCTCCAAGTATTAAGACAATAGGGGTGCTTTACAATCCCGATGAAACTAAAGTCGTAATTGATAAAGCTTCAAAAATTGCCGAGATTATGACACTAAAGTTGATTGCTGTGCCAGTTCATTCTGAGAAAGATGTCCCTAAAGCTACAAATGGTTTGCTTAGAAAAGTTGATGCTCTGTGGTCGGTAGCTGACACCACTGTCTTTGGTCTCAAACAATCTAGAAAATTTATTTTGCTTAAAACCTTAAGAGAAAAAATACCCTTTATGGGGCTGTCGCGCTTTTTTGTGCAGGCTGGAGCGTTATTAGCTCTAAGCTGCGACTACGAAGATATTGGGAGACAATCCGGCGAATTAGCTGTGAGAATACTCGCTGGCGAAAAGCCCTCACAGATACCTATTACAGTGCCCCGGAAAATATCCTTATTGCTCAACCTCAAGGTAGCTGAACGAATAGGAATAAAGATTCCCCGTCATATTATCAATGAAGCAGATGAAGTTTTTAAGTGATACACTGGAGGAGAATAAATGGTCATTCCCAAAATCAAACGCGGCGCCATCGCATGGTCGCGCGCGATAGCACGCGCCCAGCAGCCCTTCCGCATGAGACTATCAACAAAATTTATCTTACTCATATCAATGCTCATAGTTCTTACCTCAGTGGTTCTCAGTGTGTTTTTTGTCAGACATGAATCGATTCAAATTAGAACTAGCTTGGAGAATAGAGGCAAATCTTTGGCAAGGAATCTCGCTTATAACAGTGAATATGGAGTTTTAATTGGGGTTAAAGATACACTTGATAAGCCTATCGAGGGTGTGGTGAAAGAAGAGGATGTGATTTATGCTATAATTCAGGATAAAGATGGAACGATATTAGCTCAAGTTGAGGCTGCACAGCCGATAGAAATACCTGAAGAAACAAGAAAAACCATTGAAAAAAAGTCATTGAACGCGGAAGAAACGCTGGTGAAATCTTATAAGGTAAAAAAGGAAGCCTTTTATGACATCGCCAGTCCCATTATAACAATACAGCAGAAGGAAAAAAGTAGAGAGGAAATAGGAATATTTCCCGATGAGGTGGACGAAAAAGGAATAGAAAGCAAAATAGGGGTCGCCCGAATTGGAATTTCGATGGCTCGTATGAATGAGCAGATAAGCGAGATTAGGAAAATAATTACTTTACTAACGCTAGCAGTTGTCAGCTTGGGAATTATAGGGACTATCCTCTTCGTCAGAAGACTTGCTAAACCTATCAAACTATTAGTATTGGCTACAGAAAGAATTGCTAGTGGTGATTTAGACCAAGCAATAGAAATACAATCCGGAGATGAGATTGGCGATTTAGCTCATTCTTTCAATCGGATGGCTATAAATTTGAAACAACGCTCCGAAGAATTGCAACAATCGAATGCGCTTCTTGAGGAAAAGAACAAGGAACTGGAATCTTTTGTCTATACCGTATCCCACGACCTCAAAGCGCCACTTGTATCGTTAGAAGGATTTGCTTCCATGTTGCTAGATAACTACGAGGAAGCATTTGATGAAACAGGACAGTTATATCTTTCTAGAATTCAAGCGAATGTGGAAAAGATGGGAACTTTGATTCAAAATTTATTAGAGTTATCCAGAATTGGCAGGATAGTTCATTCTTATGAATCTGTGGATATTTCGGAGATAATACAGGAAACGATTGAAACATTACAACTTAAGTTATTAGAAAGAGGGACAGAATGGATTATCCAGAAGGATTTTCCGACGATTACTTGCGATAGAGTAAGAATTAAACAGGTGTTTGAGAACTTAGTAAATAATGCAAATAAGTTTATGGGGGAAGAAAATGATAAACCCAAAATTGAAATCGGTTTTCACAACAGAGGAGATTTCTTTGAATTTTTTGTTAAGGACAATGGGATAGGTATTCAGAAGGAATATCAGGAAAAAATCTTTGAAATCTTTGCGCGCCTTGGAGATGTAGAAGTTGAAGGAACGGGCGTAGGACTTGCCATTGTCAAGAAAATCGTTGAAAATCACGGTGGAGA
>SDBU01004968.1_pt1 | contig 16090 bp, 13 predicted proteins | sample 2277071 | NCBI WGS metagenome assembly SDBU01 (sample SAMN10397929, study PRJNA504765) | marine sediment metagenome | isolation source: marine sediment core GS08_GC12, 126 cmbsf | place: Arctic Ocean: Gakkel Ridge, Loki's castle | collected 2008
GTAAAACACCCGCGTTGCCTGTAATAAATCGTCCTGGTTCCAGCAGTAGCCGACAACCCGTCGTTTTCACCATCGGTAAAATCGCCGTTGCGAAGCCATTAGCGAGTTGCGGGTCTTCATCAAGGTAGATAACTCCCAATCCTCCGCCAATATTGAGATTTTGGATATTGATATTATTGCGCCGCAATTCATCAATGAGCGGCACTATTTTTTTCAGCGATTTCTCATAAGGCTCACTGGATACTATCTGTGAACCGATATGCGCATGCACGCCACAAACATCTAAATGCGGCAGTTTGTTCAATTCAGTGAATACATCCATAGCGATGTTGATATCAATACCAAATTTGTTTTCTTTTTTGCCTGTTGTAATATGATGATGAGTGTCTGCTTCAACATCGGGGTTGACGCGCAAAGCGATACGCGCGGTTTTCGAAAGCGATTCAGCAACAGCATTAATGGCATGAGCCTCCGGCACGGATTCGACGTTGAACATCAGGATATTAGATTTCAGTGCATATTCAATCTCCGCTGAAGTTTTTCCTACGCCTGCAAATACAACCTTTTGTGGGTCAACACTTGCATTCAGAGTTCGAAATAGTTCTCCACCCGAGACGATATCCATACCCGCGCCCTCGGCAACTAGCGTGCGAATCACAGCTAAATTAGAATTGCTTTTGACCGAAAAACAGATGAGATGTTCGATTTCAGCGAACGCGGCGTTTAGCTTCCGGTAGTGGTCGACCAGAGTGCGGTAGCTGTATACATACACAGGCGTGCCTATATTTTCGCATATTTCGGCGACTCTAACCTCTTCACAGTAAAGTTCGCCCCTTCGATATTCAAAAAAATCCATGTATATACTCCTTTAAAAACAGAAAACGGAACAATTGGAAGGAGATAGCGCGTTAGAACTTTCCTTTTCAGACGCCGTTGCGAGCAAAGCGAAGCAAACAGGACTTCTGCGACGAAAAGAGTTAAAGTATGAAACGTGAAGAAAAAAAACATCATCACGTTTCACATTTTACGTTTCGCGCCATGTTTATGATGCTTTCTCAGACTTTCCAAAGGCGCGTGCGGACACGCGCTAATGTGTTGAGTTATAGGATATCACACAATATTGACAATGTCAAGATGAAATCTTTTTGAGGAGAGATTTTCATTGACAAGGGAAGAGAAAAATTGGTAAACTTTAAACACGAAAGAAAACGTAACGCTTTCTTTCGTGATAGAACCCACCCCCGGCCCCTCACCCACCCCTACCCCTCCCAAGAGGGGAGAGGGGAAAAAGGCAGGAGGGGAGGGGAAAATGAGAAAGGAAAATGAATTATAGACTAATAGCTATCGACATTGACGGTACATTGCTTAATCCACAGGGCACAATTAGTCCGAGAAACTACGCAGCTTTAGAGACAGCGATTGCCCAGGGCGCTACTGTGGCGTTATGTACCGGACGCGGTTATTTTATGGCGCAGAAAGTAGTTGGACAATTGGAATTAGAGTTTCCTTTAGTGTTGCATAACGGGGCTGAGATTGTTCATTCCTTCGATGGTAAGATGATTACGCGCTGGGCATTATCGCAGGAAACTGCTCGACAAGGGGTTTTGTTAATGAAGCAGTTTTCCCTCGAACCCATCATCTATGATTTTCACAACGATGAGCATCGCTTGGTCTATGAATCTATCGACGCGACGAATGAAGCGTATGTTCGGTATATGAGTACCAAAGAGCCTATTCTCCATCAGACGCCCGATTTGATGACTTATTTAGACCATAATCCAACGCAGTTAGTTGCCATTAACCGTGAGCCAATCATCAAAGAAGCTATGCTAGCCCTTCAGGAAAGTTTACCGGATGCCAATGTCTTTACGTCTGGTCGTTTATATAACATTGAATACTGGTTTTTGGAAATGCTTGATGTTGACGCCTCCAAAGCAAAAGCTGTGGAATACCTTTCGCAATTACACCAGATTGAAAGAGCGGAGATTCTAGCTATCGGAGACAACTTCAACGATATAGATATGATTGAATATTCGGCGTTTGGCGTCGCGATGGATAACGCGCCTGATGAGGTTAAGGCGCGAGCGGATTGGGTAACGGATTCCTGTGTTGAGGATGGTGTTGCTCAAGTTATAGAACGATTCGTGCTCAACTATGAGGGCAAGGGGGCTAGATGGCAAGAGGGCAAGGGGGCTAAAGGATAATGCTACTAAGAATTCAATTTTTCGCGTAATAATCGCCTTGAATTGAAATTCAGGCTAAGAGGCTAAAGTCCACTCAAGTGGACTGAAACCCAGTTCCAGTCGGCTTCAAGCCGACTTGGGCTTCTTAGCCTTCGAATTCATTCGTAGGCTGAAAACGCAATTCTTAGTGGCATTAGGCTAATTGAGTGAAACGGTAATTGGGTAATTATAGAAATGGTAATAAGCCTTGCTAAATTGCCACTTTACCAAATTACCACAAACAGGAGAAACATCATGAGCAAACCTAAAATTTTGTATCTACCGACGCCCAGTCATACACAACGAGTTTTCCGGCAAGAAACCTTTGCACGCTTTTTGCGTAATTTTGATGTCACACTCAATGAAAGCGATTCGAATTACACCAGCGAACAGGTTGCTGCGGAAATTCAGGGCTTTGATGGATTAGTCACGGGATGGGGCACGCCCAAATTGACGCGAGAAGTGTTGGAAAATGCAGATAAACTCCGCATCATCGCGCATTCGGCGGGTTCTGTGAAAGGCATGCTAGCAGATGTTGTGGGGAAGTATCTTGTGCCGCGGAATATCTGTGTATTCAGTGCTAACGGCGCCATCGCCGATAACGTTGCAGAAACAACTATCGGCATGCTGATTATGACGGGACGTCGGTTTCTCGACCACATGATGGCTATAAGAGAAAAAGGCGTTTGGCGTGACAGTGATGTGCCTGGCAATGGACAGTATCTTCGGGGTAGCGTTGTGGGAATTGTCTCTGCCAGTAAGGTCGGACGGAGGGTAATAAAGTTGCTGGAACCGTTTGATGTGACAATTTTAATATACGACCCATATCTATCAGATTGGGAAGCGGGGCGATTGAACGTACAAAAGGTGGAATTAGATGACTTATTTGCGAGGTCGGATTTTGTGACCGTCCATGCGCCGAATATTCCCGAAACCTGGGGCATGATAGGTGAGAAACAGTTAAAATTAATGAAAGACGGCGCGGTGTTGGTCAATACCTCACGCGGGCGCGTCATCGACCACCAGGCATTGCTCGCCGAAGCGCAAACAGGGCGAATATTTGTGACACTTGATGTCACCGACCCCGAACCTCTTCCAACGGAACATCCGCTCCGAAAGTTGCCGAATGTCTTCATTACACCGCATGTCTCCGGCGCGGGATACTACGGATACTTCAAAATCGGCGACACAACCGTAGAAGCGTTGGAGGATTTCTTCGCCGGAAAATCTGTAAACGACGCTGTGAATTTTGAGCGATTTGCACAATTGGCGTAAAAATACTTAACCGCGAATGGAGTGCGAAAACTTAATTTTCGCCGAGCCCGAAGGGCGAGATTTGAAAGAAAACAAAGCCGTTGCGTGAGCAACGTTTGCGCACTCCAATTTAGGAGTGAGGAGGAGAATAATGGTAGAAAAAGTAACATTTGGAAGTGTCATCGTATTCGCAATCGAGAAAGAAATAGAAGCCGCAGACTTTTACCAACAGGTAAGTGAACACACAAAACTCGCGCATATAAAAGAAATGTTTAAAGAGTTTGCTGAGATAGAAATGACACATAAGAAGATGCTTGAGAATATAACACCGGAAGATATATCTACTTCTTCGGTTGAATCTGTACCCAATCTCAAAATCAGCGACTATTTATCAGAGGCAACGTTCAAACCTGGCATGGGATACCAGGAAGTTTTGATAATGGCGATGAAGCGAGAGGAGAAATCCTATCAGCTTTATACCGACATGGCACAAGAATATGCCGGCTCAGAATTAGAAAAGTTGTTTCTTACCCTGGCCCAGGAGGAAGCTAAACACAAACTCCACTTAGAAAAAGAATATGATGAAAACGTATTGACAGACTTTTAACGAAAGAGAAATACACCCAGCGCGCGCTTGAAACGAAGAAGGCGAAGCCGTCATGGTTTATCGGTATTAGGCAGCAAAAACGTCTGATTTTTCCGGGACAACCAGACAGCCAGACTTCCAGACAACCGGCAAAAGATTAAAAACCTCTTATTTTTTTGTCTTTTGCCGGTTGTCCGGCTTTCCGGTTGTCTGGTTACCTAGAAAGGAAAGGAATCACATGATTTCATTCCCCCAAATTGTAAGGGACGTGTACGGATAGTTAGCGCCATCCTCAGTTACGCAGGAGGTCAAAATGCATGTGCCGAAATTTTATCATCGCATACGATTTCAAATAATAATGAGTGTAATAATTGCTTCACTCATCGCTATGAGTTTGTCTTTTTATGTATTTCGTATGTACTATACTAGACAAATGATTAGCAGCTTTCGAGATGACGTAACTCACTTTAACGAAGCGATGGAATTCGCTCTCGAACTCGCCATGCAGACAAAAGATGTCGAGGAAATGAAACGTATAATACGAAGTATGGAAGAGTTCGTTGGAAGATATGATATATATAGGGCTTTCATTCTTACCACAGAAGGAAAGATTGCAATCTCTTCCAACGAATCTGAGATTGGCGATGTTATTAACGAATCTGAGATTAGCGATGTTATTCATGAGCCAATCTGCCAAGATTGCCATGAGCGTGAGTGGACAGAACAGACTGAAACCGAAAGCGTAGCGTATAGAAATACAATTATGTGGAGCGTCAATCCGATTGTGAATAAGCCCTCGTGCTACGGCGCCGAATGTCATCCAAGCACAGAGAGGATTACCGGCAAGCTGATGCTGGGCTATTCAATGCAACCAGTCATGGACCAGATTTCCGAGAACATTAGCAGGATAATCGTCATTTTTGGGGGGATAGCAGTTGTTCTAATTTCTCTCTTCTACCTTTTAATGAACAAAGTGATTTTCAGCAAGTTAACTAACATCGTAGAAATCGCCAAATTGGTTGGGAAGGGAGACATAAGTCAAAGGATTCAGGCGATGGGCAAGAATGAAATTAGTCTGTTAGCTGCTTCATTTAACGAAGTGATTCAAAATCTGGAAGAATCTACGAAGGAGAATAAAAAAGCTAAAGATAATTTAGTTCACCTCATTAACAGCATCGAAGATAGCATATTTGTGGTCGATAGGCAATATAACATTGTTATGGCAAATAAAGCGGCTGTCGCGAGCAAAAACATTTCAATGGAGGAGGCTGTCGGGCTGCCCTGCTATCGGGTTTCTTACCATCATACTGGTAAGTCCGATGACAAATGTCCTACTAATTACTGTCCAACGGCAATGACGTTTGAGACACGCAAGCTTGCTAAGAGGCATCACACTTGTTTAGATGAAAACGGCGAGGAAAGGCATATTGAGATTTATTCAACGCCGCTTTCATACGAACATGGCGATGTGACACAGGTTATTGAGGTTGCGAGAGATATCACTGAGAGAAGGCATCTTGAGGCACAACTGGCTTATGCGGAGAGGGTGTCTTCGGTTGGACGCGTGGCCGCAGGCATCGCTCATGAAATCAATAATCCTATCGGTACAATCGCAATGTGCGTTGAGGGATTACAGAAACGGATGAAAGAGCTTAAAGGTGAAAAATCACTCGAAGATTTGCCGCAATATCTGGAAACAATTAAGAAAAATGCCTATCGCTGTAAATACATTACGGAAAAGATGTTAATCCTCTCGCGGCAATCCGAACCAGTCTTTGAATGGGTAAATCCAAATGATGAGATAAAAGAAATTCTCGCTTCAGTCGAATACGAAGCGAAATTGGCGCGAAAAAATATTAATCCGCATTTAGCAGAAGACGTGCCTTGCATCCGAGCGGATAAATCGCAGCTCAGTCAGGTCTTTCTAAATTTAATCCTCAATGGGTTAGATGCAATTGAAGCTTCCGGGGAAATAAAAATCACGACTCAGAAAGTTTCTGATACTGTCGAAATCATCTTTGAAGATACAGGCTGTGGGATAGCTAAGGAGAATCTACAGAAGATATTCGAACCTTTTTTCACCACTAAACCTCCTGGCAAAGGAACTGGGCTTGGGCTGTGGGTTTCCGAAAACAATATCAGAAGACATGGAGGAACCATCACAGTTTCAAGCGAGATTGGAATGGGGACAACCTTTCGTATCGTTTTACCAATTACAGAAAAGACGGTAATTGGCTAATTTGGAAAAGTGGAAATTGGGAAAAGAGACAACTACCAAGCCACCAGGGTACCGAGATAGCAAAGGAAAATATCTGAGAACCCTTTGCTATCTTCGTCTCTATGGTTCAAATACTTGCCGAGAACTCTCCATCTGACCCTGGATGAGAAAGGAGATATGATTTATGGATAGTAAGATAAGCGTTTTGGTCGTCGATGATGAGGATGATTTTCGAAACGTAACTTCAAAAGAACTGGAAAGAATGGGATTTTCCGTGATTTCTTCCGAAAGCGGCGAAGATGCAAAGGAGAAAGTTGTCACAGAAGCTGTTGATGTGGTTCTGTTGGATATAAGGATGCCTGGAATGGATGGCATTGAGGCGTTGAAGATTATCAAAGAACTTTCTCCTGAAAGTGAAGTAATCATGCTGACGGCGGTTAAAGACGAGGCAGATAGGGTAGTTCAAGCCATGAGACTTGGGGCGTACGATTACCTAACCAAGCCTTGTACATTAGATAGACTCGAAGTCACCATCAAGAATGCTTACAAACAAAAGAGGCACGCGATAAAAAACGAGGCTTTGAAACAGGGCAGGTTTCCCGATTTTGTGGGGAATAGCCCTGGGCTTAGAAATGTGTTGTCGACGATAAATAAAGTTGCCCCAACCGATTCTACAGTTTTGATTTATGGAGAAAGTGGGACGGGAAAAGAGTTGGTAGCCAGAGCTATCCACAAAAATAGCTTGAGAGCAAAGGAACCTTGTCTTACTATCGACAGTGCTGCTCTACATGAAACCCTCTTGGAAAGTGAGTTATTCGGACATGAGAAAGGGGCTTATACAGGAGCGGACAGCTTAAAGCATGGCTTGTTTGAAGTTGCGAATGATAGCACTGTCTTCATGGATGAGATTGGAGAGATTGCTCCCTCAATCCAAGCCAAACTGTTGCGCGTACTGGAAACAGGCACTTTCAGAAGACTTGGTGGAAACAAAACTCTTACCGTTAATGTCAGATTCATCGCAGCAACTAACAGAAATCTCCGGCAATTAGTGTCTGAAGGCAAATTTAGGCAGGACTTGTTCTATCGCTTGGAGGTGTTTTCCATCCTTATTCCTCCATTACGAGAAAGACGAGAGGACATCCCCTTGTTGGCTCAACATTTCGTGGAGAATGACAATGTCATCAGTGGGGGACCAAAGCAGATTTCCGAAGAGGCTATTCAGATTCTCACTAACTACAATTGGCCGGGTAACGTTAGGGAACTGGAAAACATAATCAAAAGGGCTATCATCCTTTCTGAAGGAGATGTGATTATCCCCGAAAATCTACCCAGCGATATTCAAACAACTTATGATTTTTATCCTGAATCCGACGGCAGATTTTCTTCACTAAAAGAGATAGAAAACCGATATATTGCAAAAGTGATGAAGGAGACTGGAGGACACCGAGGAAAGGCAGCAAAAATTTTAGGAATCAGCGAGCGAAATTTATATAGAAAGTTGAAGCGAGGGGAAATTACGGGTTGGGAAAATGACTCCTGACAGGAGAATAATTTGGTATGTTTCTTGCAAATTTAGCGAAGGAATCTTGCTTGCACATGAACAAAGAAATTGCGCATGCAGTAAGAAGTCGTAGATAGTGCTGGTGGATTTGAAGATACCTAATAGTTTATTACAAACATAAGAGGTGAAGTATTTTTGATGAGATATATTGCTATTAGCGCAATTTTGGTATTCATAATTATGGTAGCAGATGCAAGGATAGTAATTGCTTTGGATTTGCCGCACAATGAAACCAACGAGATTAACTGTTATTCCTGTCATATGCCCCATAACTACTTAGGCCCGTCGCTTACCGTATGTAACCGTCAAAACGTATGTGAGACAATAAACGTTCTCTGCAAAGCAGGCTGCCATTATGACGTCAATCCTTACGATGCCCCCTTGGCCGAAACGCATCAAGATCAAAGTTGCGCCGTTTGTCACAATCCACACATCCAGGAACAGCAAGGTGGGAGGCTAATTAGGGCGCAGATAGAAACGCCTAACAGCGGACTGCAAGGTGTCACATTCACCGATGCAACGAATCCTGACTCCTTCGCGGATGGAGTAGCACCATATAATGGGATTTGTGAGGTATGTCATACAATGACCAACTATCACAAAAACAATGCCGACGGCGACCATAATCATCATATTGGTGAAGACTGCACAGACTGTCACAAGCATATTAGCGGTTTAAGTCATGGAGGTGGAGGAGGCGCTGATTGTGGAGACTGCCATGGAAGTTCAGGAAGCCACGCTATACACATTGCGGATGACAGGGGGCCAGATATTGGATGCGGCGACTGTCATGATACCGACAATTTTCCGGACTTCGCAGATGGCAATGAACTCTTAGAAACCAACGTCTGTGATGATTGCCACAGTCTCGGTGGTACTTACAATGGCGTTAACACTATAGGTAATTCTGTCGGAGCTAAGGACAACTGGTCTGATGGTGTTTATAACGGCGATTATTTGGCATCAGGCAAGGAAAAATGGTGCGTTGGGTGCCACGATGATGTTCCGGCGGTAATCGATATGGCGAGCGCTCCCAATGTCAGTCCATTCTGGACCGTCGGGCATGGCAGAAGCGCAACTGTGGCATGCGAAAATTGTCACGATACAACCTTCACCCACATTGACGGGGAACCAAGAACTTATGCCTTCGATTCCGCCTACTACAGCCAATCTGGCGTCGCCTATCAGGCAGGCTACCGACTCGGTTTGGTGAATGGCGAAGTGCCGCTGATGATTCCTGCTAATTACGGTACCACTTTCGGCTACAGTGCTCAGACCATGAAGGACAACGCCTTCAGACTGTGCTTCGATTGTCATGATAAAGACAAATTGCTCGACAACACGCCAGGTAACGGCATCGACAGCAACTTCAAAGCCAGCCTGCCGAATCCCCCACGGAACTACTCCTATGCCTGGGGGAGCGGAGCTAACATCAACGAACACGTTTCCCACATCATGAACTATGTAGGACCCTTCGCAGATTCGGACTGGGATATCGGCACAAACGGCGCAGGCGGTTCGAACGGATGTGTCACTTTGATGGCCTGTTCCTCCTGTCACAACGTCCACGGCGTTGCTGGAGTCTCGGGTTCGACCAATGAAGTTATGGTCAGAGACGGTAGCCTCGTCGTAAGGACTGGCTACGGATTCAGTTATGTAATTGAGGATGGTGCCTACCCGCAGGTGACTTCTACCGGCGCCACGCAGGCGACCAGTGTCGGCGCTATCTTTCGCAGCAACACGGGCGGCATGTGCGGCGGTTCAATGTGCCACGACAGTCCCGCAGCACCGGCAGGCAGCAGTTACAATGCCAGTGGCAGCAGTTGGGGCACCTATATCGAGTATTATCGACCATGGCAGGACTACGGCGGGATAAATTGGCCGTAGATTCTAATTCCGGAGTAGCCGCTTCAGCATACCGCGGGAGCCTGACAATAGCCTTTGGTGGCTACTGTACTGAAGCGAGGCGAAATTACGCATTGGGTAACTAACTCCTGACAGGATGTCCGATTTGCCTGACAATCTGTCGGATACTATAACTTCAATATCGGAGAACCAATCCCAAAAAAAACTGACAACATCTCAGCAAACTTAACGTAAAATAGCTTAAAAGATCGAAATCCTAAATCCACATATCGGGTGCTATGTGGATTTTTTTGTTTTGTATAGATATTGGTGTGTTTATTGCATAAATTGCATAAATAGCAATAAGCTGGTTGAAAACTGAAGTGTCTCTCACTTATCCAGGGGTTAGATAATGTCGGTAGATTTGGAAATACCTTATACCCTACTACAGACATCTTGTTTTATCAAGTCGTTTTATCAAGTTACTACCCCAGACTATGTGGGAAATCCCCGGTGGCTATGGCTTAATAATGAGGCGAGAACTGGCTTTAGTTCAAAGTTTGGAAGGCTTCGCTAAAACCAGTCACGCTATAAATAGCATTTTGTATGATTATAATTGAAAAGCAAATAATAATACCATTTTTCTAACCGTTATAGCAAATAAAAAAGGTAGAATTAGTATTAGGAGGTCGTATATTATGGGTATAAACATTAATGCAGAGAATATTTTTGTACGCAAAGCAATAACCGATGAAGATCTAGAGAAAGTTTTCGAAACACGATGGTTAGGCTATCAGGGATATCTTAATAGTAGAGATGAGATAGAAGATAAAGCTGATTTTGGACCCAATGCAACGCTATTTCTAGCTACTAATGAAGATGATTACCCAATTGGAACGATGAGAATTCTTGATAGAAATTATGGCGAAATAGAACTTGATTCTTTTTTAGAGGTAGATCCGCTTCTTTCTGATGCTGAAAAATCATGCACAGAAACCACACGTTTGTCAATTCCCAAGAATCCGAATTCAGTATCAATCTTCTGTGCCCTTGCGAAGGCTTATTACCGGTATTGTCTGTTCAATGGCATTAAAACCTGGTTAATGTCATCTCGTCCTTTACTGGCAAAACATTACCGCTTTTTGGGCTTTAAGGATGTTGGGGAGCATGGTGTTTACTATCACTCCAAACTGGGTAATACTGAACACCGAACGTACAAACTTTCCGTTGAGAACATAGAACCAGAGTGGAAGAGAATGAAACATCCATATTATGATTTCTTCTTCACGCAAAGTCATTCAGATATTGGTTTCCGGGAGTTGAAATCGACAGATTCCTTCCGGTACCCGTCTATCCGGTACCCGTCTATTAGGCAAATGGGTGTTTCCACTTGGGTAACACAACAGCCACAACTGTGACATGACTAAATGGTTTCCGAATCTTAACCGTTAGATTTGGCTGTATTGAGTTTTCAGACTGGAGGGAAGGAATTCTATGGACGTTAATTCCATAAAAAAAATATTACCTCATCGCTATCCATTCCTATTAGTAGATGAAGTCCTTGAAATAGAGCCTAAAAAAAAGATAGTGGGCATCAAAAATGTAACCGTAAATGAGTGGTTTTTCATGGGGCATTTCCCGGACTTTCCCATTATGCCCGGAGTGCTGATTGTAGAAGCAATGGCTCAGTTGAGTGGATTGTTAATTGCCGAGAGCGTTGATGACTTAGCCCCGAATACATGGTATTATCTGGCTCTTATTAAGAATGCAAAATTCAGGAATCCTGTGGTGCCTGGAAATCAAATTCAAATGGAAGTCCAATTTTTGAGTATGAAGAAAACAATTTTTAATATACACGGAACTGCCTCTGTAAAAGATGAGATAGTTGCTGAGACTGAGTTAATCATAAAATCTATATCGTCGGATACGTAGGAAAGTGAGACGGAGAAAATAATAAGAGGTAAGATTATGAAAAGGCGAATCGTTATCACAGGATTTGGTATTGTAACCCCAATTGGCATCGGGATAAAGAATTTCTGGAAATCGTGTCTAAACGGGAAATCTGGTGTTGCAAAGATTCAAAGCTTCAATACAGATGATAGCCCGATAAAGATAGCGGCAGAAGTCAAAGATGATGAATTTATCCCATACCTCCCCAATCCGAAGGACCGTAGGCTGGATCGATTTTCACAGTTTGCTTTAGTGGCTATGGAAGAAGCTTTAACTATGGCTAAGCTGGACTTCGACAAAGAGGAGGAAAATGAATTTGGTGTATATATTGGCTCAAGTCTTGGGGGGATGGTATCCGCTGAAAAGTATATAGCTCTCCTGCGTACAGATGGTCCTAAGGAAGTTCATCCTTCGTATATCCCAACGCATATGCTTAGTGCTCCGGCTGCTGAAATCGCCATTCGCTATAAGTTCACAGGACCTAATCTGGGGTTTTCAGGTGTGTTTTCTTCAGGCGCCTGTGCTATTGCGCAGGCTTACAACACAATGCAAATATATGATGATATAGATATTGTGTTTGCAGGAGGTGCCGATGCGCCTATCTTGCCATTGGTTTCCAGGAGCTTTTCTAACTTAGGGGCAATGTCTAAGCGGAACGGTGAACCAGAAAAAGCCAGTAGACCTTTTGATAAGGATAGAGATGGATTTGTATTAGGCGAGGGCGCTGGAATCGTGGTATTAGAGTGTCTTGAACATGCTTTGGAGAGAGGAGCCCCAATCTTAGCAGAAATCGCCGGAATTGATGTAATGTACAATATTCACCATATGATGTCTCCTGTTTCTGATCGAAATGGTAGAATTAAAGCTATGGTTAAAGCTATGAACCTCGCTTTGAAGGATGCTTCCTTATCACCTTCTGATGTTGATTACATAAATGCTCATGGTATATCAACACCGACGAATGATATTGAAGAAACAGAAGCCATAAAGACAGTGTTTGGCGACCATGCATACAAATTAGCCATCAGTGCTACAAAATCTATGATAGGCCATACGATTGGCGCTGCTGGTGCAATTGAGCTAATCGTTTGCGCTCTGGCAATAGAGAATGGAATAATACCTCCAACAATAAATTATGAAAATCCTGACCCTAAATGTGACCTTGACTATGTGCCTAATGTTCCAAGAGAGAGAGAAATAAACGTTGCACTTTCAAATTCCTTTGGCTTTGGTGGAAATGATATAACAATGGTGATTAGGAAATATGAAAGTTAAAGGAGGTAACAGTTTATGAGAAGGCGAGTAGTTATTACAGGAATTGGAGTTGTTACGGCAATAGGATGCGGAAAAGATAACTTTTGGGAGTCTTCCCTTGAAGGCAGGTCTGGAGTGTCTCAAATTTCTAGATTCAACTTAGATTCCTATACGACTAAAATAGCAGCAGAGATAAAAGATTTTAATCCTACTGAATATATTCCTGAAGATAGAGTAATGAAATTAAGCCTTGCTTCGCAATATTGTATTGCCACCGTTTTGATGGCAATTAAGGATGCAGACCTATGTTTAGAAAAAGAAAATAGAGATAAGATTGGAGTATCCATAGCGTCAATTTCTGGGACCACGTTCGTTACCCCAGACGAACACCTGTCAATCCTTTATGATAGAGCACAGGGCGAGATGAAACCTTTACTAGAACACAACATTATATCAAACCAGATCTCGTCTCAGTTAGGAGTCTCGGGCCCAAGTATAAATATATCAACTGCTTGCTCATCAGGAAATCAATCTATTGGACATGCTCTCAATCTAATAAGATTGGGTAAGAGCGATGTTATGATATCGGGAGGAGTAGATGCGTTTATTTGGCCGCTTATGATGGCAGGGTTCTGTTCAGCCAGAGTTATGTCTAAGCGGAACGATGAACCAGAAAAGGCTAGTAGACCTTTTGAGAGAGATAGAGATGGATTTGTCATGGGTGAAGGAGGTGGAGTTTTAGTATTAGAGTCCTTAGAGCACGCTTTGGCAAGAAACGCCCACATTTATGCGGAAGTAGCTGGTTTTGGTGCTACATGCGATGCGTATCATATGGTGATGCTCCGTCGCGACCACGCTCAAGTAGCTCGAGTTATGGACCTCGCGTTGAAAGACGCTTCCTTATCACCTTCTGATGTTGATTACATCAACGCGCATGGGACATCAACACGAGCGAATGATATTAACGAAACGGAAGCTATAAAGATGGTGTTTGGCGACCATGCATATAAACTGGCCATCAGTTCGACCAAATCTATGACTGGGCATACGATGGGCGCTGCTGGCTCAATTGAGTCAATCTTTTGCGCCCTGGCAATAGAGAACGGAATAATACCCCCAACGATAAACTATGAGAATCCTGACCCTAAATGTGACCTTGACTATGTGCCTAATATTCCAAGGAAACAGGATGTCAAAGTTGCACTCTCAAATTCCTTTGGCTTTGGTGGAAATAACACATCAGTACTTTTGAAAAAAATAAACTAACAACGATGAGGTAATTTATTGTGGGTATTGATAATTATACAAAATTGACAAAAGATGACTTCTACAGAGAATGCTTTAGCCGTCATAAAGGGATATTAACTGAAGAAGAAACGGAAAAATTGAAAAACTCTACTGTAGCAGTTGCCGGCGCAGGAGGAGGAGGAGGCATTTCCGCGGAAAGGCTAGTTAGACTTGGTATTGGACATATAAAACTGGCAGACCCTGAAGAATTTGAAGAATCAAATAGTAATAGGCAATTTGGCTGCAATGTTAATGCTATAGGCAAAAAAAAGGCAGAAGTAGTAGGAAGTGAATTGAAAAAAATTAATCCATATTTGCAGCTTGATTTATTTACTGAAGGAATCAACGAATCTAACATTGATAATTTTTTAGATGGCGCTGATATATTAGTTGAAGAGGTTGAGGGTTATTATTTCAAACTAAGAGCAATGCTGCATGCTGCTGCAAGAAATAAGGGATTGTATTCAATGAGGTGTGATACTGTTGGTTTATGTTCTCCTATATATGTTTTCGCACCAGATGGCATGACATTTGAGGAATTTTTTGATTTACCGAAATTGGAAGAAATACCTTCAGATATGGAGGAAATGACAAGCTATCTTACAAAACATTTCGCTGGTGGGTTTGCCGAAAAATTTTTCTTTGATAAGTTGCCCCCAAGTGGTCTAAGCGACGAAGTAAAACTTCAGATCTTAAAAAAGGAGATACCTTTTCCAACCGTTTCATTTGGATGTAGCTTAATTGGTACCTTAGTAGCCAACGAAGTCTTTAGAATATTGTTGAACAAAGGGGAACTCTTAGTCGTGCCGAAGTGCATGAATTTAGATCTATTTGAGAGAGAGATAATCATCAAGGATTTCTCGAAATAAAAACGTTAAGGAGAAATAGAAGTGGACGCAAACAAAGAAACGTATATTGAAGAAGGAGTTAAAAAAGTTTTAGCTGACTACACACAAGAGCCTATTACTCTTTCTGCATCTCTTGACGTCGACCTTGGGTTGAGTTCATTTGACTATGTAGAAATACTATTCGACCTTGAAAAGGAATTTGACTTGGAAATTCCTGAAGACGACATAAGGGAGCTTGAAACTGTAGAGGAGATAATAGAATATATTAAGTCAAGCAAAGGATAGATAAGGCAAGGCAAATAAGGTGAGGTGATATAAATGGTTTTAGGAATCGGTATAGATGTTATGGAGATACCAAGAATAGAAAGGTTCCTGTCGAAGGCAACGGATGGGTTCTTAAACCGTTTTTTTACCAAAAAGGAGATTGCTTATTGTAACACCAGTAAGCAGAAGAGCAAAAAATTTGCTGCTATATTTGCTGGGAAAGAATCTATTCTAAAAGCTTTGGGATTAGGTTGGCAGGTTGGTGTAAAGTTCACAGATATGGAGATACTGTATGATGTGAATAGGAAACCTATGGCTCTGGTATCTGGAAAAATCAAAGAGATGGCTGACCAATTAAATGTGCAGGAGATTTTTATCACGATTTCTCATTATGGTAGCAATGCTATCGCTCAGGTACTATTGGAAGGGCAAAAGATGCATTTGAGCATGTCCTGACGTAGCCATCGCCATTGTTCCTCAATCGGATTGAGCCAAAATGAGAAACCAAGTTTTTCACCAAAAACTTGGTTTCTATGTAAGATATAACGGATGGATTAGAACATGCAAAATTTAGCTTTTATATTTCCAGGCCAAGGCTCTCAGCGCGTTGGAATGGGCAAATCATTGTCAGATAATTATACAGTTGCTCTAAGAATTTTCCAAGAAGCGGATGAATTTTTGGCGATGAATCTCAGTCAACTATGCTTTGAAGGACCGGAAGAAAAATTGCGCCAAACTGAGTACACACAGCTCGCGGTACTGACATGCAGTATAGCAGCGTTGCGGGTGTTTGAAGAGAAT
>SDBU01004969.1_pt1 | contig 16089 bp, 9 predicted proteins | sample 2277071 | NCBI WGS metagenome assembly SDBU01 (sample SAMN10397929, study PRJNA504765) | marine sediment metagenome | isolation source: marine sediment core GS08_GC12, 126 cmbsf | place: Arctic Ocean: Gakkel Ridge, Loki's castle | collected 2008
AGCAGGCTTTGGAGGCGGCGCGAGAGGCGCACCGACAGGTCCAGGGCCTTGGCGGCCCGCTCCTCGGTGAGGCCCGCGCAGCCGCACGAGGCCGTGATCAGGCCGCCGTTCGCGAAGAGGTCCTTGTGCCGGGCCAGGGTATCACCGAGCTTTTCCTCCAGGCCGTCGTCATCGAGGATCTCCGTATTAGGGACGATACCGACGGCCGGGAGGCCGCCGCGCTTCAAAAAGGCGGCCACCGCCTTGTCATACAACAGAAATTTATCGAAGTAGCCGAAGGCGTCGAAGCTCACGATGTCGACCTTCGTCGCCATCACGAGGTCCCAATCGGTGTTACCGCAGCAGTGGATGCCGGCGAGGGCCCCGTCCGCGTGGATGGTCTCGACGACCGCGTCGATCATCTTGATGATCGCCTCGCGCGGGAGCGAACACGCGCTCGTGCCCAGGGCCACCAGGTATGGCTCGTCGATAAAGACGATGATCTTCGTCTCGGCGTGCGCGCGCACCTGGCGGATGATCCAGGCGGCCTTGAGCGCCAGGTACGCCGGCAGGAGCTCGGCGAGCTCCGCGTTGTGCAGGATCGGCGTCTTCTTCTGGTCCAGGAGCGTCAGGCCCAGGCTCACCGGGCCGATGACCTGCGCCTTGACCCAGCCCTGCCAGCTCTGATCCTCGAGCCGCCTGGCCAGGAGGTGCAGACCCAACCCTGCGTCTTCACTGATGGTGAAGGCGTCGACCTGCTTCTCCTGGATCTTCGTGAAGCACGCCTCGAAGTCCTGGAGGTACGAGGGGGCCTCGGTATCCACCCAGACGCTCTTTTTCCCGGCGTCGACACGCAGGCCGGGCAGCTGCTCGCCGTACTGGACGTACATGTTCTCAAGAAAGCTGCGGCGCGGCAACTGGGCCCAAAAGGGCGCGTGATCGGCGAGCTTCTCCCAGACGAGCGCCTCGGCGCCGGCCGCGTCGGCGTGCGGCATGCTGCCGACACCCGTGGCCAGGATGCTTTTTACGAGGGATTGACGCAGATGTTGGCACGTCATGTGTTCCTGGAAAGCGGGGCGACGGAGTCCCGGATGACGAGCTCGGGAGAAAGGACGATGCGGTTGATGTCTCTTGCAGGCTCCTGAATCTTGAGGTAGATCTCCTTGACCGCCATCTGCGCCATCTCGCGCAGGGGCTGGCGCATGGTCGTCAGGGAGACCGGGCCGTAGAGGCAGACGGGATCGTCGTCAAAGCCGACGACGGAGACGTCCCCGGGAACCTTCAGGCCGTTCTCCTGGAAGACCGAGATGGCCTCCATGGCCATGTCGTCCGAGGAGACGAAGACGGCCGTGGGCCTGTCGGACAAGGCCAATATCCGCTCGGCGGCGACGCGCGCGGACTTGCGCGAATAATCGCCGCGCTGGCAGTACTCGTCTTTGAGCGGCAGGCCGGCCTCGGCCATGGAGTGCTTGTATCCTGCCAGCCTGTCGGCCGCGGCCTGCGACATCAGGTCGCCGGAGATGAAGGCCACCTTCTCGTGGCCCGTCTGGATGAGGTACTGGGTCGCGGTGCGGGCGCCTTTGAAATTATCGATGCTCACGCTCGCCACCGCGAGGTCCTGATCCAGGTAGTTCATCAGGACGATGGGCAGGCCCATCTCCAGAAAATTCTCGACGTGGCTGCGGTTGTTGATGACGTCGGCAAAGATCACCCCGCCGACGGCCGACGGATTGACGGAGGTCTTGCCGTCCGTCAGGTGCAGGAGGAGGTCGATCTTAAAGCCGTCGCAGGCGATCCCGACGCTGCGGAAGATCTCCATCGCGTAAAACGAATAAAAGATCCCCTCGTAACGGGGGATCTCGAGACCTATCGTGTTGTTGGAGCCGCTCGCCAGGCGCTGGGCCGCGACGTTGGGCTTGAACTTGAGCCGCCGGACCGCCTCTTCGACGCGGCGGCGGTTGGCGTCTTTCACCGTCGGAAACTTGTTGATCACGCGCGAGACGGTCGTGATCGACACCCCGGCGGCCCGGGCCACGTCTTCGATGCTTGCGTGTTTCTTTCTTTTGGAAGGCGTCATCACGTCATCCTCTCATTGACACAAAAACCCGCAGGGTCGGCCCGCAGGTCCTTGCAAAAACCAGAAAATTTTGGAGCCCTCGCGGGCGACATCCTGAGCGACCGAAGGGAACCGAAGGGTCACCACGGTCTCAACGGACCGAATCGCCGATCCTCAGCTTCGTCCCGGCCTGGATGTTCTTGATGTCCGCCGCCGAGATCTCCCGGCGCGTCTGGATGACCTCGAGCGTGCCGATCTTCATGCTTTCGCGCGTCACCGACAGGGTCTGGCCGACCGCCAGGCCGTCCTGCTCGCCGACGTCCACGATCACGAAGTTGTTCTCGTCGTTGATCGCCAGGATCTGCCCCGAGACGGGCGCGGCGCGGCGCGACGGCAGGTCCTCCGTGGCCCTGACCACGATGGGCTGGAGCTGCACGACGCGGCTGTCCCTGGTGCTCACCTTCCTGGCCTCGATGCGCGCGGACCTCAGGTCGTCCCTCACCTCGATGATCTGATCGACGCGCTCCTGCAGGACCGAATCCAGATCCGCCAGGCGCTTGGCCAGGATCTCGCGCTCCTGCCGGAGGTCGACGAGCTTTCCTTCCAGCGAGGTCTTCTTGTCGCCGATCGCCATCAGGCGGCTCTTCAATTCAAAGTTCTCCTGGCGCAGGCTGTCGAGATGGGTCATCATCGTCTTCTTGTCGCGCTTTTCGCGCACGAGGTCTTCCGAGAGCGTGCGCGCCAGCTTCTCGTTATAAATGAATCTGCGCTCCAGGTCGCGGCGCCCGTCGAGGGCGGTCTTAAGCTGGAGGTCGATCTTGCGCCCCTCGTCCATCGCCGTCGCGAGCTTGAGCTTGGCGTCGTCGAGCTGGGAGCCCATACTCTTGACCTCGATCTCCAGAGCCGCCTTTTCACGCAGGAGGTTCGCCCAGTACGCGTCGTCCGTCGGGGTATCGGTCGGGACGGCGTACGAGACCGCCGTCATGCCGCCCGAGGCCTTGAGCTCGACGACCTCTTCTTCGAGGGACTTCTTCTCGCTGGCGAGCTCCGTCATGCGCTCGACGAGCGTCGCCCGCTCCTTGGTCACCAGGTCAAACTTGCCCTTGAGGCTCTCGTGGTCCCGGGTCAGGACGTCGTACTTGGCCTTGAGGTCCCCCATCTGGATGTCCAGCTTCTTCTTGGCCTGACGCAGGGACGCCAACTGCTTGTTGAGCACGGTGCGCTCGTTTTCGAACTCGGTCTGCTTGAATTCGTATTCTAAGGTGAGGGTTTTGTAGAGGCCGTTCAGGTGGAAGGCGATGACAAGGGCAATGGCGCAGATGACCGCCAGCGCGATGAGCAAAACTTTGATCTTAGCGTTCATCACACCTCCTCATTGACTCTACATATAACATATTCCCAAAGGGCATGCAAGATATTTTTGGGCCTTTTGGAGATATTACTGCTTCTCAATCAGGCAGTTGCGAGAAAAGAGGGGGTCGGAGTCACTCATTGATCTCCGAAAAGACGTGACGGATGATGAGACTGGCCGCCCCCAAGGCCACCGCGTCCTCGCTCAGGCGCGAGGGCACGATCTTCACGGCGCTGGCCGCTTCCTCAAAGCACCACTCGTTGACAGCACCCTTCACTTCTTCGATCAGGGCGATCCCGGCCTGCTCGATGCCGCCGCCGATGATCACCATTTCAGGATTCAAAAGGTTCACGAGGTACGCCACGCGCGTTCCCAGGCGCTTGCCCGCCTCGCGGACCACCTCGACGGCGAGCGCGTCGCCCTGACGGGCCTTCTCGAAGATATCGGCGAGGGTGATGTGGTCGCAGGACCCGTCGGAGACGCCCTTCTTGACGTCGCTCTTCCATCTGAGGCGCTTGAGATAATCCGCGCGGATATCCAAGTCCGCCTCCCAGCGCTCGAGGAAGAAGGGCGCCTCTTTCTTGTTGCTGTGGATGGACACCTCGCCGGCGCAGCCCGTGGTCCCGCCGTAGACCTCGTTATTGATCATGATGCCGCACCCGACGCCGGAGAACATGTACAACAGGTTGCGCACGTCCGCCTCCAGGGCCAGCCACTGCTCCCCGAAGCACGCCAGCGTCGCGTCGTTGTCGATCTTCACCGGAAAACGGAATTCCCGCTCGAGGATATCCTTAAGCGGCACCGTCACATCGGCGTAATGGTAGCCGTCGTCCATCTTCTCCGGCCAGCGGACCTTCTCGCGCCGGGAGTCGACGACCCCGCCGATCCCGATGCCCGCCCCGCGGATGCGGTCGCGCATGGACCCGGCCATCTCGAGCAGGCTCGAGAGCGTTTCGAGGAGCGTCTCCACGACGTCCCTGGCCGCGCCGCCGGGTTTGTTGCGGGTCACCTTGTGCAGGACGCGGCCGCTTAAGTCCGTCACCACGCCGATCGTGTTCATCAGGTTGATGCCGATGCCGACGGCGTAACCGGCCGAGGCGTTCAGGTCCAGGAGCAACGGACGCCGGCCGCCCTTCGAGATGTCGTACTCCTTCTCAAAGACGATCTTTTGTCGTAAAAAGTCTTCGATGTAATTGGAAATGGTGACGACGTTCAAGCCGATGATGCTGGAGATATCGGTCTTGCTGATGGGGCCCTGGCGCCGGATGGCGTCGAGGATGAAGAGATTTTTGCGCGCGCGTTCGGTAAGGTTCTCGCTGCGAAAAGTCATCTCTCTCATTTTAAGGACTCCAGGAGTGCGGCGCACTCTTTGTGCTTCTTTCCCAGCGCCCCTATCAACGACCACGCCACCATGTTGCGCATGTAGTGGTCGCCGAAAAGATGCGTGCCGTCCGTGGCGGAGTACATGTCGGGCTGGTTCCAGGGGTTCAGGGCGTGGACGCTCGCCGTGTTCCAGGTCTTTTGCGCGAGCTCCAATCCCTCTCTTTCAAACCCCTCGTAGATGGCGAGACCTGCCACCACGTAGGCCATCCCAAACCAGCAATGCTGAGAGTGTCCGTTGGACTTATCTCTTTCGCCGGAAGGCATCACGGCGTTCACGACCCCGAATGCCGATGCCTGCGCGTTGCGCTTTAAGATCGTCGCGACCGCTTTCTTAACCCTTTCCGGCGCAACAATATACCCAAGATCCAAGACGTGGGCGACCCACTGCCCGACGAGCTGACCAGCGGTGCAGGCCGGGCTCACCTTGCGCGTCTTGGTGTGATGAGCCAGCTGTTTTTCCGTAAGGCTTTCTTGGGCATTATTATACGCCATGTAATAGCTCTTATTCCACAACTTTTTATCAAAACTTGCGCGCCCCTTGCGGAACCACTGACGGGCCTCCCTGGCCAGGGCCGCGTCGTTCATCAAAACCGCTATCTTCTCCAAAGCTAATAAAGCTGCAAGAAAGATGCCGGAGACGTAGGCGCCGGCGCCGTAAAAATCCCAGAGATCGAAGGTCTGGTCCGCGCCCTCCTCATCCGGCAGGCCGTCCTTGTTCTTGTCGGTGGCGGCCAGCCAGTAAAAAGCTTTCTTGATAAAAGGATACAATTTTTTTAAGTGCACCTCGTCCTTCGTCCACAGATAATTGCGGTACGCCAACAAAATAAATTTGGCGTTCAGATCTTTCCACAACAGGCCGTTCGTGCTGTTGGACGGCAGGTCCGTGCGCTTGTAGCCCAGGTCGTGCGGCAGGTATCCCTGCGGTCGCTGGGCGTCGGCGAACTGCAGCATGGCGCGCGTCTCCAGCGCCGGGAAGAGATGCAGGAGCGGCAGCGACGAGTAAAAGCGCACGTCGAGCGTGTCGCACAACGGACAGGCCTGCGGCGCCTCGAAGATGCCGAAGCGGTGGCGCTTCGTCCAGACGCTCGACGACGAGAAGGGGTAAAGGTTGTTGAGGAGCGCGTCCTTGAGCCACGCCTCGCACCTCAGCGACTCGACGGACTTCACAAAGGCGCGCGTCTTCTCGTGCAGCTCCTTCTCCCGGGCCGCCACGTACGCCGCCACCTCCCGGGCGCCGCGGAAGTGGTTCTGATACATCCGGCCCTCGCCGGGGGCCGTCGCGTACCAGGAGACGATAAAGGTAACTGTCGCCGAAGCGCGCGCCTTGAGAGGAACACGCGCCACCAGCGCTCCGCCGAGCTGGACGCTCTCGGAAACGACGACCTGCTCGGAGTTCGTGTTGGGCAGCTTGCCCTCGCGGCGGAAGGGCTCCCACGCCTCGCGGCAGTCCAGGGCCTTCCTGTCAAAGACAAAAGGTTTATTCTGCATGTTCCACTCGCCGAGATACGTCGCCTCGATCGAGGGCCTCTTCAAAAGACTCAGGCACATCTCACCGGCCAAGGGATCGTGCCCTGCCGTCTTCTTGTTGAAAAAACTCACGTGGAGCGCGTCCTTCATCTCCGTGACCTGGTTGAAGCGACCCACCCCCCACTCGCCGACGATGTTGCGGCCCGTCATCATGAGCCCCGCCGTGACCGGCCGCGCCCAGAGGTTCTTGAGCTTGAAACGGAAGACCGCCACGGGCAACCCCGAGTTCTTCTCGTCCTTGGGCACGAACGGCGCGTACGCCTCGAGCTCGCAGCGCACCGGCAGACCCTCGTCTTCATAAGAGAGCTCCGCGAACGGGAAGACGCCCTTATACACGATGCGCGTGACCGTCGGGTCCTCGGCCATGGGCACGGTCTGCAGCCAGCGCGCCGACGCCTTCTTCTTGTCGAGCGTCCACAGGCCAAAGTGGAAACCCGGGATCCCCTGCGGCACGCCGTCGGCCGCCGACGTCACCGGGTTATGGCACCCGCTCAAAAAGGTGAAATTATCCAGCAGCCCGTTAGGCAAGATCTCGAGCTTGCCCGCCCCGAGCCCTCCCAGTGGCACCCCTGATTTCACCTTTTGATCAGACGTGTATATCGGCATAATATTCCATTGTTAACTGCAAGGGCTGCGAAGAAACTGTTTCCAGCCTGGCTACCGCGGCGAAGGGCGAAGAAACTGTTTCCAGCCTGGCTACCGTCTTCAGTGGAAACTGTTTCTGAGCCCCCTATACACTTTCCCGAACAACTTTGAAACTGTTTCCTATTTGCCTGTTTCCTATTTGATCTGGACGAGGTCGAAGCCGGCGCCTTCCAGGCCGGCGGTGCCGAGCACCGCGACGAAGGCGACCTTGAGGCCGGGTTCTTCGTAGTCCGTGGTCAGCTCGGCCGTATTGGGGATGTTCTCCAGGCCCCCCACCTCGTTGGACCACTCATAGGCGTAATTCGGCATCATGCAGCCGGTCATCGGGTTGGACGTCGTCACCACGTAGCGCACGTCGTCGTCGACCGCCGTCTTGGGCAGGTGGCCCATCATGTCGACGTGCAACGGCATCGGCTCCTCCCCTTTGCCGAACGTCCCCTTGAAAAAGAGCCGCAGGCCGTAGGCCATGGGCTTCTCTTCTTCCAATTCTTCAAGACGCGCCTTTGTCAGCGCGACGATCTCGCCGTCTTCGCTCACGCCCAGCTCTTTGGCCTTGGCGAGCGCGGCCGCGTACTCCTCTTTGGCGGCGTCAAACTCTTCGGTCCACTGTGCCAGCAGCCCGAGGTGATACCGGGCCGAGACGACGAGCGGATCGCCGGAAAAATTATCGATGAGGTCCCGGAAGAAGGTCTTGGCCTTACCGGCATCCGCGAGGCCGAACGCCGTCAGGGCCGCTTCGCGGAAGAGGACCTCGGCGCAGCGCGCCTTGTCGGAGGCGCGATACGACGCGACCCACTCTCCGTAGATTTTCAGCGCGGCCTCATAATCCTTCAGGCGCTCCAGGTTATAAGCCCGGCGGTAGACGCCTTCCTGATCAAAGGCCTCCCGGCCGATCGCATCCGTCGCCTTCTGATACAACTCCTCCGCGTACACGGGGTCGAGCGCTTCCGAGTCACCGGGATGCGCGAAGTGGCCGGCGATCTCGACCATCGCCCGGGCGCGGACCTTATCGTCCTCGATACGTTTCAGGAAAATACCGTACATGGATTTGGCCAGATACAGGTTGTCCTCTTCGGCGAAGACATCGGCGGTCTTGCGGATCGTCTCGGCGGACATCTCGGACTCCGTCAGATGATCGAGGTATACCGTATAAAGCCGGCGGCTTAGATTTTTATCCTCTAAGGTCCGGATGGCGTCGGCCTTCTCCTTGACCATGGCGAGACCCTCTTCGGATGCGGCCGCCTTGTCAGCCGCCGCGACGACGTCGTCGAACATCGCGTAGGCCTCCTCGTCCTCCTTTTCCGTCGCCGCGCGCCAGCGCAGGAAGGCGATGCCGACGCGGACCGACGAATTTTCTCCGGAGGCCTTCTCGGCCGCGGCGAGATCCTGCGCGATACCGTCCTGATACGTGGGTCCGATGTCGTAGACGCCCTCCCAGTTCTTGGTCTCTTTCCAATAGGCGACCTGCTCGACGCGCGCCAGGGCCCGGTAAAAGTAGACCGCGGCGTCCGTCTTGCCTTTCCGAACAAGATCGCTCAAGTATCCATAGAGACCGTCGTAGTCACGGGCATCGAAATAGACCTCGACCTGGTCACTTAACGGCATCGTCCCGGGCTCATCCGCCGCGAAAGCGCTTGCCGCGACGGCAAAAAATAAAAAAGCCGCGACGACCCCCAAGACGTTGCGACGGATGGAGCTCCGCCCGCGCTGAAGCACGGGGTACCCTTCTTGGCGACATACTTGAGCGGTCCAGCCCATCCGCGGCCTAAAGGCCGCGGTGTTGGGCCGCGAAAGTATAAAGACTGAAGGTCGACAGCGATGTGTCATCACTTCCCACCCTTCCAGAGCTCGCGGATCTCGTAATACGCCTTGCGCGGCGTGCGCTTATCGACGCCGTTCTCCTTCTCCTCCGAGAGCCGCACGATGCCGAACCACTCCTCGTTCATGTTCATGTTGCGCTCGACCTTGATGTCCATGTAATACGCCCCGTTGGACCAGTTGGACGCGGTGTCGTGGCGCGACGCGGCGGCGGCGTCCCACTCGTTGTGCTTCCACCACTCGTCCGTCCACTCGAACATCGTGCCGCCGAGACAGTTGCCCGCGCCGTCGGCCTTGCCCGCGAGGTTGGCCAAGATCTCGGACCACTGGCTCTTCAGGAAGAACGCCTGCATGTCCTCGTCCTCCTTCTCCTCGTAGGCGTTGTAGGCATCCGCGCCGAACTCGACGAAGACGACCGGCTTGTCATACGTGCTGCGCAACGAATGGAAGATGTTGCCGAACGTCTTGCCGCGGTACATGATGACGCCCAGGATGTCCACGTCGGGCGCGTACTCCCGCGCGACGTCGAGACAGACGGTCTCACCGTTGCCCATGGCGACAGGATGGTCCGGGTCGGCCTCGTGGATCGCCTTCGCGATGTCGTTGACGAACGTGTAGTACACCTCGGCGCGGGTCAACAGGCACTGCCGCGGGTCCTCCATCTTGTCGATACGCGCGCTCGACCAGGCGTTGATCTTGCCGCCGAAGGAATAATTGTTCTCGTTGCCCAAGACCCAGAAGAGGATCCCCTCCTCACTCTTGAGCGCCTCGACCATCTCGAGGACGTCGTCCTTGACCTTCCGGCGGAACGCCGCGTCGTCGTAAAAGGGCGCGGGGTAGTTCCAGAACCCCAGCCAGTGCCCCATGATCGTGCGGATGCCGAACTTCTCGTAGAGGACGCGCACGACCCGCTTCGTCGCCTCGAGGTCGTCGCCGGGCTGATAAAAACGCACGGTGTTGACGCCCATCTTCTGCATCAGCGCGCCGTCGACGAGCCACGGCTCCTTCGGGTCGTTCCAGTAGTCGTAGTCGTGCGACTCCCCGATCGGCACCGGGTTGTAGCAGACGCCCTTGATCACATAAGGCCTGCCGTCCACCATCAGCCGGTAGTGGCGGTCCTTGAGCGTCCTGATAGTGACCTTGCCCCTGGGCGCCCGGCCCATGCCGGCGGTAGAGACAAAGACACCCGCCACCAACGCTATCGCAAAAATTCTCTTTAACATATAAATGTAAATTGTCTGCGGAAAGTGAGACTAAAGGCCTGGCCTTTAGTCTCACTTTCCCGGCTGCTTATTCGTACCGGATCTCGTCCAGGTAGAACGTGGCGCCGTCCGGATTCACATCGAGGTTGGTCGTCACGGCCAAACCGCCGATAATATAGGACATGTCCTTGCCCGACAGGTCGATGGTGTACTTCTTCCACTCCTTGTCTAGGACAATAGGACCGATGCCAGCCGTATCCGAATCGGAATACTCGCCCATGATCCCGCCGACCTTGACCTCCTCGATGCGCTCGCCGCCTTTCTCGCCGCGGGCCCAGAAGGTGAGCTTCTTGGCGCGGGAAAGGTCGTAGCCTTTGTCATGGTCGCCCCAGTTGTTGGCGGGATACTGCCAGTAGATCCCCGCCCAGCGGGCGCCGTTCGTGGCCTCGTTGGAGTACGCGATCCGGATGCAGTTCTCTCCGAAGTACGGGTTCTCCTTGGAGCCGAGGTTGATCTTCAGGTCACTGTAATCGCCCATCCATCCCGAGGGGATGAAGTGGTTGACCATGCCGCCCTTGTCGGCGTAGATGTAGAAGGGCATGCTCTCGGCCTTCTTCGTCTCGGGCTTGAGCGTCGCATCCGCGTCGAAGCGGATGTCATCCAGGTAGAACGTCAGCCCCTCCGGGTTGGAGTCCGCGTTCGCGACCCAGCAGAACCCCCCGACGATATAGGAAAGGTCCTTACCCGTAAGGTTGATCGTGTACTGCTGCCACGTGGACGTCAATTCAAGAGGACCAATCGACATTTCCGTCGTGTCCGGATACGTCCCCTTGAGGCCGCCGACGCAGAACTTGTCGATAATCTCGCCGCCCTTCTCGCCGCGGGCCCAGAAGGTGAGCTTGTTCAGGCCCGTCAGGTCGAAGCCGCCCTTCTTGCTGCCCCAGTTGTTGGCGGGGTTCTGCCAGTAGACGCCGGCCCAGCCCTGCCCGCCTGACCTCTTGGCCGTGTAGACGAACTTGATACAGGTGGAGCCGCCGTGCGGCTCGCCCATGTACTTGTCGTCCATCGAGATGTCCCCTGAGTCGCCCATCCATCCCGACGGGATGTAATGGTTGTCCGGGGACTTTCTGTCCGCATACACGGAGAAGGACTTGCCCCCCTCGGCATACAGACCCTGCTGACAGAACGCGACGAGCGCCGCCAGCAGGAGGATGCTCAACACCTTTCTCATGTTGCACCTCCCTTTTTTACTTCTTCCATAACCGTTGATACACGTAGTAACTCTTACGCAACTGCCGAAGGAAGGGGCTTGAGGCGCCGTCGCCCTGACCCGCGACGCCCAGCCACTCCTCGTGCATAAACCCGTCGGGGAACGGCCCGACCCACAACCCTCTCGTATCGTGGACCGCCGGCTCATACCCCTTCCACCACTCATCCAGGTATTCAAACAGGACGCCGCCGATCGCGTTGCCGGCGCCGTCCGCAAAAGCCATGTTCGCCTCGATGTCCTTCCAGCACCCCGTCAGGTACTGCGCCTGCTCCTCCTCGGCCTCCTCGCGCGAAAAGCAATAAGTATAGGCGGGGCAGCCGTACTCGGTGACGAAGGCGGGGCGGTCCGTCTCCTGCTTCACCGACTCCCAATAAGAGCCGAAGCCGAAGTCGCCGCGGTAGACGTTGGCGCCGAACATGTCGACGTCGGGCGCGTGCTTGCCGTAGACGTCCAGATAGAGCGTGTCGCCGCTCGCCACCGCCACGGGGTGCTCCGGGTCCAGGGACTTAATGAGGAGCGCCGCCTCGTTGACGAACTTAAAAAAGACGTCCGGTTTCTCGTCGGCGTTGCAGGCCACGCCGTACACGTTCTCGTTGCCCAGGAGCCACATGAGGATGTAGGGCTCGTCCTTGAACTCGAGGACCATCTTGCGGACCGACTCCAGCATCGCCTTCTTATGTTGTTCGTTCTCGTAGTCCGTGCCCTCGTGCCAGCTCGCGCCGGAGCCGTGGGCGTACTTGCCCAAAAAGTCGCCCAGGATCACGCGGATGCCCGTGCGCTTGTACATGTCGCGCAGGATCTTCTTGTCGAGCGTGTGGGGCTGGTGGTACAGGCGGATGGTGTTGACGCCCATGCGCTTCAGGATCTCGAAGTCGCCGACGGCGCGCTCACCCCGGTCCTGTTTATTGTTGAGGTTCCTGTCGACGAAGGCGTCGTACGGGCCGTCGCAGCGGCCGTTGCCGTCGTAGTCGTATTCCATCCAGTTCTTGAGCGAGCCGTCGTCCGGGCTCTGGCCGACCTTCACGATGGCATACGTGATGCCCTTGATGACATAAGGCCTGTCGTCAACCAAGAGCTCCCAGTCGCCGCTGGCGTACTGGACAAAACGGACCTTGCCCTCGCCGAGCCTGCGCTTGATCTGACTCCTCTGCTTACGCACATCGAAGAACCGCTTGATGCGGTCCGAGAGCGTCTCGGGCATCTGCCCCTTGACGAGCCTGCCGGGCTCGACGATAAAGGCGTCATTGGAGATATCGTTGTCATAACCGTTCACGACGCGGATCGAGGCGCCCTCCAGCTTCATGTTGACCTGCTGGTACTTCTTCGTCAGGTATTTGATGCGGGCGATCGCGGCCTGACCGACGTACCACGGCGTGTGCCAGTACGTCCAGCCGACGGTGTGCGGATAATGGATGACGATGGCGTAATGCGCCTTGATCGCATGCTTGATGAGCCCCGACTTCTCAAGAATGAGGCCCGTGTAGAAGAGTTTGATGCCCGGCGGCTCCGAGGCGACGGCCCACTTGATGAAGGCCGCCTGCAGATCGGGGGAGCGCACGAAGTCCCAGGGACTGCCGGCGAGCCGCTTCTCCTTACGCACCGTCTGGAACTGCGGGTCGAAACGCACGCTCGAGGTGTTCGGGTGGATCCCCTCGCCGGCGGCGTCCGAGAGGCCCTCCTGGTCGATCACCTTGTACTTATAGTCCTTCGTGCCGATGCCCGTGAAGGTGCCGTACTTTTCGTAATCCACGATCTCCTCTTTTCCGGGATCGTAGAGATCTATCTTCGTCGACGGGATCGCGCCGCACTTCTCGGCCTTCGGGTCCTTGCCCTCAAGGCGGTCGATGCCCTCCTGGGCCACCTCCGCGGTCTTGTAATACCAGCCGCGCGGGTCCCAGGCCTGGGCATAACCATATTTTTCCACAACCGTCTTAAAATTCTTGATCGCCTCTTGAATTTTCCTTTGATCCCGATAAGATTCCGCTTGGATAAAGAAAGCGGTCGCCACATCATTAAGATTTTGCACCGTTTCAATTTCCTGCTTGCTCTTGGGAAACTCTTTTAAAGAAGCCTGTTCACTTTCTGCCTGATCAATGTAAGTGTCGATAACCTCTTGGGTGTACATAAAAACTTCTTCGTAATTCTTCTGCGCTTGTGCCGTCCGTGCTTTTGTGATGAGCTCTGTTGACGTGAGTTTGCCTTCTTGAGCATACACAAGATCACCAAGACACAGGGTCGCCAAGACATAAGTTACCATTAAAAACAGAAAACCTGCGACCTTGTCCCCTCCGGGGAGGCTTCGCTTCGCTTCGCACTGGCCTCGCGACCGAAGGGGTCCCCAAGCGAAGCCGAGGGATAGCCTTGTCCCCTCCGGGGAGGCTTCGCTTCGCTTCGCACTGACCTTGTATAATTTCATCCTGGGATCACTCCTGTTCCTGTCCGCGTCTTTCTGTCCTGCGCCTTTCTTCTTCTGCGCGTCTTTCTTCTGCTCGTCTTTCTCCTCTCCGACGCTCGACCTGCACGCGGATCTCGTGGGCCCTGGCCTCGGTGATGGTAAAAGACTTGATGATGAAGAGGGCAGCCAGAGAGGTCACTATCGGAATACCGATATCATAGATCCTCAACCACAATAAGCTTTCCGGCGCTTGGGCCAGGCCTAGCTCTTGCCGAAAACCAGTTGCGTTGATCAGCAATCCAGAGGTAATGGATGCCAGTGCTACCCCCAGTTTGACCATCCACCAGTACGCGGCGCTGAACATGCCTTCGCGCCGGGTACTGGTCTGAAGTTCGTCAAAATCGCAGACATCGGCGACCATGGAGTTCATCAGTGTGAAAAGGGATCCTAAGCCGAAAACAATAAAAGGAGCGGCAATGAACAATAAATAGGGATGGTCGGGATTGTACCCTACCCATTTCAAAGCGTAACCCAAGATCGAAATAGGGATAGTGACAAAAAATGTCCTGCGCTTGCCTATCTTTCTGGACAGCCATACGGTCAAAGAGATCACGCCCAGGGTGCAGATAGCGCTGAACGTACCGTAGAAGCCAAGCAAAAGGCCACCTTGTGAATAGGCCTGATCAAGCGCGGGGGCGTTTTTAAAGACATAGAAGAAGACGACATAGAGGGTGAAAGCTGACGCACACATGAATCCGCCGAAGATGAGCAAAGTGGCCACGCACAGCTTGAGGAACGGCTTACATCTCAGGGTGATGAGGGCTCCTCTAAAGAAGTCTTTCGTCACATTCAAGGCGCCCTTAACATCAGGCTTCGGCAATTTATCGAAATATTCTTTATTAAAGAGGGCCGGAAGGATGCCGCACCCGATAATAACGGCACCGATGATAATGCCCAGGGCCCGTCCGCCAGTAACGATATCCGGGAACCAGCCCTTGTTGTGCATGATGGCCCAGCACCAGGGAGCAATAAGCCAGGGCAATTGTCCCGCAATATTGCTCGCCGCCTGCAACCGGGTCCGCTCATGATAATCGGGGGTCATTTCATAACCGAGCGCGATCCAGGGGATGGAAAAACAGGTAAAGCCGATGAAGTAAAGGATCTGGAACAGTAAAAAGTACCAGAAATAATAGCTCTCGCTCTGTCCCTTATAAAGCTGGAACATCAATGCATAAAAGACCCCCCCGGTGATGGCCCCGAACAATATGAGCGGCTTGCGGCGTCCCCAGCGGGTACGCAGATTATCGGAGAAGTACCCGGTCACGGGGTCAGATATCGCATCAACTATGCGGGGAATGGCTCCTACTAAACCCACTAAAGCCGGGTTCACCCCTAAACCGAGGTTTAAGACAATGACCATCTGCCCGATAAAAGCAGCCTGAGCCGTGTTCGCAAAGGCCCCTATGCTGTATATGACCTTTTGAAAAATAGGAACGCGGTCTTTGGGGGCCGTCGCATAATGTGCTGGCTGACCGGTTGACTGTGTCATTCATTGACCTCTAATTTTTCCTGAGAAACCCCGGGGACCCCTTCCCCAAGGATCGGATCACAGGCAATAAAAGTAGCGTATTATATCAAATATATCGCTTAGAGGCAATACGGGCCGCCGGGGACCTTTCAAGCCCCGGAGATCATCCGAATACCGCTGCGACGCCCCTGACGATATGCTTCTGCATCAACAGATACACGATGATGATGGGCAGGGCCGTTATCGTCAACCCGGCCATCAAAAGCGGGTAATTCGTCAGGAACTCTCCCCGGAACACCATCAACGCCCGTTGAAGGGGCATCAGATTCTTGGAGTCAAATACGATCAGGGCCAGCAAATATTCGTTCCAGACGTTCAGGGCGTTAAAAATGACCACCACCGCCAGCACGGGCTTGGCCAGGGGCAGGGCCACATGCCACCACATGCCTATCTTGGAACAGCCATCGATGCGCGCCGCATCTTCAAGCTCTCTCGGCATCGTATCAAAAAAGGTCTTGAGTAAAAATATGCTCAAAGGAAGCCCGACGTTAATCATGCACAGGATATAGCCCAGCGGGGTATTACGCAGATGTAATTTATTCAACAGGACGAACAAAGCCACAAAGCTCCCTGGGACAGGAATCATCATCGCCGCCATGAACATAATAAACAACACTGTCCTTCCCCGAAACCGGAAACGCGAAAAAGCATACGCGGCCAGGGACGCAACAACGAGGATGCCGACCACCACGGACACCGTATAAAAGATGCTATTTAAAAAATAGCGGCCAAACCCTCCTCCGTGCCAGGCATTGATGTAATTTTCAAAATGGGCCCGATGCGGAATGAGAGAAATATCCGTAAAAATCGTATGCTGGGTCTTCAGGCTTGAAGAGACCATCCATAATAACGGATACAGGCACGTGATAGCCACG
>SDBU01004970.1_pt1 | contig 16087 bp, 18 predicted proteins | sample 2277071 | NCBI WGS metagenome assembly SDBU01 (sample SAMN10397929, study PRJNA504765) | marine sediment metagenome | isolation source: marine sediment core GS08_GC12, 126 cmbsf | place: Arctic Ocean: Gakkel Ridge, Loki's castle | collected 2008
CATCATCCTGGTCACGCTTGTTGCGTACATTCCGGCCATGCGTGCCGGGTTCATATGGGACGACGATGATTACATCGATGCAGATCCGCAAGCCCCGACAGCCCGACTCATCCAGTCCGACGGCGGGCTTCGCGCAGTACTGGTTCCTCAGCCAAAACAATCCGGGACTCATCGCCTGGCGCCCGCGATGGCGTCGAAACGGCGCAGCGGGCACGCCAAGCTTCAGCGACATGCTCGCGGCGATGCGGCGCGAGATTTTGAACGGCGGATTCTTGCAAAGGTCTACCTCAAAAGCTGACCTTATTGAAAATTTGAGAGCCCTTATCGGTGCAGCTGCCTATGCAGCTTGAAAAGTGCGAAACTATAGACTAGGCCCTGGCTCTGCCCCTCCGGCGCACTGCGCCGAGCACTACGAAGGCGAGACTTATCAAGGCGAACGAACCGGGCTCGGGGATGACTGTGCCCCCAGCGGGATCAAGCACGGTGACACCCCACATTCCCATCCCGCTGTAGGAGGCCTCCCCAAGTCATGGAATGCGGCCCCGGGGACCACGTATCAGAGAGAATGACCGTGTTGTTGTCCCCGTATCCGTAGCCGTACATCGAGTGACCTGAGACGAGATAGTCTCTTCCTTCTTCTGATGGCGCTATTGGCCCAGGCAACGACAATCTTGATCCGCTCCGTATCATCGGCAATAAGCAGGACGACTTCGGGCTTCTCATTTTCCTTGAACAAGTTCAACTTCTCTTCGTATAGGTCGTTGCTCAACACAATTCTCCTTTGTGTTTTTGCAGCCAAGCGAGGACTTGCTGACTGTGTTACGCGACACGGATAACCGCGATGCCGGCACGGCGCAGCATTTCGCCTGTCACGCCGTTCTTGTCGCAGGAAGGACTAGCGCCCTTGAGATACGCGCGCCTGACGCCGACAATCTCTGCGATCTCCAAGGCGCAGCGAGCGCCATTGAGATAATGGGGCGTCACGTCCTCGCCGGTCTCTGGCGCGATGATGCGCCGTCCTTCGTCCAGGACTTGTGCTCCCGTGGCCCCGTTCAGGGCCTCGCCGCTGCGAGGGGTGGGCATGCCGCCAAGCTGCTCAGGGCAGATGGGCAGCAGCACGTGCTTCTTCTTGAGCCTCTCAATCAGGGAATCCCGCCTTTTCGGACGCCGCCCGTGCCAATGGTTGGGCAACGAAGATTGCCGGACGTTGGGGCCGAGCCATCCCGACGGCTTCCACTTGCCCATTCCCAGAACCAGCCCTATACTTCTCAGAGCCGAGTGGCAGCTTTGAGTCGGGCAGCCTTTCTCGCAGGCTTCTTGAAGGACGGTTGACATGAATGGCCGAAACGTTCGTTATGCGGCGTTTGTGGCGTTTCTCGCCTTCGCCACCGCATGTCAGTCGGCCGACCAGCCCGCCAGTGCCCACAGCGTGGAGAAACTGGCCGAAGAAGTGCGCGATAAGGGCTGGATCGTGTACTGCGCTCGAAGCCAAAAAGGCGACTGGGACCTGTTCCTGATGCGTCCTGATGGATCAAATCGACGAAATATCACGAATACGCCGGATTTCGAAGAGGCTGCACCCCGATTTTCCCCGGACGGCAAGAGGCTTCTCTATCGTCGTCTTCTCAAGCGCGCGATAGTTGATCACGACTCATGGGGCGTCCAAGGACAACTCGTCATCGCCAACTCAGATGGCACGAAGCGTGTCACCTACGGGACGGCGGGCGAGTACCCATGGGCGTCGTGGGGACCGCGCGGGAAGAGGATCGCATGCATGACCGAAAACGAAATCCAGATCATTGATCTCTCGACGAAGGAGATAGTTGCCCGCTTCGACAGAAAGGGGATATACCAGCAGTGCACTTGGTCGCCGGACGGCGAGTGGTTTTCTGGAACGGCCGTTTTTCAGCGCAAGAATTGGACCATCGTACGGGTGAACGCTGGAACAGGCGAACTGAACGTGGTGAGCAAAGTCCAGTGTTGCACACCGGATTGGTTTCCCGATTCGCTGAACTTGATCTTCTCCCATCGTCCAACCAACCAGGAAGGTTCCGGCTGGACGCAATTGTGGATGGCGGATGGCGAGGGAAAGACGCGGAGCCTTCTCTATGGGGAGGACGGGGTTCACATTTACGGTGGTGCGCTCTCACCGGACGGCAGATACGTTCTTTTTTCAAGATGCCCGGAAGACGGAGGTGGCGCTGAGCGATCAGGCGCCCCCATGGCCCTCATGCGGCATCGGGACGCCCCCACTATCCACGGTGAGAGCAAAGCCCTGCGCAAGGTGCATCCGAATACGAAAGACGGACCTGTGCTACACCTACCCGTCGGTTGGGAGCCACACTGGACCTACGCAAACATACGAGGTAAGTAGTAGCCAGTTTCCCTCGCCGGCTTGCAGAGAAGCGTGGATGGCGGCCAAATGGCACATTCCCGTCCATTACACTGCCCTGCCAGAAGCACAACCGCCGCACTGATGGCAGAACATTCCCGGGAATCGGCTCGCAGCTTAAACCGAGCCCTGTTGGCTGGAACTGTTGCCCCGCCACTTTGAAAACTTGCGATCAACAGCGACACATTGTCGCCGGAACAGCGAAGCGCAGCAGGGGAAAGGGTGGCACGTGCTCAGCGACGGAGAATCCCAGCCATGGAAGGCCAATAAGCTGCATCAGGCCTTGAAGGATCTCATGAAAGGGACTGAATTCGAAGGAATTGGCTTCCACACCCTGCGCCACAGCTTCAGCAGCAATCGCATGCGACCGTCATCCGGCCAAAGACGCACTCAACGGGCCGGCTCGGTTTCCTGTCGTCGCGTCAATGATTGGACAGCCATTCTTCCAGGATTGACATAACGACGCCGACGCGATCCGAATCGGTTGGGAGTATGGCAACAATCTTGCTGAGATCAGACGGCGGTTCGGTTTCTTCAGGACTCAAGAGCCAGATCTTCGGAATGGGCATGCTCTTGTGACCCTCAACGAGGACAACATCGTATGTCTGCGGCAGCGCATCGAGAATCTTGCCCCATCCATGTCCGACGGTTCCGTGCAGCCGGAGGACTTCTTCCTCCGGCCCCTGCAAGAACACGTCGGCGCCGGCTTGGAAGAAACGGTCGCTGTCCTTGCCGGGATGGTCAATATTCAGCCCGTGAACATCATGCTTGACGACGGCAGTTTTCAATCCCATGTTGCGCAGACGAAGCACGACAGCTTCGACGAGGACGGTCTTTCCGCACCCGCTCCAACCGCAAATGCCGAGTATGTATGGCTTATCGGGCATGAGTTGCTTCCTTCCCGGAATTGACACGTGATATGTCCCGACCTCCTGCGCCCTGATGATTCCGCCGACGATCGGCAGGGCTGACCGTAACGGAGTGGCTCTTGAAGACCATATAGACTTGCATTCCCGCGTGCAAGCCGAGATCACGCCCCGCCTCCTCGGTCAGTTCTACGATCAGGCGATTGGCCCCGGCCTCGGCAACGGCCCATAGTGCGTGGCCGTCTTGCTCGAGATGTTGTACACGCCCAACCAGGGTGTTGCGGGCGGAAAGGCCCTGCGGCGGGGACACGGAGAGCATCAGATCTCTCGCCGGCAAGGCCAGGGTGACCTGGTCGCCCACCCGCAGGCCAGTGTTGGGGACCTTGAGCCGACAGCCCCCGCAGGCCACAAGCGCATAGCCCGTCCGCGCCGGCACACTTTCCACCGTTCCGCTCAGGAGGTTCTGGATCGGGTCCACATGATGGGCCAAGCCGGCAAGCAGTTGGTGTGGACGGCCACGGCGTACGATCCGGCCTCCCGACATCTGCCATGAGAACTCAGCCAGGAAGAGAATCTCACTTAAGGAGTGGCTGACATAGATGAAGGGGACCTGCAGGCGGTTGTACACCCGGTTCAAATAGGGCAGGATGCGGAGTCTGGAATCCCCGTCCAGGGAGGAGAGAGGCTCGTCCAGGAGCAGGAGCCGGGGTCTGGCAGCCAAAGCTCGCGCCAAGGCCACCCGTTGTCGTTCGCCGGCTGAAAGCGTGTTCGGGAACCGATCGAGCAGGCCTTCCAGATCGAGCGCCCGCACCAGCTCCGCCATGTCGGACTGACGGCCCTTGCGTGGGCGGCCGTACTCAATATTGGCTCGCACACTCATGTGCGGAAACAGCCGGCCGTCTTGAAATACGCAGCCGACAGACCGCCGGTGCGGGGGGATACAAATCCTCGCACTGGCGTCGAAGAGCGGCTCACCATCGAGCAAGATGACTCCCGATTCGGGCCGGAGAAGCCCCGTGAGACAGTTCAGAAGGGTTGTCTTGCCGGAGCCGGACGGACCGAACAGACCCACCCGTGGGGTCTCCTGACGTCCCTGCACTTGGAGTTGGAACGCTCCCGTCCTGGCAGTGAAGTCGAATTCAAGCATGTTGCGGTCTCGCGTGAGTCTGCGTGCCGTGGCTGCGGATCAACAGGTGCGACATGACCATGGCGATCAGTCCGACAGCAATCGACACAAGCGCTAAACCCAACGCCGCATCCTGATGGCCTGCGAGGAACTGCGAGTAGATCGCTTGCGGCATCGTGCGCGTCTGGCCTGGGATACTGCCGGCAAGCATCATGGTCGCGCCGAACTCGCCGAAAGCTCTGGCAAAGGCCAGGGCTGTCGCTGCAATGAGGCCGGGCAGGGCCGGCGGCAGCGTGATGGTGAGAAGAACGCGGATCGGGTGCGCATTCAGGGTCCGCGCCGCTTCCTCCAGCCTCGGGTCGGACTTCTCAAAGGCCACCCTGGCCACAGCCAGAAACAGAGGAAAGGCCAGCACGCCTGACGCGACGACCGCGCCTTTCCAGTCGAGGGCGAAACGCACTCCTACGCTGTCGAGCCATCTTCCTATGAATCCCTTCGGGCTGAGGATCACTAGAAGGAAATATCCCATCACCACCGGCGGCAACACCAACGGCAGAGAAAGGAACGCCTCGATCAGCGAAGAGACCGCACCTCGCCGCCGAGCCAGCCAGAACGCCACCGGCACCCCGATCAGCACGACAGCAGCGGTCGCCACCAGGGACACGCGAACGGAAAGCTTGAGCGCCTCTGTGGATGCGGCATCCCACATGGTCTACATCAACTCCTCACTCGTGTCCGCGCTTCTTGCCACGTCACGGCCGGAAACGGGCTGGAATCCATGTTCAATCAGAATCCTCGCCGCCTTGGGCGACAACAGGAAGTCAAGGAACATTTGAGCGGCATGCGGATTTTGCGAGCCCTTCAAGACACACCCAGGGTACGTGATGGGGGCTGTGTCGTGCGGGGAGAAAACAAACGCGACTTTCACCTTCTCCGTGGAGACGGTGTCACTGCTGTAAACAATAGCAGCATCCGCGGCGCCGGATTCGGTCTGCGCCAGGGTGGCGCGCGCATCGGCACATGGGACCAGTTTGTGCTGGAGTTGACGCCACAGGCCGAGTCGCAGCAGGGCCCGTTTTCCATACTCACCAGCGGGAACATAGGCCGCGTCGCCGACGGCGATTCGCTGAACACGATTGTGCGTGAGGTCATGACTGTCATGAACGTTCAGCGTGGAACCCGAGGGGATCACACACACGAGTTCGTTGCGCAAGAAAGACCGCCGCGTGCGGGCATCGAGTAACTCTTTGGCTTCGAGGAGGTCCATGTGTCGACGAGAGGCCGAAAGAAACAGGTCCGCGCTCGCGCCCGCCTCTATTTTTGCCCGCAAAACCCCTGATGCGGCAAAGTCAAATCGCACGCGGACGCGGTGATTGCGCTCAAACTCATCCCCCAGTTGCTCCATGGCATCCACCAGGCTGGCGGCGACCAGAACGGTGATTTCCTCTTGGAGGTCGTCGTTCGTCTCTGGGCGTCCGTGCGGCCAAAATTCCAAGGCCATCATACCGGCCATGGCCAGCCCGATGAGGACAAGGCTGATCTTCATGATACTATCCCCCAACTGCGGCCATCGGTCGCAAAGTCCGAAACACCGGGTAGCCGCGCTTCTGAGCTAATGCGACCGAGACTTGCTCCAGCAACGCGTTGACTGCTTGCGGCGAATCCTCGCCGAGGAGGTGTCTCACATTCCTTCCGTTGCCTCGTGCCAGACAGGACACAAGTCGGCCGTTGCTCAACAGCCGTAATCGAGTGCAACCCCGGCAGAAGGGCTTCGTGTTGGGTGAGATGAAGCCGATGGTGCCGCGCCGTCCGGCGCTGTCCACGGCTGCGAAATCGCGGCTGCTTCGGCCCGGCTCGTGAGCAAGGGGTTTGAGGCCGAAGGAGTCCTCCAATCGCGCGCGTGTTTCTGAGGTCTGCACGAAGAGGTCGTGGAATCTTTCCCTTGCACAGCCGATGGGCATCATTTCGAGAAAGCGAATGACACAATCATGGTCCAGGGCGAAGCGTGCCAGTTCACACACCTCATCATCATTACAGCCGCGCAACACGACCGTGTTGACCTTAACCGGCGCGAGCCCCGCCCGAACAGCAGCCTTAATTCCTTTGATTGCGCCTTCAATATCGCCGCCGCGCGTAAGCATGGCGTAAGTGGCCGCATTGAGGCTGTCGAGGCTTATGTTCACGCGCCGCAATCCGGCACGCGTCAGTCGCGGGGCCATATCGGCAAGCAATTGTCCGTTCGTGGTGAGTGCCAAGTCAGGAATTCGCTCAGCGGCCAACGCTGCGATGAAATCTACGATGCCCGGGCGCACTAGCGGCTCGCCGCCCGTGATGTGAACTTTGGTGAGGACAAAGCGAGAACTCACCGCGCGGACGAATCTTATGATCTCTTCATAAGAGAGCATGTTTGAATGTCGGCGCCTTGGCGCGCCTTCTGCGGGCATGCAATAAGCGCAACGCAGCTGACACTGGTCGGTGACGGATATTCTCAGGGAGATGGCTTGTCGTTGAATGGAGGCTGTCACGGCAACGGCCTCCATGGGCGAAAATCCACCACCTCGCCGGCATCCACGACTTTGACGTCCGACGGGACAGCGATAACGCCGTCGGCCTGCCCGCCTGCGACGAGATCGGCTGAGCCCTGAGACTTGATCGGAACGACACACGGCCCGGACGCGCGCCATCGCACATAAGCCGGCACGAATCGTGTCCGCCCGCCCTTGGACGTGAGCGGCGCAACCGAAGGAATCCGCACAGAAAGGCGGCATCGGTCCGGATCAAACCCGGACAGGCGCAGCAAAGCGGGAAGGGCGAACTCGTAGAATCCAAGCATCGCGCTCAATGGATTGCCGGGGATCCCGAAAACATGGCGGTTGCCCGGAAGCGTAGCGTAGAGGAGGGGCTTGCCCGGTTTCATGGTGATGCCATGAAAGCGGATCGTTGCGCCAGTTCGTTGAATCGCTTCGCGCACGCAGTCGTTCTTGCCGACCGATACGCCACCCGTGACAAGCACGACGTCACGGGACCTGAGGAGCCGGCGCAAACAGGCGGCGAGCTTGGCGAGTCCGCCGGGAGCCGACTGATACGGCACGCCGCCGAATCCCCACTGGGCCAGGGCGGCTGTGAGGAACGGGCCGTTGGAGTTCCGGGTCTCGTGGGCGCGCACGCTTTCGTGGACGTCGCGCAACGCTTCTCCGGTGCACAACAGTGCCACGCGCGGCCGGCGGCGGACCTTGACCTCGGCTTTGCCGACCGCGGCACACACTCCGATTTGACTGGGACCTAGAGTCGTTCCCTTGTCGATGAGTACTGATCCTTTTCGGGCATTTTCGCCGCGCAGGAAGATATTGGCGCCGGGCTTCACAGAACCGCGCACGGTCACGAGGCCGTCCTTTTCGTCTGTCTGCTCAACCATGACCACAGTGTCGGCGCCAGGGGGCACGTTGGCGCCGGTCATGATTCGCACGCAGGTTCCAGGCCGGACGCGCGGGCGTGACGGGCTTCCCGCGGCCACTTCACCCGCGAGGTGAAGGCCGCACGGCACTTTCGCCAGGTCAGCCGCCCGGACGGCATAGCCGTCCATGGCGGAACGATCGCGGGGCGGCATGTCGCGGTCGGCGCGGACATCCTCCGCCAGACAGTGACTGAGCGCTTGAGTCAGAGGGAGAGACGTCCGCTCCAAGGGACGAGCATGCTTGAGTATGACGGCAAGCGCCGCCTGGGGCGATAACATCATATTTCCTTTCCATACCCGCTGAACAAGATTTCAACGGGAGAACGATGTCGTCGATCGCCGCGCAGCCGAACCAGATAGACGGCGAGAGGAACCGCGAGGAGCGCGAATCCTCGCGATAACCCATCGCAACCCAGGAGTGCAGGCTCGCGGAACGACGTAGCCGTTCATCACTCGCTCTCCTTGCCTCCGCCCTCCGGGGACGACTGGATGCGCCGGAGCATCTCCGCAACCTTCTCGCACAGCGCCTTGAGGTCAATGGGCTTCTCCAGGAAGTCGTCCACAGGAAGCCAGTGGCCGTCGATGTCTTTCGTGCCGAAGCCCAGAGGGAATCTTGTGTTGACGGCCGTCAGCATCAGAATCGGGATGTCTTTCAAGTCGGGGTTGTAGTGCCGCATGCGCCGGGCCAATTCGAAGCCCCCCGATATGTTGTCCGGGAACATGACATCCAGGACAACGAGATCCGGATGTCCTTCTTTCATCTCCTTTTCCGCCGCCTGCGTGTCCAGTGCGATTCCCACCTCATGTCCTTGCGAGCGCAGCATGGTCGCCACTGCATTCGCGAAGTCCTCGTCATCGTCAACAATCATTACGTAGGCCATCTCCAACTCCTTTCCTATGTTTCCGTCGCGTCGAACGCTCCTCCGGCACGGGAGAATTGCAATGTGAACGTCGTGCCCGTGGCCAGTTGACTTTTCACACGCAGCCGGATCCTGTGTATCTCGGCCACATGTCGGACTATTGCCAGCCCGAGTCCCGATGACTCTCTGTTGTGCAACACGGCCTCCTTCGTGCGATAGTATTCGTCGAAAACATGGGGAAGGTCCTGCGCTGCGATGCCGATGCCTTCATCCTGGACGGTGATCACGGGATCGTTGTTCCCTCCGCCAGTGCATGTGACCCGGACCTTCCCGCCCGGGTTCGAATAGTTGATCGCATTCGCGATGAGGTTCGAGAAGAGCATCTTCATATGATCCTCGACCGCCGAAACACGGATCGGCCGGAGTTCTTGTTCGATACGCACGCCCCGCTGTCGGGCAACGGACTGCAACTGGCTTATGCACCAGCGAATCGTGTCGGCAAGGTCGATTTCGGCCCACTTCGGGGTGTCGTCGCCTACGGCGTCCAGGTTGGCGAGTTGGAGCATCTCCTTGATCTCCGTGGCCAATCGACGAGACCGGCCCGCAATCCTGTCCAAGACCTCTTTCGCCTTCTCGGGTAACTCGCCGCACAATCCCTCGACGAGGAGCTGCACGTTGGCGTTCATGGCGGCGAAAGGGGCTTTGAGCTCGTGCGTGGTGCGGAGCATATGCCTTGCCTTTTCCTCTTGAGCGGCAATGAGGCGGCGGTTCGACTCGGCCAATTCGAGGTCCCGCTTTCGCACGGTGGCCGAGAGATCCGAGGCGAGATACCACACCACAATCCACGTGAGCACCGCCCAGATGACGCTCAGCAACACCAGACCCGGCATCCGGTCCAGCTGGTCGCGCAGCGCCGGATCAAGATGAATGCCGGCCGGAGCGACCACGTTCGCCTCCTCCAGCACTACACAACTGATGTACAGGACGGATGCGACGACCGTGACCACAAGCGAGCGGCCACGCGAGAAGAAGATGCAAGACAACACGATGTGGAAGAGATATGCAAAGGCCACGTAGGTCTCCAGGCTGCCCATGTAGTGGACGACCACCGTGAGGGCCAGCAGATCGAAGATGATCTGCGCCCACAGGTTCGCCATCGCTCTGGAGCCTACAGCGGGATCGGTAAGGCGGCGGGCGTGCGCCAGAAAGGCCAGGTTGGCCAGCGTCGCGACACCCGCGACCACGAACGGCCAGTTGCGATAGGCGCGCAGCCCAAAATGGGCAAGAAGGCCGGGGATGAGGCCGACAAGCCCCAGCGCGACAAAGAGGGCAACGACTATCCAACGGAGCATGCAGAACCACTTGATGTTCTTGCGCAGGATCTCCGCCGGAAGCGATGACGCGTGCCTCCCCACGGGGACACTTGCGACGCGCGCGCTATCAGCCGCAAGCGCCACCTCGTATTCCGATATGGGCGCGAAACTTGTCGAACTCATCAGAAGTAATCCATCGCCCTTGTCTTCTTCAGTTCAACCACGTGCCGCTCTTCAACACTGAGGAGACTTCTGAAAAGGCTTGCGGGCAGCTCTCCCAAGGGTTGCTGCGCCATCCACCGGTAGAAGCGGATCAACTCTTCAACGAGAGCAATGGCGGCATCGAGCAGTTCCCCTCCGGTGACGTCCGATGGCAACTCCTTGCCTTCAAAGCACTTCTGGGGCGAGAAATGTGGGTTGTCGTATTTAAGGGGGGCGCGCCGGATATGTTCGAGCTGTTTGGGGGTGAAGCTGCTGAGCGTGTCGGGCAAGTGTCGCCGGTGCCGGGCCAGGTAGTAGACCAGCAGGCGAGTGCCGTCGCGCGTGGCGCGATCGCGAAGGTCCGCATAGTGTGCTTCCAAACGACGCTCGAAATCCGCCGCGCGGTCGAGCATGTCGCCAGTGGTCATTGCAGCCATGAAACACCGTCCTCAGAACTTGTCGTAGAACACGTCTTCCGGATGTAATCGCTTGTCCTCCAGCACACCGGTCACCGCCTCGATCATCGGCGGCGGACCGCACAGGAAGGCTTGCCGCCTGATACCGGGTTCGAGGTGCCTGTCCACCGAAAGGTGAATGAATCCTGTCTCACCGTCCCACTTCTCGTCGCGGCCGAGGGGGTCCGACAGGGCGTATACCACACGGAAGTTCGGGTGCCGGCGAGCGAGCGCCTGGTATTCCTCCAAATAGAACACATCATCCGTGGTCCGACAGCCGAAGAAGAGCCAGCAACTGCGGTCGGGCCACCGGTCGTATAAGGAGTGAATGATGTTTTTCATCGGCGCCATACCGCACCCGCCCCCCACGCAAATGATTTCAACGTCCGGATCTTCGTTCAGGCGAAACTCGCCGTATGGCCCCGTGAAGGTGACCTTGTCGTCTCCTTTCAGGTCGTGCAGATACGTCGAGCCGATTCCACCGGGGACGATCCGCACGATCAGCTCCACGACGTTGGGCTCGTACGTCGGCGAACTGATCGAATATGCCCGGAAGACCGGGCCGTCCGGAGAGGGGGCCTGCACTTGGACGTACTGGCCGGGCCGTTGAGAGATCTCCTCCGGCTCGATGAGCGACAGCCGTATCTCCTTAATGTCGTGTGTGACATCGCGCGTGCTGCTCACCACGGCCGAGAAAAGCTTGACGTCGAGGAGCTCCTCAGGGATGCGCGCCTGCACGTCCTCGCGCACCTTGACCTGACATGCGAGGCGGACGTCGGAGCGGACCTCCTTGCGGGTCAGGTACGGCGTCTCGGTGGGAAGGACCTGGCCGCCGCCCGAGAGGACGGTAATCTTGCAGTGGCCGCACGATCCGCGGCCGCCGCAGGCCGAGGGGATGAAAATATCGCTGTCATACAAGGCGGTCAGAAGCGGCTGTCCACCCTCGACCTCCAGCGTTTTCTCGCCGGCGTTGATGTCGATGGTGCACGTCCCGTAGTTGACCAAAAACCGTTCGGAAACGAGCAACGCTCCCGCCAAGACGGTAAACGCCCCGCCCAAAACGCCCACCGGCACAAGTACGGCCAGAATGGAACTCATTCCCTTCTACTCACCTTCCAACCTGTTGCGAAGACTTGTGATTCCGCCTCTCACTGTATGTTGACCATGCCCGCGAATCCCATAAACGCCATGGCCATGACGCCGGTGACGATCATGATGATCGCGATGCGTTGGAACGGACGCGGGATGTTGCTGTAGCCCATTTTTTGCCTGAGCCCGGCCATGAGGGTGATCGCCAGTGCCCAGCCCACTCCCGCGCCCAAGCCGAACGCCACGGCCTGAACGAAGGTGTACTTTCGTATGACCATGAACAACGCCGCGCCGAGGATCGCGCAGTTGACCGTGATGAGCGGGAGGAAGATTCCCAGTGCGTAGTAGAGCCGGGGGCTGAAACGCTCAACGAACATCTCCACAAACTGCACGAACGCGGCGATGACGGCGATGAATAGGATGAACGTGAGATACGTCAAATCCGTCCCGCAGAGGGGTGCGCCCGCCGCCAGGACCCCGTGGTAGATTGCGTAGTTGATGGCCGTGGTGCACGTGACGACGAACGTGACGGCCGTGCCGAGCCCCAGCGCCGTCGCGATCTGCTGTGAACACGCAATGAAGGAGCACATCCCCAGAAAATTCGAAAAGAGGATGTTGTTCGTCAGGATGGCGGCCACGAGGATGAGCAGCGCGGGCGTCTCGTTCACGGCGTTTGCTCCTCCTCGGGGGGTCGCACCGCGTTGAAAAGCGCAATGAGGAATCCGAGCACAATGAACGCGCCCGGCGCGAGGATCATCAACTGGTTCGGCGTATACCACTCGGCGAGCAGCAACTCCCGCCCGAACACGCGTCCCGTGCCCAGCAGTTCGCGGAAAAACCCGATGATGGCCAATACCGCGGCATACCCCAGACCGTTGGCCACTCCGTCCACGATGGAGAGCAGCGGCGGGTTCTGAAGCGCAAAGGCCTCGGCGCGGCCCATCACTATGCAGTTCGTGATGATGAGCCCCACGTAGGGGCCCAGTTGCCTGGACATGGGCCAGTAGAACGCCTTGAGGAATTGATCGAAGATGATGACGAATGTGGCGATGACGGCGACCTCGGCGATCATGCGCACGCGGCGGGGCGTGGCCTTCCGCAGGATCGACACGAGCAGGTTCGACATGGCGCACACGAAAATCAGCGCGCCGCCCATTACCAGGGCGTTCGCCAGCCGGTTCGTGACGGCCAGGGCCGAGCAGACTCCGAGGATCTGAATGGCGATCGGATTCTGTGACCAGGCCCCCTCCTCGAGGACCTGCAGGGCCTTTCCGCCGCAGAGGCCGCACGCGGTTTGCACTCCCCGGGCGCTATTGGCCATCTCTGCCACGCTCCTTCGCGATCTTCTCTATTGTCTCATTGAGCATCGCTTCCACCTTCTTGCACGTCATGGTGGCTCCGCTGAGGCCGTCGACTTCGTTGGCCGCGACGGCCTTCCGCCGGTGCCTGATCCTGATGCCGGGCACGCCGCCGGCCGATTCGATCACCTTGCCATTGAACTGCTCTCGGAACCGTTCCGACGCAATCTCGCCGCCGAGGCCGGGCGTTTCTTCCTGCTCGTGAAAGGTGATGCCGCGTATGGTTCTCAGGTCCGGTTTCAGCGACAGAAACCCTCTTATCGGCCCCCAGAGTCCTTGCCCGGCAAAAGGAACCGCGATGGCCCTCTCCTCTCCATCATCGGCGAACACGTAGACCGTTAGATTGCCGATGGTCTTTTCGCTGACGGTCTTCTCAAATACCTCCAGCAGTTCCCCCGAGGACGCTTCGCCATCGAAGGGCACTTCAAGCACGCCCAGGATATTGCGCACTTTCTCCGCCTCGGCGTTCGCCCGCCTATAAGGGCCCGTAACCGTTCCCACGCCGGCGAGAAGCACGGCGCACACCGCTCCCAGCAGGGCCGAGTACACCAGAGTGTAGAGACTACCCTTCATGTCGCAGGCTCCTGAGTCTGACGCGCACAACCACCTCGTCCATCAGCGGCGCTGCGATGTTGCCGATGAGGATCGCGAACGTCATTCCCTCGACGTAGCCGGTGAGGTTGCGGATCAGCAGAGCCAGAATGCCGATCGTGATGCCGTACGCCCATTTTCCGCCGCGCGTGCCGGGGCTCGTGACCGGGTCGGTCGCCATGAAAAACGCGCCGAAGAGCAGGCCCCCGGCAAGCAGGTGGAACCCCACCGGACCGAACGCGCCGGGCTGCAAGTAGTGCAAGGCCGCCCCCATCAGTGTGAAACTTCCCAATATGCCCGCCACAGTGCGCCAGTTGGCCACGCGCGTCAGGAGCAGAAACGCGCCGCCCGCCACAATCGCGAGAGCCGATGTCTCGCCCGCGCTGCCGCCGACACTTCCCAAGAAGAGTTCGGGTAGGCCCGCAAAAACGCCCTCTTTGGCCTGGACGAGCGGGGTGGCCGCACTCAACGCGTCCACGTTCGACACGTCGACGTATTGGAAGAGGCGACCCACCACTCCCCGGCCCGGTTGTATCCAACTGCCCGACATCGTCGCAGGATAACTCAATGCCAGGAAGCAGCGGCCCACGAGCGCCGGATTGAAGAGGTTCCGGCCGGTTCCGCCGAACAGCTCCTTGCCCACAACCACGCCGAAGACGATCCCCACCGCCACCATCCACAACGGAAGGGTCGGAGGCAGAACCAGCGGAAAGATCAGCCCCGTTACGAGAAAACCCTCATTGATCTCTTCCTTCCGTACGATGGCGAAGAACGCCTCCACAGCCCCGCCGGCGGCGTACGATACGAGAATCATGGCGATTATCCGCAAGCCAAAGAAGTGGACGGCCGCGAACGCGCTGGGCAAGAGACCAATGATCGCCATGGCCATGAATCGCTTCACATCGAGCGGATCGCGCACGTGCGGCGAGGCCCCTGTCCGAATCAGCGGCGTGAAGTGCAGACTATCCACGGCGTCGAAGAGCGGCTTCACCGCCCGGAGTCTTCCTCCCTCCTCGAAGTGCGGTCGGAGGCGGTCGAAAGTCTTGAGAAGCCGCTTCATGAAGACGCCTCCGCCGCATGGAGCTCGGTCTGTATGGTGTCCTGCGCCTCGAGCAACTGCTTGCGAAGCTCAAGCTTCGACGGGCACACAAACGAGCATAATCCGCAGCCGACACAGAGATTCACCATGGCCGCCTCCGCCTCCTCGAGCGCGTCCTGGTAGAGGTATTTGTGAATCAGCTGGGGCATTATGCCGGCCGGACATACTTCTTCGCAGAGGCCGCACGAGATACACGCGCGCTCTTCTCCGCGCATGGCCGTGGACAGTTGCTCGCGAAACCCTCGCCGCAAGGCGCTGATGAAGCAGTTGCTGTAGGACCGCCTGCCGAACCCGGGGCGCGCAAATGCCATGAATTCGCGCTTGTTCAGCTCCGGGAGAACCGTGAGTCCCTGGCATTCGGTATCGAGTCCGAGCTGATCCGTTCGCAATGTCTCGCCCCTCAGCACGCCGCCGTTGATGATCCGCAGCGGCGCGTCGCCCGGCAGGGAGTCGAGAATCATCTTCAGCGGATGACCGGGAATCGCTTTGAGATGCCGCGGCGAATCCACGCCCGGCCCGCCGAAGGAAACGATCCGAACAGTGGAGGGTCGTGACAGGGTGAGCGCGCGGTCGATGGCCAAAACCCCCTCCACGCCGAGCGCCCAGACCGGCGCGTCCGGCTCGTGCTTCAGGCCCAGTCCGCGGGCGAGAATCGTGAAGTCATCGAAGGGATACCGGCGCGGGACCTGAATCATCCTCACAAAGGCGTACCCGCGCAAAGTCGCGCGCGCCTTCCGCGCAAACTCCGATTCGATATCGGGAAGAATGAGGTGGATCGGCTGATACTCCAGCAGGGCCTGGAGGTGTTCCAGCCCTCTCGTGAAGCTCGAAAGCCTCTTGTACAACTGCACGTCACCCCTCGCCAGGAACGGCTCGAGCTGCAGCGTGGAGACGATGACGGCGCGCGGGACGCCGAACGGGTCCGGTAATGCGCCGGTGTGCGCGTCGTGGAGGAACTGCCACGCGCCGAGCGCGAGAAGAACGTAGCGCTTGATTCCCGCAGACCCCATGCCCTTGGGAACGTGCGGCATGTCCTCGCTCGGATCGTATGCCTCCTCCGGCTCTCTCGTGATGTCCTCCAGCACGATGTGGTTCTCCGCCACATTCAGCCGCACCGTTCCGGACCGCGGCGCCAGCAGCGGAACAGAGTGGTTGGCAGGATCCCTGGCCAGGTTCTGGCCCGTGTGGACGCGGTCGCCGTCTTTCACACAAAGCTCGCCGAACCTGAACCGCCGGCTCCACAGAGGCACGTAGAGCACCTCCGCTTCAGGAAGCGTATCGAC
>SDBU01004971.1_pt1 | contig 16087 bp, 14 predicted proteins | sample 2277071 | NCBI WGS metagenome assembly SDBU01 (sample SAMN10397929, study PRJNA504765) | marine sediment metagenome | isolation source: marine sediment core GS08_GC12, 126 cmbsf | place: Arctic Ocean: Gakkel Ridge, Loki's castle | collected 2008
TAAAATAAGGATTAAACGAAGATAAACCTTTCCATTCACCTCAGAGAACCAAGTTATTTTTGTCGGGTGAGTGTTGTTTGACATTAAAGTTTTTTTTTAATTTTCCATTTCCTATACTTTAATTTCTATTCACTAATGCATTTTTAATTCAGAAGACAAAAGAATATAATTTTATTAGGATTACTATGTCTTAGATAAAATAGTTCACAGTAACAAAAATTTGAACCAGAGGTATTAAAACTTGTCTACATTGATGAGAACTGCGAGAAATGGACATACTACTAAAGATATGGAGATTGTAGCAAAGAATGAACAAGTAGATGTAGAATTTATTAGACGCGGTATTGAAAGTGGTCGAATTATAATCCCAAAATCTAACAGAAGGGATTTAGACACTCCTATAGGGATTGGGAAAGGATTATTGGTAAAAATTAATGCAAACGTAGGTTCATCAAAAACAGTATGTGACATTGATGATGAAGTGGAGAAGGCTAAGATAGCTGTTAAATATGGTGCAGACACTGTGATGGATTTGAGTACTGGAATTTCTGAATCCGATGTTCGGATGATCAGAAAGAGAATAATTGATGAAGTTAAAGTATCCTTAGGAACTGTTCCTATTTATCAAGCTGCATTGAGAGCCCTTGAGAACAATGGAGCTATCATCAATATGAATGAAGACGATATGTTTAACGTTATTGAAGAACAAGCTAAGGAAGGTGTTGATTTCTTTACCATCCATGTTGGTGTAACCCAAGAGATAGTTAATTATCTTGTTAACCATCCCCGATTAATGGGTGTGGTTTCTAGGGGTGGAACATTCCTTGCCGCATGGATTTTAGAAAATGAGGTAGAAAACCCGTTCAATAGAAGATTTGATTATCTACTTGAGATGGCAAAAGAGTATGATTTCACTCTTTCTCTTGGAGATGGAATGCGACCAGGTTCTATTTTTGATTCAACTGATTTTGCTCAAGTTCAAGAATTACTCGAAATTTCTAAACTTGTTAAACGAGCTTGGAAAGCCGATATTCAAGTTATGGTTGAAGGACCAGGACATATTCCCGCAAACGAGATTGAAAGAAATGTTAAGATGCAAAAATCACTATGTGAAGAAGCCCCTTTTTATGTATTGGGGCCACTCGTTACAGACATCGCACCCGGATATGATCACATTGTTGGAGCTATTGGAGGAGTAATTGCTGGTTTAGCTGGTGCTGATTATTTATGCTATGTAACACCTTCAGAACATTTAGGACTCCCTACATTAGAGGATGTCAAAAGAGGTGTTATTTCATCAAAGATTGCAGCTCATGCAGTAAATATAGCTAGGTATGGGAAACGGGTTTCAAATTGGGATTATAAAATGGATATGGCAAGGAGAGATCTTGATTGGAAGGGAGTGATTGAACAAGCAATTGATCCGGACCTTGCTAAAGAGATCCATTACCGAAATGGACACAGTGATGATGAAGATGTATGTAGTATGTGTGGGGAATTTTGTGCAATTAAGATTCTTCAAGACGCTTTAGATAAAAAAGCTTCAAAAAAAATTTTATGAATATTTTGCTAATTTTATATCAATCACTTTGTTTCAAAGACTTAAAATTTTTTAAAAATAATTTTCTACTATTTTTATTCCTAACATTTCGATAATAAAACAAGATATAATTATTGAAATAAAGTTTTAAACTTGGAAATTACCCCATAATTTTAATTTAATTAATGATATTTTAGAATTTGAAATGAAAAAAGTATTAACAATTGCAGGATCAGATTCTGGTGGAGGGGCAGGAATCCAAGCGGATTTAAAAACTTTTGCTGCTCTTGGTGTATATGGTATGAGTGCTATCACAGCACTTACAGCGCAAAATACATTAGGGATTCAAGGGATTTACGCAATTGATTCTTCCTTTGTTGGAAAACAAATTGATTCTGTAATGTCAGATATAGGTGCTGATGCGTGGAAAATAGGAATGCTTACAAATGCAGATATAATTCGAATCGTCGCAGAGAGAGCTCATAAGTATAATATAAAGCTCTTAATAATAGATCCAGTAATGATTGCAAAAAGTGGCGATCCTGTATTAGAATCTGAGGCTATAAATGCTCTCATCTTAGAACTAATCCCAATAGCATTTGTAATAACTCCTAATCTTCATGAAGCTTACACTCTAACAAGTATAGATATTCAAAATATTGAAGATGCAGAAGAAGCTGCGAGGAAGATTTATGATATGGGAGCTAAAAATGTGATCATTAAGGGTGGACACCTGCCAAAAGTGGATGAAGCAATTGATTTACTCTATGATGGAAGTAAATTCATAGAATATCACGTAAATCGTATTAAAACAAATAATACACACGGCACCGGATGTACTTTTGCTTCTGCTATAGCCGCTGAATTAGCTAAAGGGTCTGATATTAAAAAAGCCGTTCACATCGCGAAAGCTTATTTAACAGCAGCTATTCAAATGGCTGATGACCTAAATATTGGTCAGGGTCATGGTCCAACTAATCATTCTCAAGACTTTAAAGTTGATGTAGATCTTGATTTAATAAGGATTCGAGAATAATTCTTATTGGTGCACTCTATCATATGCCCAATCTGCTTTTTCTTTCATCCCAAGCGCTTCATAGGATTTCCCAAGATAAAGAAAACCATCTGGATAATCAAATTTTAACTTGACTAGTTTAAACAAGAAATTAATAGATAAATCAAATCGTTGTCGCAAAAAGTTTATTTTTCCTAATAAAAAGAGGATTGTTAAATTCTTTTCGTCAAAATTTCTTTCGTCATAAGATTCCATAAGCTTTTCAATTGCATCGTCAAAATTTTTAATCTCTAAAAGTTTCTCAACCTCTTCGATGTACTTTAGAAAAACAACTTTTTTGGTAACTTCTTCCATCTTTTTGATAGACTCTTTCCTCAGTTCTTCTTCAATTGCCAATTGTTTTTCTCTTTTTTTTGCCTCCATGAAATCTGTAAATTCAGATAAGACTTTTTGAGAATAGGGATCACTACATAATGGACAGTTTTGTGATTGAAGCAGCCAATCCGCTAAACATTTCTTATGAAGATGATGTCCATTATCACATTCAAAATCTACATTGTTGTTCTCCTCTATCTGCAAATGGCAAACTATACAAGAAGGCATAATTGATCTACTACTAGCTTATGAGATAAGTAATCTTTAGGAATATTAGGTTTATTAACTAAAATAAAAATACTAAGAATCTTATTTAAGAATATGGTTTTGTTGATCTTTAATTGAAAAATAATAAATATCCTAATTTTATTATAAGGATATAAAACTAAAAAGGTAGGTAGAATAATTCTTGACAGTCAACAGGAATATACTTTTTGAAGAGCTATTTACTAAATTTTTAGATGTTTACCAAGATATTGATGCGGTGATTGTAAGTGATCAGCAAGGTTTAATCATAGCTGGTCATAAGAGGAAAGATATTGACGTAGAAATTGTATCTGTGTTAACTTCTATAATTAATCCCATCTTAGAAAGAATTCGGGATGAATTTGCTTTCAGAGAATTTGGAACAGCGAGTTTTGATACTGAATATTATAGACTTTTGTTTATTTCTCTTGATGAAAGGAGAACCTTAAGTGTTGTTTTAAATCACCTAGCTTCAGTTGATAAAGCTTCACCTTATGCATACTTACTCGCGGAAAAAGTTGTACAAATAATCAACGCTGAAGAAGGGGATAATATACAAATGACAATTCCTCACTTCGAGTATGATACGGATGCCGCTGCTACTGAGGAGCGAGTAAAAAATCAAATTTATCAAATGAGGTTGGATCAGGGTGGTATTTATCGATTTAAGTTTGTAATTATTGGAGATCACGAAGTAGGCAAAACCTCGTTAGTTAGAAGATTTGTAGAAAACAAATTTTCCCATGATTATCGTGCAACAATCGGATTGAACATTTTAAGCCACTCCTATGAATTTTATGGAAATAGTATCATTTATAGTCTGTGGGACGTTGGGGCGCAAAAATTCTTTGCCAGATTTCGCAAAACCTATTATTTAGGTGCACAAGCAGCCTTTCTGGTTTTCGACCTTACGAATAAACAAACTTTTGAAAATATTAAAGAGTGGTATAAAGAACTTGAAGACTTTATAGAAGGAAGGGACATCCCATTAATAATAATTGGGAACAAAACTGATCGTATTGATGGAAGAGTCGTAAGTTACCAAGATGGTGTGAAGTTAGTGAATGAGTTAACTACTAAACCAAATATTAAGATTTCATATATTGAAACGAGTGCTTTATCAGGTGAAAATGTAGAAGATGCTTTTACATTAATAGCCTATCATTATATCTCAAAAAGCAAAGAGGATGAAGAAGAAAAGGTTAAAATGGATTTGTTGGATGAACTCAACTCTATTTTAAAGGAGAGAAAAGTGATAGGTGAAAATTTAGATTCATTATTAACTATAACAATAATCTCAGAAAATGAATTTTGGAGCCCGGGTTTACAAATTCTCTCGGAAATCAATAATTTAAATGAATGTGAAAAAATAAAAGATGAAAGAGAAGAGAAGATATATAAATTTTCAAACGGGGTTACATTAAAAAATTATCTCTACCATAATTTTGAAGTTTCAGGGACTGATGGGGCATTTTGCATATTTGACGCGCGTGATAAGGAACATATTAATCCAGAATGGATGAATGTCGTTGTAAAAATAATCAATGAATTAGAAGAAAACAAGGTTGTGTTAATCGGTATAAGGGTATCTGATAAAAGTGATTGGTCTCAATTAATGGAAGAGTTCAATGTGAATGATCTATTGGAAAAGAAAATGGTTTCATTACTATTTTTCAAGATTGGGGTCGAATATAGATTAGAAATATATGATCAACTTAAAGTAATGCTAAATACTATCAAATATCTTTAAAAAGCCATACTCTAATATTCGGATTTTTGAGGCTATTCTGAGAATTTACAAATGATACAAAATTATCTTAAGATTATAATTTATTATCAATAACAAAAAATAAAAAAAGAAGTTCTATATAATAGTTACTAGTTAGTGGGTAAAATTATCCTTGGTGTTACAAAAAAATAAGATCTTTAGAGAACTTTTCTCTAAATTCTTAGAGATAAATCAAACTGTAGAAGCTGTTATAGTATCAGATAGCGAAGGCCTAATTATTGCCGGGGATAAAAGAGTTGATGTCGATATTGAACTAGTTTCTGTTCTAACGTCTATTGTTAATCCTGTTTTGGAACGAATGAGACATGAATTCTCATTTAAACAATTTGGCAACGCGAGTTTTGATACAGAGGATCATCGCCTTTTATTTATTTCCATTGATGAAGAACGGATTTTGAGTTTAATCTTAAATAGTATGGCGTCTATAGAAAAACTCTCACCTTATGGTTTATTCCTCGCTGAAAAAACCGCCCAGATTTTAGCTGCCGATGAAGGTGATACGATTCAAATAACGGTACCTAATTTTGAATATGAAGCAGAAAATGTTCAAAGAATGAAAAATCAACTTTATCAAATGGACTTAGGAATTCGGGGAGATTATCGATTTAAATTCGTTATTTTGGGAGATCATGAAGTTGGAAAAACTTCCATCATTCGTAGATTTGTTGAAAATGTGTTTACCGAAGACTATAGAGCCACTATTGGTCTTAATGTTTTAACCCATACTTTTGAATTCTTTGGAAATGAAGTAGGAGTCACATTGTTTGATCTTGGAGCTCAAAAATATTTCCGGCGCTTTAGGAAAGTGTATTACACTGGTGCTCAAGCAGCATTTATAGTTTTCGATTTGACATTGCGGGAATCTTTTGATAATATTATTAATTGGTACACAGAGTTAAAGGAATTCATCTCTGATGAGGAAATACCAATTGTGCTAGTTGGTAATAAATCCGATTTAAAAGATAATCGTCAAGTATATTATCAGGAAGGCGTAAAATTAGTTAATACCCTATCCGAGAAAGAAAGCATTCAATTATCCTATATTGAGACGAGTGCCCTAACCGGTGAAAATATAGAAGATGCGTTTAATTTAATCTCCTATCATTATGTTATGAAGAGTAAAGAAATAGAGGATGAAAGGCGTGGAAACCTTTTGTATGGAATAATATCTTCAATTTTAAAGAAAAAAATTGTATTAACTATATCTTTTATAACGGAAGAGTCCATTTGGAGCCCAGGTTTACAAATTTTTTCTAAAATTAAGAATTTGGGAGCAAGGTCATTAGTAAGGGAATATGATGATGAACAAGTTTATCAATATTCAAATGGTTTAATTATAAAGCAGCATTTTTATTCTGCTGCAGATGACATTTCAACGTCTGATGGCGTTTTCTGTATCTTTGATGCAAGAAATAAAGGACACGTAGATCCTCATTGGAAAGAGATAATTATTAATATAATTGACAATGCCAAGGAAAATGGAGTAGTTTTGATTGGTATAAGATCTCTTGAAAGCAGTAGTTGGTCTCAGGTGTTAGAAGAAATAAACGTTGACGATCATCTAAAAGAAAAAAATTTAAATCTATTTTTCTTTAGAATTAGCCCCGATTTCAGGTTAGATATTTTCGACCAACTGAAGTCAATGCTTTCCGATATCGATGAGAAGTATTAATTTTCAATAAATTACTTTTTTAATCTTGATTTTAATTTATCACTTATTAAATCTCCCATCTCTTTCGTATTCAGTGTTTTTTTCTTAGGATTTTTAATATCTGCGGTTCTTCCTTCTTTGAGAGCATCTTCAACTGAATTTTCTATTTCTTTTCCGATTTTCGGAGAATTAAAAGATTCTTCCATCATTAATTTAACACTAAGAATCGCCCCTATTGGATTTGCGATACCCTTCCCTGCGATATCTGGTGCTGAACCGTGAATGGGTTCATACATAGAAACTTTGCCAGGGTGTATATTCCCACTTGAAGCCATGCCTAAACTCCCAATTAGAAATGCGCCTTCATCGCTAATAATATCCCCAAACATATTTCCAGTTACAACTGTTTGAAATTTATAAGGGGCTCTTATTAACCATTGACAATAGGAATCTATATAAAAATCCTCCTTTTGAATATTCGGAAAGTCATCCCCGAGTTCATGAAAAATCTTTCGCCATAGTTGACTTGGTTTTAATATATTTGCCTTATCTACAGAAGTAATTTTGGAGTGTCCCATTTTTTCTGCAAATTCATATGCATATTTGATGATGCGTTCGCATCCTTTTCTTGTATAGACCATGAGGTTTTCAGCTTTGTCTTCAGTTATACTTCCAATATTGGCGTACAAACCTTCAGTATTTTCTCTAACAAATGTGATGTCGATCCCATCTCCAATAAATTCATCCTTAAGAGGACATCTATCTTTTAATGAGTCATATAATTTAATCGGTCTTAAATTAACGTATAAATCTAGGCGTTGCCTTATTTGCAAAATTGCAGTTTCCGCGACACCTTGTGTCAGATTTGGGAGTCCAACAGCCCCAAATAATAAGGCATCTGAATTTTTAATAATTTCGAACGAGGTTTCAGGTAAACTAATGCCTCTGCTTTTATAAACACCCCCTCCAGCAGGAGCTTCTTTATATTCAAATTCGAATTCTGTATAATCTGATATAATTCTTAAAATTTTGACGCCTTCATCCACAACCTCAGGCCCAACACCATCACCTTTAGTTAATGCAATCAATTTTTTCATATTCATCAACTTCCCTAAAGTATTTTTAATCAAACATATTGAAAAATATAATTATAAGTCAATAATTTTCGTATGCAAATAAAGTTAGAACATGTTATTCATGTGTAAACGGCTAAAAGGAATTAATTTTCATATAAATTTGTATAAAAATCGCACTAGAGAATCAATATTCCTCTGTAGTTGCAAAATCAAAAATAATTAAATTATTAGTTCATTTTTTAAACTAATGGTAAATAGAGTATTTAGTTTTTTTGTTCCTATTTTAATTTATTTTAGCATTATAGGTATTATAGTTCCATTTTTAGTAATAGAATTCAGATTTTATTTAAGCGTGTACACTCTATTTGAAGAATGGGCTTCACGTGGCTTTTTTTTCTCAATATATCTCATATCAACTTTTTTCTTTTTCCCGTTCATATATTCTACGTTAGTTAAAGAAAGATTGAGTTTTAATATTAATATTAAGAAGCGAGACAAAAAAAGAATGAATCCACGGCAGTTTGGAATAATTTTATTTGTTATTGGGATTCCATTAATGATTTGGTTTCTTCTTGGACTCGTTGGATATTATTCAATCACAGAAGTTAACGGGGGTCTTGGACAATTGGTTCAGAATGGTTTTTTAGTATTGTTAATTGTCCTTATGTATTTTTGTATATTTCCTGCGATTATTCTAAGTTTGAAAAAAAATAAGTTTTAAATCAAATTGAATAAGAAAATTACAACCATGGAAGTTATTGTCAAACCTTTATCGATAGATCTGCTTGAAGACTTTCTAAATTATTTTGATAATATTGGTTTTAGTGATAATCCTGAATGGTCTGTTTGTTATTGTTACTTCCACCATTGTCCTGGGGGGATTGAAGAATTCAATAAACAAACAAAGGAAGAAAACAGGAAATCTTCAATAGAATTGATCGAATCTGGTAAATTAAACGGATTTCTGGCATATATAAATGATAAACCTGCTGGATGGTGTAAAGCCGATTTAAAAGAAAACTTTGTGTCTTTACCTTTTATAGAAGAAAAATTATCTCCAAAAGAAAGAAGAATTGCTTCAATTGCCTGTTTTCTTATTGCACCATCCTATAGGAGGAAGGGAATTGCTCGAAAACTGCTTTCATATGCTATTTCATACTTTAAAGATAAAAATTTTAATACTATTGAAGCATACCCTAGAAAGGGACAACATTCCGATGCTCACAGTTATCATGGACCATTATCGTTATACGAATCGGAAGGTTTTAGCGTCTATAAGGAGATAAAAGATTATTATGTAGTACGTAAGATTTTGATATCTCCCGACTAAGAATTATAACACATTAATAAGTATTTTTTTCCTTAATTTTGATAGATTTGGTTAATAATCTAAACGCAATTATTAACAGATGCCACCATTTTACCAATAAAAAAAAAACTTAGATCTAAGAGCTCAGAAGTATATTCCCCGGTTTTTTTCTAAGACATCATACTTTTGTCGATCGGTTGATATTATTAACCCAAACATATACTATCAGAAATCTATCGCAATCTTTATATATTTGAAAGAAGTATTATAACTTATAGAAGTTGTTTATAAAAACACTATATCTTTACAATTTAAAAAAATTACAAAGTGGAGGAAAAAAAAATGGCAAAGAAAGTTTTCGCTTGGAGTCCAGTTCGAAAGTTAATGAAAGATAATGGCGCTGAAATGGTTGCTCGGGATGCGGTTGATGCTTTAATTGATTATTTACAAAAATTAGCAAAACTTATGACTAATAAGGCACTTGAAATGACACGTCATGCGGGTCGGAAGAATTTTCAAAACCATTCGTTTTAAAACTTTATACTGACCCTTAACGACATGAACCTAGCGATGACACTATTATAGAAGATTTAGTAATACCGATTTTAAACAAAATTATTATTTTTTTTTTTTTTTTATTTTAAAATTTTTTATAAGGGGTAGTCTTAATATTTTTATCACTAAATCCTCATTTTAAAGATAACATTTTTTAAGCTGTGTTTTATTTATAGATTCAATACCCTCATCGTCTATTTCTAAATGAATTAGCCCCGAAATATCTTTATTTTTTCGTCAAAAAATAGGATTAACTTGCAACTTCATATTTTTTTTGCTTTAAGTTTATTCTAATATATGAAATAATTATTCTTTAAGGAAGTCACAAACTGATCGACCTCTTCTTGTGTATCACCGTAAATTCTAAGTAGGAAAAAGGTTTCAAAGGTAATTTTCTCAACTCTAAAACCATACTCTCTAGCTAAAATTTCACATGCGTTCAGATCATCTACCTTAGCAGTCTTATACTCTGCACATTTAGTACCAAGGGAAACCCTCCGAAAACATGGAGCACTTGCTTCTCTAACTCCCCCCTCAAAAGTTCGATACTGGCAACCATCAAACTTATTCTTAGGCTTTTTTAAAACAACAACATTTATCATCTCAGTCGTACAATAGACAATCTCCCCAATTTTAACATGGGTTAAGAACTCTTTAGACTGCGCTTGGGCTTTATCTGCAAGATAATCATGATATAAAAGCTTATCTTTAAGTTCAGGGCAGATCCTCAGTTCTTCAATTTTAAAAGATTTGCCAAGCTTTACAAAGGAATTAAAAAATCCACAATAAATAACATCCTTGTTTATTATCTTATTTCGGCAACCCTTAAAAGTGCTAAAGCAGATATAAGAATTTTGAATATCTAATCGGTTATTTCCCATATATAATTATTAAAAAAATATTATTATTTAATTTTATTGAATATCTCCCAAGAACGAATCTAGTATTTCTCTATAATTTTTACTTTTCTTCTGAGGAGGTTCTTTACCTATCAACCTTTTGTATTCTTCTGATATGTACTCTTGTAGATCTCTGTATTTGACATCAAAGGGAATTACAATCAGATTGATTCCTTTCTCTTTACAAAGATCCATTTTTAAATTATCATTTTGCTGCTGTCGTTGTAGTCTTTTTAAAGCAACATCCCTACTTAGTTTATAAACATTCATATAAAATTCGAGTGAATAGTGTTGAGGACCGTTGTATTCAAAGGCTATTTTTAATATTTCGCTATATCCATCTAATTCCAGTAATCCACCTACACCTTTCAACCATTTAAGAGATCCTTTGTGGTATTTTTCAAATTTTGCATTAAAAATATATTCCATATAACCACGAGCAAGAATTTCTGGCTCTGTATCTGAAGTATGTACTTCAATAAAATCTCTTATTACTTGAGAAGCTCTTCGTTGTATACTGGAGAGATCGTCTTTATTAATTGGATATTGTGTTATTTTTTCAAAACTTAGAACCGTTAAATCTTCAATATTTTGATTTAAATTGGATAGAGTCTCAAGAGCAGGACTAGCATAAACTCTTTTTCCAAAAAAGGTTTTAAACAGATTATACCGATGATTTGTCAGTAATAATGAAAGAATTGGTCGTGATTTTATTGATCCTTGCGGAAATAAACTAATTAATTGACTAATCAGTTTTCCACGTGGAATATTTTGTATCTCTAATGGAACTAAATCATCAGTTGAAATTGAAGCAAAAAATATATCAAATGCTTCGATAAATGGTTCATATACATTATGAGCTTTTAAATCAATAGAATATTTAGATTTTAAACGACTAAATAATTCCGCATATTTAGATGGCCTAATTCCCTGAGAAGAGTCACTTCTTATTGAAGATAAAGTCGCTGAGAAAGCTACTTTAAATTTTTTCTCAAATAACCTGACAGATTGCTTATCGATGATCCTGGCTTTAGAAAATATCAAAGCTAAACTTCGAGACAGTGTTAAAAGAGGTAAATAATTTGGATTTGTTACAGGTTGATAGATAGGTGTCTCATAATATTCTTTAAAGATATCTAAAATGTCTAAAATGTCATCAAAATTGTCTTCACCCTCGAATACAGACTTCTGATATATCTTCAATTTTGCAATCGATAGTAAATCAAAAAGAAAATTTACTACTATTCCCTTAAGCTTTCCTTTACGAATTTGATATCTAGTATTAATAAAATATGTTTCAGAGGTCTCGAAAAAGTCTGCTAGTAGAGTGTCAATAAAATCAAACCTGAATATTTCATATAATTTATCTTTTAATCGAGAGGTGAATCTGTTATAAGCATCAAGACTTACTTTCCGGTCATTATAACGTATCAATCTATTATTGAACATGGACCAAGCGGTAAACACCTTTTTCATCGCGGTTAGCAAATCTGAATTGGGTAGAACTGCGGCACCTGCAACTTGACTTGGTTGAACTATCCCTTCCGGGTTCGCAAATCCTCCTAATTGTTTATTTAGTAAATTTTTAATAGCTTGTGAAAACTGAACTGCTCCTGTACTAGAATAAAAATGACTTGGTAATTTCTGAGACACGAAATTATGAATAATTATCTGTTGTAGCTTGAAATCTTTGGAGATCGATTGAAGGGCACTAAATCTGGTGACAAGAGATGCTCCGAAGAACATGGGTCCGCCAATACCGATGAGTGCGGCTCCGAGTATGAGGGAAGCACCTGATTTAATGATGGAACTCCATTGTGGTGTATATTTCAGCGTATATTCTTTAGTTTGTATGGCGTTTTCTACTGCCATCTGTTCTGAGATTCCTTGATAGAGGTGTTGGGTTTCTATTAACCCTTGAGTGTTTATTTGAGTGCCACCAAAGAGAAATTGAGATAGTGGTCCTGTTATACCCTCTCGTCCACCCTCAACTAAACTGCTGGCAAAAACTTGCCAAGTGACTCCGAGGCCTACACTTCTTACTATCTCCGAGACGACTAAATCAATATAAGGATCGACAAATATTTCCTGTATGGACTCTCCGATAGGGGAGGTTGCAATTGCTAAAGCAGCGGGTCGCCCTATTCTTGCTATTAACGTGCTCATGAAGGTTTTTATGGCGACGTCGTTAATGAGAGGGTCAACAAATCTTAGGCCAGCGAAATTTAATGCCACATCGGGGGTGGGTGCTGTAAGAACTCCTATACCATAGGTAATACCCACAGTGATTAATGTGCTTATTGTGGTTATAAAAACAGTGTAAAACATTTCTGATAAACCTTGTTGAGTATTTTGGGCATTCTGATATTGATATGTATACTCTAAAATGTTTTGCTCAATAGCTTGCATGGTAGCGATATGATCTAAACCTTCTTGAGTTATTCCGTTAAGATTATTTATCGATCGATATTTTTCTATATTTATTTCAAAGATAGAATAAGCTTCATAATTTTGAACTGAGGAGTGTTGTAGTTTAAGATGTATAAATTGTTCTTGCAATACGCTATACATCCAAGGGCTTAATGTTAGGATACTCGTCGTGCTATTAAAAGTAAACATATCTTCAGACGCTCTAAAGGTGAGTTCTTGATAATTTTCATTACCCATTGAATCCTTGAAAGTAACAATGATGTGGTCTATTTCACCATAAATATGGTCTCTTGAGTCTTTTGGAATAAGTCTAATGGCTTGTGGACTATTGCTCTCAATAACTTTGTATATTGTGCTATATTCATATTCCAGTTTTTCATATGATTCTTGATCAATGATTACAGGATAGTCATGGAAAAACTCGGGGATTGGATATTTAGAGCCTGCTCCTGCAAATTGGAATGTTGGAAGAAATACACCTTCAAGATACATCATATATGGATAGATTGTGTCATATTCACCGCTAGACTGTTTTGAAATGGTATTCTCAAGGTACATCATTGAATTTTGCATATAGGGGAGGTCTTGGTCTGATGATGATGTAATATGTGCTGCTAGACGAGGATCGTTGAAGTCGGAATATATTACATAGCTTCCCTTCTGTGTTATATAGTTTAGTGAAATTGGTTTGTTTTTGAGTCCGAGAGGACTTGTCTTACTTATACCTGATGGGGCAAGTAAGAGGTCTCCCTTAAAAAGATGTTTTTCTGTCTCAAATTGTATTTTAGCATATACGCCGGCATCACTGCCCCCAATTATATTAGGAAGCGTTCCACCCATTAATTTATCATAATTATTTCTCTCTGAGAGTGTAATTTCACCTTCATAATTTTCATTGTAGAATGTATGGGCAGCAATTAGCTGCCTTTGCTCGTTCGCTACAACATTAACACGCCGCACTCCGAGGAGACTATACGTTAGCAAGAACCCAATGAACCCCGTCTGTGTTGCAATACTGGTGAGAAGTGCCATCAACCCATTCCCAACTTGCCAGAGAATGTCTTCAACTATCCTCCCTTGAACAGATTCAATATATTGGCTTGAAGTAATGGCAGAGACTTCTTTGATTAATTTACTAGTGCTTGAGGTATAAGAGATTTTCCAGATATCATATAAGGAGTCGGAGAATGTGTGGTCTAAGAGATTTCCATCATAGGCTTTATAGTCTTTTAAGAAAACCCTATTCTGGGGGCTTAAGCTAGAGAAGTCCTTTCCTTTCCCAACACCTGTACTGATAATATGTTTTTCAGTTAAAATTTTTTTATTTGGCTCCAGATATGAGTTGTAATTAAAATCAAATCCTATCGCAAGAACTTCTTCAGATTTGTCTACGACAAAAACAGTATCAAAGATCCCATTTTTAGCGCTGGAGTAATACCAATACTCACCGTCAATCTTTGCATCATTGTGTCGAGGATTACTATCAACAAAAACTCTTCCATCATCTGGAATTACTTGGATAATGTCTAATGTTGAAGTTGTTTTAGAAATTTTGTTTACTCTTTATATTTATATTAAAATCTTAATATGAAAAATTAAAATAATAATTTCATATGTAATCTTGATTTTAATAACTTTAAATGGTGGTAAAAGTTACAGACGATGAAAAAAACTCTGATTCAAATACCTCTTGGACTCAAAAAGCTTTAAAGGTGGAAAAAAGAGAGAATAACAATTGGATGAAAAAATCTTTAAGTCGGGAGAAAATTGAAGATTTCAGAGAAGAAAGAAAGGAATGACAATGTCATACATCCCATCTCACATTGTTGATGATTTTTTTAATCAAAATGATGAATATCGAAAGTATTTTATAAAAAAAGCAGCAGATTATTTACTCGTAGACTTTACAGTGCTATCGATTGTATTATCATTTTTCTTTACTAGATTAACCATTATATCAATGATTGCATGTATTACTCTATTTTTTTTAGCAATTCAGACAAAATGGTATATAATTTCAAGAAAGTTGAGAGAATTTGTTATTCCAATTAAACAATTTTGGGAAAAATATAAGGAAATTGAAAAAGAAGCTGGAGAATTACCAGATGAAGAAAAGAAAGAATATATTAAAAAAGAATCTAATGAAGTCTACTATGCTACCAAAAAGGATGCTGCAATTGATACTCATGACTACTATGTGAAATTAATGAGTAAATTAAATCGATATATCTCATTCTCATTTTTTTGTATAATAATTGTATTATTTAATATTGGTATTTATGGATTGTTTAATGAAAATATAACTAATATAATGTTTCAAATTTTTTTTGATTTAGTTATTACCTTTATATTTTTCATAGCAATAATCTTTGGGTTCAATATTTTTAGTAGTATTCGACATTTCATAAAAAATTCAAAAGGAATTTTTAAAAATAAAATTAAAAAGAAAGATAGACAAGATGGTTAATGACTAAGAGATATTACACATATACAATAAGCCATTGTTCAAGTGCTATAAAATATGGATTATATTGGTTGATTAGTGAATTAGAAAAACATGAGTCAGAAAAAGGTTGTATTCTTGCTGTTGGTAAAGGTAATTTTTGTGATATGTCTACTGAAGTTTATAAAGAGGGATTAGGAGTGAATTTTGTGAAGAGAATGTGCAAATTTGGTTATATAAGGATGAACGGAAAGATAATTGAATTACAATATCCCCGCAATATGCATATCTCATCATGTTCTTCTGTTGTTGCAATTTAACCATATAAAAAACTGATTAATAAAATAGAAGATACAATTGCCCACAATCAAAATATCAAAAAAAAAAAAAAAATTTTTTCATTAAATCTTTTTGATATCGACATTTCTAAATTAAAATATCTTGAAAATATCCTATAACAGTAATAATTTATTTATATGAGCTTATCCTCTTATTTAAAGACTAATTCATTTAATGAAATAGAAGGGCATGAAATAATGATAAAAAGAAATTTTTACATAATAGTTTTTATTGTTATAATTGCAATCTCAGGAATCAGTAGCACCCTCATTATCTATTTTGTACCCTTTTCAATTCCTCCCGGACCATTTATCGAATGGAGAAAAACGTGGGGTGGAAGTGATAATGATATTTTGCATGAAATGGTTGTAGATTCTACAGGATACTTTTACATAGCGGGTGAAACGTGGAGCTATGGTA
>SDBU01004972.1_pt1 | contig 16086 bp, 14 predicted proteins | sample 2277071 | NCBI WGS metagenome assembly SDBU01 (sample SAMN10397929, study PRJNA504765) | marine sediment metagenome | isolation source: marine sediment core GS08_GC12, 126 cmbsf | place: Arctic Ocean: Gakkel Ridge, Loki's castle | collected 2008
CAGAATAACGTTCCGATTGGTATGGCTCTTGTGGCTTCCGCCCTCGTTCGTTTGCCCATTTTGAGCGTTCTAAGGCTCGCTCCGCAAAATTCAAGCACGTAGTGAAGCTTGCGCCAACTCGGGCTTACACCCTCAAACAGTTTGAATTTTCGCGCTTCGCTTCACCAAGAACGCTTTACAAAATGGTCAAGAATAGACTCCTCCGAAAGCCACAAGAGCCTCTCCGCCACCTGGATAGCGGAACGTATTTATGACAGCTCCTCATAATGGTTCAAAACGGAACATACTTATGAGAATTACTATAGAACTTGACAGAACAATCTTGTTAAGATATACGAAAACATAAGAAAGTAAGCGTGGTTATGTTACATTCGGCTTACCTTCCCTGGTCAACCTAACCTTTAGAGACTATCTGAGCCTGGAACTTTATAGACTGTCTGAGTCCAAAAGAGGATAAAAAGGTGAGACCTCCGATCTGCAGAACTCATGCCTTGAACAAGCGCACTCCCCTCTCGTACCACTGTAATGCAACATGTGATGTCTCTACGTCATTTGCAGGGCTGACTAACATGGTCACATTCAGGCAAATGCAGTATTGAAACATAGGAATCGCATGGCACAAAAGAAAGAAACAGCTGAATCCTCGGTCAGGAAACTAGAAAGTGATTTAAAGGCCACCGAGGAACAGGTCCTGCTTTATGCCAAAGATCTGGCCAGGATCTTTACGGAAAGAAAGGAAAAAGACAGGCAGTTAGAATTAACCAAAGGGCAGCTGGCACGTTCTGCGAGGATAGCCCTCCTGGGGGAACTGGCAGCCGGTATTGCCCATGAGATTAACAACATACTGACCCCGGCCACGGGCAATTTGTCTATCTTATTGATGGATCGCAGCAGTCTTCCGCAAAAGGCGGTTGAACGCCTGGAGTTAATAGAACGAAGCTTGATGAAGGCCTCTTCCCTGCTGCAACAGGTTCTCGATTTGTCCCGTAAGAAGCCCGAAAAAAGAGAACCTGTGGATATCAGTGCCATTCTGGAACAGAGCCTTTCTTTGTTGAAGTATAAGTTTATAGGAAACCAGATAAAGCTTGAAAAAGACCTGCAACCCGACCTGCCACAAGTTCGGGCAGATAATGCTCAAATTGGACAGGTCTTCACGAATCTCACTCTCAACGCCATAGACTCCATGGAGCGGGGTGGTACTTTGCGCATTGCTGCCAGTTGTCATGTGGAAGAATCACCAAAAAGGCAGCCATACATGCAAATCTTGTTTGAAGATACAGGTTGCGGCATGTCGCCTGAGACCTTGGAGCATCTCTTTGAACCCTTTTTTACAACCAAAGAGAAAGGCATCGGTACCGGCCTAGGCCTGTTCATATGTTATGGGATTGTAGAGAAGCACGGCGGGACGATGGATGTGGCGAGTGGACTGAATGCAGGGACTCAGTTTAAGATTTGCCTACCCGTATCCTGAGACCCATCCTCATTTATAGAATAGAAGCTGAAGTTGTCCATCCTTGACTTCAGTAAGGTATACGTCGTCTATCCCCTGGTGATCCCGCGGTCCGAAATTGATAACTGCCCCGATTCCGACGTAATGTTCCTTAATAGACTCTAATGCCCTGATGAAACCTTCTCGGGAAATGTCTCGTCCTGCCCGCCTCAGGGCTTCAATCAAAACCCTGGCATTAATAAAGCCCTCAAAACTCACAAAGTTAGGTCTGTCCTGCGGATAATATTGCGACAACAGCCGGGAATATTGCTCGGTCGCGGGCAAAAGAATCCGTTGCGTAGGCGGGGGGACGACTTGGGTGATTAAGACCCCCTCACCGGCATCACCAAGCTCCTGAACGAGTTTGTCTGCCCCCACAAAAGAGACATTATGAAACAGGGGGTTGTACCGTCGGTCCCTGGCTTCCTTTATAAACTTGGCACAGGGGCTATAGGTACCTATCATGATAACCGCCTGGGCCTGAGATGCCTGAATCTTGCCCAGAGCATCCTCAACATCCAGGGTCCCCCTGACAAAACTCCCTGTAGCCACCGGAGAAAGACCATATTTCTGCAAAGCAATCTGTGTCCCCTTCAGGCCGTCAAAACCATAGTCGTCATATTGATAGAATACCGCTATACGGCGCAGCCCTTTTTCTTCCACAAAGTAGCGGACCACAGCGTTGGTCTCCTGGTAGTAAGATGAACGGACATTGAATATATAGTGCCGGAAGGGAAAGCGCAGTTTGTCGGCGCCGGTAAACAGCCCCAGAAGGGGAATCTTGTTTTCTTCTACGGTATCAATGATCTTTACGGTGGTTGGTGTCCCCACATAACAGAAGAGGGAAAATACCCTGTCTTTGTGGATTAACTTTTGTGTGTTGGCCACACATCGTGGCGGGTCGTATCCATCATCATAGGCGATCACCGTGATCTTGCGGTGGTGGATGCCGCCCTCTTTGTTTATTTGGTTGATCAAGCACATGGCACCGTGGAGGTACTGGGTGCCCAGGAAGCTGGCATGTCCCCCAAGAGCTAAAGACGAACCGATGATTATCTCATTCGGGGTAACCCCAGGGGCAGAAACAGGATTGGCAAGTTGAGGTGGCTTTATAACTTCTTGTTCTTCGATCGGCGGCGATTCCAGGCGAAGATAACCATATAGGCTATAAATACCAAGCCCGATCAAGATAACGATGACGCCAAGCCATATCCTCTGCAAAGTCTCTTCCCTCCATGCTTAGGCAAGGATACCGTCTATCTTATCCATTAACTCCATGGGGCTAAATGGCTTTACAAAATATTCATCAGCGCCCACGGCAAGCCCCCTTTCCTTGTCGGCTTGTTGCCCTTTAGCCGTAAGCATAATGACATAGATATCCTTTGTATCAGGGTCTTTTTTGAGAAGCCTGCAGACATCAAAACCGTCTAGTCTACCTGGCATCATGATGTCCAACAAGATAATATCAGGCTTGGCCTCTCGTGCTATCTTTATGGCGTCATCGCCTGAGGAGGCATGGAGAATATCAAGCTTGCCTACAGAAAGCGTGACCTCTACCAGCTTCCTAACCTTTTCCTCGTCATCAACGATCAATATCTTTTTCATCCTGAGCCTCAATCCCTGTAAATAGGTAGTCCAAAACTCACTGTTGTCCCCTTATCCACCTGGCTCTCCACATCTATCTTGCCATTGTGGGACTCCACAATATATTTTGCGATAGAGAGTCCAAGCCCCGTACCGCTAATATCGACTGTCTCCTTCCGCTCTACCCGGAAGAACTTATCAAAGATATGGGGAAGGTCCTGTTGTGATATCCCCATCCCCTGGTCTTGGACACTTATCCATACCATATCAAGTCTCACAAAAGCCCTGCACACAATATCGCCATACGGCGCGTATTTAATGGCGTTATCAACAAGGTTCTTTATAACCTGACCAATCTTTTCGGCGTCTACATTCATGAGCGGTAGATTCTCATCTATCTCTGTAACAATGCGGCGGCCGGTCTCTGCACCGGAATAAAACCTAACGTTTTTTGCCAACAGCTCGGCCGGCTGCACCGGCTTTCTCTCAAATCCAAAATCCTTTTGTGATTCTATCCGGGAGATATCCAACAGGTCGTCGACAATCTTGCTCAGACGGATTGACTCCTCGTTAATAAAGCCCAAAAACTCCTTTTTCTGGATTTTGGTCAAAGGTCTTGTCAACAGAAGTTCGCTGTATCCCAAAAGGGTAGTCAGGGGCGTACGAAGCTCATGAGAGGCTATACTCATAAACTCTGACTTGACCATACTGGCTTCCATCAGTTCATTTTGAATGCTCCTTAATTCCTGGTTACTAATCTCCAATTCCCGTGTGCGTCGCCGTACCTTTTGCTCGAGGGTTTTACTGTATTGATCAATTTCCTCCTTGGAGCGTGCCAAATCCAGAGCCATCTGGTTAAAGGCCCTCGCTAAAGCGCCAACCTCATCTCTGGAACTTACTGTCGCCCTTTGGGACAGATCTCCTGATGCCAGCTTCTTGGTAACCTCTGTTAGGCGGTGAAGCGGTTTAATAATAGGGTTGGACACTTGAAAGGCAAGCACGATCCCCAAGAGAATACCCATACCGGAAATCAGCAGACCGAACTGAAAGATCTCAGACAAGTGTGTGTAATAATTCGTTGCATCATAACCAACACTTACCACACCTTCAAATTCACCACCTATTTTCAGTGGCATATCAACCATATACATTTTTTGGCGAGGGAATAGCCGGGTATAAATCTCCGCTCCATCCATAATTGCCCTGACCCCTTTGTCGTCGGCAATCATGCCCACTCTATTCAAGTCATTGGCGGCGATGATTCGAGTGTTGTCGTCGACAATCATGATACGCGAAATGATCTCGGACTCAGTGGTCAACCTGTCTACTAATCTTTGAATATGAATCAGTTCGTTAACATCCCGCATGTTTTTTACACTGTAGCTGAGCGATTCAGCCATGATGCGGCTGTCTCTCTTCATCTGCTCAAGGAGATGAATCTGGTCTTCAGAGCTGAACCGAAGATATTCCCGCAGTTCAAAGGCAACCTCCACCACGCCTAAGATGTGATCCTCTTTCTTGAGGGGATAAACTGCTGCATAAACCTCCTCCCCCATCATCTTGTCAAATCCGCTGACATAATAGCCCCCTTGTATGCATTCCGGAACCATGCGGGAAGTCGCCACCTCCCCGACCTGCTCCCTGAATGTGGCTGACGTAATCCGGCCGCTATTATCTATGACCCATACGCCGAAAACTCCTTCAGTCAGCGATAATTCTTCCACCAGTGTTTGAAGGTTAACCTTTTCGCCAATACTCTTCCGGCTCGTGAGGCTGATAATCAGGGCACGGTTCAATATGCTAGCATTGCTCTGCATGTTGGTCAGCAAGCTCTTTTTCTCATGCATGTAGCTGACCCAAAAGGAGAGCAGGCCAATAAAGACGAGCAAGATAAACATAGACGCTATGACCTTGGTCCTGATACCCATATCTTTCATAGAGATCATATGTCTCTCCTTATCTCTTTGGTGTCAGGCTTGGGCCGCGGCATAAGTAACTTTCCGGCTTGCATGAACTCCCACGCCGCTGATAGGCTCGTTTCAAGTTCTATGCCGGGAACTTATTTGGTCCTTATCAGCTAAAACGGGTGGCTACAACGGCAATGCCCACGATCAGCCACATAACCAGAAGAGTAACAGATAGAAACGCACAACGGCGCTGGGCGATATTTAGCCTCTTGTTTCCTTCTTCGAAAAACTTCTCGCCTACATCTTTTATTCTTGCGCCTTCCCTTTTCAGCGCAATGATGGTGTTATCCTGACTTTCGTAGTTACTCATAATCTCGCTAAACAGCTCGTCGTCTTTTTTCATCAATTCCTCAATCCTCTTATCCTCGTTTGCCCACACAAGGATATTGGCGACTGCTTCCTTGCGTTTATCCTGAAAAGAGCGTTCATCTGGAGGTTCTGGATGGTTTCGGTACAGCAAGTACCCCTTTTCATGTATACGAACCTCCTGCAAGCCTATAATACCCCGCTCTGGATTCATTTTTGAATATATGACCGCCAGAATCCTCTTTTCCAGATCTCTTATTTCAGCAATGTTCTTCTCAACGGCTTTACGATACAGAACAAACTGATCAAACAATCGCTCATAGAGATTCATGGCCTCTTCCCACACGCCAAATTCAAGAAACTCTGTTCGCTCTCTTGTAAGTCCTGCTTCTTCATAGGAGGACTGTAATTTTCGCAACTTGTCTATCGTATCTCTAATATTATCTAATACGTCCGTATGGTAGCGCAGTAGATAGGCCTGCTCTTGTGATTCCATCTCCATTACTGATTCTATTAGCTGTTTTCCGGTATCGACCATACGGGTGTACTTGGGGATGGCTTTGACCTGTAATACGAGGAGTGTCCCAATAAGGAGAGAAAGGACAATGCAAATACAAAAGGCGGTGATGACCACCTTGGTGTGTTTCATCTGACAGAGACCTCTCCCCCAGCTTTGGGCGAAATCCTGTGTTCAATTCGCCTGCGGTATTTCTCGTAATTAAATTCTGGGGTCCAGTTACGATCGTGACACTTGATGCAGACCCCTTCATAATCTATCTTTCTTCCAATCGGAAGGGCCCCTTTGTCGTGCGGGTTATCTTTGTGTTTGCTACCAGGTCCATGGCAGGCCTCGCACTGGACCCCTCTTAACCCTGGTGTAATCTTTTCACTCACAAAACCCTGGGGTTCGCGGTAACCCGTCGTATGACATTTCAAACAGTATGGATTATTTTTCATCTTCCCCAACCGGACAAAGGCATTAGCATGGGGGTCTTTTTTCCATTCCTTGAAGTATTCAAAATGACAAAGTCGACATTTTCTATTGCCAATATAGTAAGGTGTTTCTTCAGCAAAGACGTTGGAGGTATATAGTTGGAAGGGGAAGGTTACTAGGCAAAAGAATATTGTCTCAATGGCCAAGACGATGAATAAACGGATGGTGAACGTAGATTTCGCCATTTTAGGGACCCAGAGGCTCAAATTATTCCAAAGGGCCTCAAACCCTATAGGTACGATGAAGAAAACCTTACAAGACTCTAGGCTGTTTACCCAACGTAAGACTAAATGTCAAGCGGTCGTTACCGAAATAGTTACACAAAGCCCTGTTGACAACTGACGGTGATAGACTGTGGTGTCTCTCCGCAAAGATATTCATCTGAATCGGCATCATTTACTGTGTTCACAATAATACTACACGATAATACTACACGAGATATTGTAAGCCCAAATCAACGCCGTCCCCATTTTACGAATATCTTGTTCTTTCTCTGTCTAGTGTCTCGTCTCTGAAATAAGTTTAATTACTATAACGCCAGCCGAAAGCCTTTTCCGAGCGACATTGAGCATTTTCGGGCACGGAGTGCTTCGGTTCAAGCCCTCAGGCGCAACCTCTGCGCTATGAGACGTCAGCCGAGTGAAGCGTAAAAAATCATAAACTGTTTGAGGGCCTTAGGCCCGAGTTTTGGCGCTCCTCTTCACTGCGTGCAGGATTTAGCGGAATCCCGAAAATGGTCACGGAGCAAGGAAAATGGCTTGATGGCACAGCCATATTTTTTGAACAAACTTGTGAGGCACAACACTAGGGAATTTCCCAGGAACATATAATCCTTTTCTTATTTATATATTCCTTTGCTATTTCAGTTGATTAGCAGGCGACAGAAACAAAGGCCTTTCCAGCTACAAAGGTCTCATATTTGAAGAAATATCCACGAAAAAATCAATGCTCTACCGATAGACCGCCTCTCCTCGATTCGATATCTATATAGCAAATGATCAATTCTTCTTGTACTCAAGAACCCCGTCCCCCCATGCGCGATATTGTGTTTCGCGCAGGGCCAAGACACCGAAGCATGGTTGGTACAACGATCAATACAGTGGATGACCTGAGCGAGGAGGTCATAAGGTTGCCTCTCAAAGCCGCCAACATTTCACAAACGATTCCAAATGCCAAGAGTCTCTCTTTTAAAACCAGAAAGGTGAATACGCGGGCTTCGACCAGATTAATGCCGCATTTGGTACTTTGCTAAATTTAGGGCTTGACAAGACGATCCAACTATCATAACAAAAATCTTGGAAAGTCAGGACATTATGTTATATCTGACATACTTGTTCCTGTCATTTGATCCTCACGGGAGTATTCACACTTTCAGCGCAAAGGATTATGCATTGCAGACCGTATTCCTGGCTTTCACGTGTAACCTTCCCAGAAACCATTCCACAACTATTAATCATTTATTGACCATGTCTATAATTATGTAACGAGAGGGGGTGAGCCCAAAATTTCTAAATAACCCTTTTGTTTCTCCGAAAGGAAGGTGACGACCTGTATGAAAATAACACGCAGAGAATTTATGCAGATCTCTGGTGCCACGGCTGCCGGGCTTGCTGTAAGCGGTCTGGGCTTTGACCTGTCACCGGTCAGGTCACATGCCCAGATGCTTAAGACCAAGTATGCCAAGGAGACCATCACCATCTGCCCCTATTGCGCAGTAGGGTGTGGTGCCATTGTGCATACTAGCAAAAAGGGCGATGGCCGTGTCATCAACGTTGAGGGTGATCCGGACCACGTGATCAACCGGGGCACACTTTGCAGCAAAGGCGCTGCGCTGTCCGGGCTGAGCGAAAATGAAAATCGGCTGCTTCAGCCTATGTACCGCGCCCCCTATGCCAAGGAGTGGAAGCCCGTGTCATGGGATAGGGCCCTGACCGAGATTGCCGAGCGCGTGAAGAAGACCCGTGATGCCACCTTTACCAAGAAGAATAACAAGGGGCAGGTGGTCAACCGGACGACAGACATTGTGTCGGTCGGAAGCGCGGCTCTGGACAATGAAGAGTGTTGGATCTACCAGGCACTCATGAGGGCCCTCGGGCTGGTCTATATCGAACACCAGGCCCGTATCTGACACAGCGCCACTGTTGCGGCTCTGGCAGAGTCGTTCGGACGAGGCGCGATGACTAACCACTGGATCGATATCGGCAACAGTGATTGCATCATGATCAACGGGAGCAATGCAGCCGAGAACCATCCAATATCCTTCAAGTATGTTGTCAAGGCGATGAGCAAAGGGGCCAAACTCATCAATGTGGACCCGAGATTTACCAGGACCTCCTCAAAGGCGGACATCTATGCCCCCATGCGGTCCGGTACTGACATCGCCCTTTTGGGCGGCATGATCAAGTACATCACAGACAACAAGCTTTACAACAAGGAGTATGTGAGTGCTTATACCAATGCGCCTTTCATTGTAGGAAAGAAATACGGTTTCAAGAACGGCCTGTTTTCAGGTTTTGACCGCAAGGCCCGGAAGTATGACAAGTCCAAATGGGCCTTTGAGATGGACAAGAACGGTGTCCCGAAAATGGACCGGAGCTTAAAGGATTCCAGGTCAGTCTTCCAGCTGTTGAAAAAACACTACAGCAGGTACAACACCAAGCTGGTCTCAAACATTACTGGCACCTCGGAAGCCGATCTGAAAAAGATCTACAAGACCTATGCAGCCACCGGCGCAACCGGCAAGGCCGGAACCATCATGTATGCCATGGGTTGGACCCAGCACACCGTGGGGACCCAGAACATCCGCGCCATGGCCATGATTCAACTCCTCCTTGGAAATATCGGTGTGGCGGGCGGGGGCGTAAACGCCTTGCGCGGCGAGTCGAATGTCCAGGGTTCCACGGACCACTGCCTGCTATGGCACATCTGGCCCGGGTATCTCAAGACACCAAGGGCGTCCAACGTGTCATTGGCGGCTTATAATGAGAAGTGGACACCCAAGAGCAAGGATCCGTTGAGTGCCAACTGGTGGCAAAACTATCCGAAGTATTCAGTCAGCATGCTAAAGTCGTTCTTTGGTGGCAATGCCACTAAAGCTAACGATTTCGGGTATGACTGGATGCCAAAGGTGGACGACGGCACGGCATACTCGTGGCTCGACATCTTTGACGTGATGTACAGGGGAACGGTCAAGGGCTTCTTTGCCTGGGGTCAGAACCCTGCGTGCAGCGGCGCCAATGCCGGTAAGAACCGCAAGGCCATGGCCAATCTGGACTGGATGGTTAACGTCAATCTCTTTGACAACGAGACCGGCTCCTTCTGGCGAGGGCCCGGGGTGGATCCTTCCACTGTTAAGACCGAGGTCTGGATGCTGCCGGCCTGTGTATCCTTTGAAAAGGAAGGGAGCATCACCAACAGCGGCCGCTGGATGCAATGGCGTTACCAGGGACCAAAACCCCTCGGGAACAGCAGGGCGGACGGCGATATCATGATGGAGCTCGGCTTCAAGCTGAAGGAAGCCTACAAGGACAGCGGCGTCTTCCCTGAGCCTATCCGAAACCTCAAGTGGGATTATATGAGAAACGGCATGTATGATTCTCACAAGGTAGCCAAGGAGATCAACGGTTACTTCCTGAAAGACGTTGATTTTCCGAAAAAGAAGAAGAGCTTCAAGAAAGGCCAGCTTGTGCCCAGCTTTGCCTACCTTAAAGATAACGGTTCCACCTCTTCAGGAAACTGGCTCTACTGCAACAGTTATACGGAGAAGGGGAACATGGCAGCCCGGCGGGGTCAGGATGATGCGGTTAATAAGATCGGGCTCTATCCGAAGTTCTCCTGGTGCTGGCCGGTCAATCGCAGGATCATTTACAACCGTGCCTCAGTGGACCTCAAAGGACAGCCTTGGGACAAGAAGGACTGGGTGGTCCGGTGGACGGGAGAAAAGTGGATCGGTGACGTTCCAGACGGCGGCTGGCCGCCCCTTGGCAGTCTGGAGAAGCCCAACCCCAAGAGCAAGTGGCCATTTATTATGAGGAAACATGGGTATGCACAGATATTTGGCCCGGGGCGCGCTGACGGTCCTTTCCCAGAGCACTACGAACCACTGGAATGTCCTCTTGGGAAAAACCTCATGAGCAAGGAGAGGATGAATCCCACGGCTGCTATTTACGAGACGGATGCAGATCCCTTTCTGACCTGCGATCCGAGGTACCCTCTTGTAGGCACCACCTACCGGGTGGTGGAACACTGGCAGACGGGCGTCATGACCCGGACGCAGCCCTGGCTCCTTGAGATGCAGCCGCAGGTATTTGTGGAGATGAGCGAGGAACTGGCGAAACTCAAGGGGATCAAGAACGGTAAACGGGTTTTGGCCACATCTGCGCGGGGTTCACTGGAGTGCACCGCCATTGTGACCAAACGATTCAAACCGTTTACGATTGGGGGAACCGTCGTTCACCAAATCGGTTTCCCGTGGTGCTTTGGGTGGCGCTGGCCGGAAACCGGCAAAGAAGAGAGCGCAAACCTGCTGACGCCTGCAACGGGTGATCCCAATACCAGGATCCCTGAGACCAAGGCATTTATGTGCAATGTGTCCAAACTATAGAAGGAGGTGATCTGAATGCCAGGTAAATCATTTTTCATCGATACAACGCTCTGTATGGCCTGCAGGGGTTGTCAGGTCGCATGCAAGCAGTGGCATTACCTGCCCGCAGAAAAGACTGTGAATCGTGGAACCTACCAGAACCCGGCGGATCTCTCCTTCGTGACTTACAAGCTTGTGAGGTTCGAAGAGGTGGTGGTAGGCGGCAAGCTCAAGTGGCTCTTCTTCGCTGATCAGTGCCGCCACTGCCTGGAGCCGCCTTGTGAAATGACGGCAGATGACCCAAAGGCGATCTTCAGCGATTCGGCGACCGGTGCCGTTCTCTACACGGCGAACACCAAGAAACTGGACGCCCAGGCGGTTGTCGACTCCTGCCCGTACAACATCCCGAAGGCAGCCAAGGACGGGACCCTGGCCAAGTGCGATATGTGTATTGACCGGGTCGAAAACGGGCTCTTGCCGGCCTGTGTGAAGACCTGTCCCACGGGTGCCATGAATTTTGGCGACCGAGAGGAGATACTCGCCATGGCCAGGAAACGTTTGGCTGCGGTAAAGAAGACCGACCGGAAGGCCAAGCTCCTGGATCCTGATGACATTCGCGTGATCTTTCTGGTCACAGAGGATCCCAAGCTCTATCACAAGTTTGCCATGGCCTCCAATACGGCCTTTGACATATCAAGGGCTGTGGCATTAAAGAGGCTTTTTAGGCCATTGACAAGCCTGACAGCCCGCTTGTGATAAAGACGAGTTGTTAGAATCGAAAACCTCAAGAAAGGGGAGAAGGTCGATTGATCTTCTCCCCTTTTCGTGCTATGTCAAATTATGAATAGAGTAGTTTGCAGAAATATGTTCCGTTTTGAACCATTATTAGGAGAAAGGCTGCCGTAAACGGAACATATTTTTGCCAACCAGTATAGAGAGGCATATCGTGGGTAATGTTGATCGAATCAGGGAAGCCGTGGCTGCTATCAAAGCAGAACGACCCGCCTATGAAGAACTCCTCGATTTTTACGAGAAGCTTTTCTTGGCCCAGGAGGCGACAAAGGGACAAGTGCAGCTCGAACCCATCCAAATCTCAGAAGAACTCCTTTCGATTAAACGAAAAGAGGAGTTGCCCCTGATCAACAGGGCGGACTTTGCAATAGACATCAAAGAATCCGAAACCCTGCTAAGAGAGATCTGCCGGGTCTCCATGGAAACGAATGAGGTGCTGGCTGACGCCGGTACCAAGGTTGCGGATATACTGGACAAGGGAACGCTGGAGGCCTCGGCCTTGTTTTCAAAGATCTTGAGCGAAGATGAAACCTACGTCGCGGAAGCTGCACAAGAACTTGACATTGACAAGAAGATCCTCGCTTTTTTCCTTTACAGCAGCATAAGACCTTCCCTGTCTCTTTGTGCCGAACAGTTGGCGTCCTATCTCGACAAGGATACCCAGTGGGAAAAGGGGTATTGTCCTATTTGCGGTACCCCCCCTGCGCTCTCAATCCTTCGGGATGAAGGGGAACGATCCCTGGTTTGCAGCCTTTGCGGCCACGAATGGCAGGCACAGAGAATATACTGCCCGTTCTGCGATAATAAGGACCACAAGACCTTGCATTACTTCTTCAGCGAAGAAGAAAAGGACTATCGGGTGGATGTGTGTGATGCATGCAAGAAGTACCTTAAAACCGTTGATACCAGGAAAATGAAACACCCTGTCTATCCTCTCGTGGAGCAAATCTCCACCATGCACCTCGACCTGCTGGCCCAAGAAGAGGGCCTTGAAAGCGGCAGTCCATTATGGCTCCCAGTTTAGATCCATACAACCGCGAGATCACCTACCTCAGGGTCTCGGTAACAGACCGCTGTAACCTGCGATGCACCTACTGCATGCCCGTGCGGGACCTGAAGCTTTTGGATCATGCGGACATCTTGAGCTATGAAGAGATCCTTGAGGTGATCCGTATAGCCATTGATCTGGGCGTGAGAAAGGTCCGCTTGACCGGTGGAGAACCTCTGCTTCGCAGGCACTTTGTGCACTTCGTTGAGTCCGTGTGTCGGATCCCCGGGATCGAGGATGTGAGTGTCACCACCAATGGTGTGCTCTTGCAGGAGATGGCTGCACCACTGTTTGAGGCGGGTCTTCGTCGCATCAACGTAAGCCTGGACACTCTGAACCCCTTGAAGTATAGGAAAATCACCCGTCGAAAATGCTTCGATGCCGTTTGGGAGGGGCTTCAAGTCGCTGAGGCAGTGGGATTCTCACCGATCAAGGTGAATGTGGTAGCCATCAGGGGGCTTAATGATGACGAACTGCAGCAGTTTGCGGACCTTTCTGTACAAAGGCCCTTTCATGTTCGATTCATCGAGTACATGCCCATCGGGCGGGACAGTAACTGGAGATCCGAAAAATATATCTCCTCAGACGAGATAAGGTGCAAACTGGAAAACTTTGGACCGCTCCACAAGATTCCTCACGCCATCCATGACGGGCCCGCTGAGCGATATCATTTTGAATCAGCCGCTGGGGAGATCGGTTTCATCAGTGCCATGAGCCACCACTTCTGCCCTTCGTGCAATCGCCTCAGGCTCACCGCAGACGGCAGGCTTCGCCCATGCCTTTTTGCTGATGATGAGGTGGACATCAAGTCGCCACTTAGAAACGGACGCAGCAAGGAAGATTTGAAAGAGGTATTTCAACAGGCCATAGCCAGGAAACCAAGACGGCATCATGCTGAAATCCTGGCACAAGGAGAGTGCGTTCGCCCCATGTCAATGATCGGAGGTTAGAAAGTTCCTATGAAGTGTCCTCATTGCAACGTTGATCTTCCATCGCAGGAGTGCCCAGAATGCCATGAAAGAGTTCCCCTTGAAGGGAGATTTTGCTGCCACTGCGGCGCAGAGATGCCTCTCCCGGAGCCAACAGCAGGATCTGATAAGGATGCGGTCGATTTCTCAGAGCGGACCCTATGCAGTGACGGCACCTGCATCGGTGTAATCAACGAAAAAGGCGTCTGCAATGAATGCGGGAAACGGCACACCGGGAAAGCAAAGTAGCTCAGTAACCATTCCAAAGTTCACCATGTTTTCATCCTTCAGACTTTAGTTCACTTTAGGCACTTTAGCTCACTTTAGTTCACTTTAGGCACTTTAGTTCACTTTAGGCACTTTAGTTCACTTTAGGCACTTTAGTTCACTTTAGGCACTTTAGTTCACTTTAGGCACTTTAGCTCATGTATGAATTGAAAGTCATCACAAACTTCTCCGCTGCGCACCAGCTCAAGGACTTCGAGGGGGCTTGTGAGAACTTGCATGGCCATAACTGGAAGATCGAGGTCTATGTCACCTCAGAGACCCTAAACGAGGCAGGTATCGTCATGGACTTTAGGGTTCTGAAAGCACATGTCAAAACGGTCATGGCGGATCTAGACCATAAATTCCTGAACGATCTGGAGGCATTCAAGGACCAGAATCCCTCTTCAGAAAACATTGCTAGGTATGTGGCGGAGCAACTATCCCTGTCGCTGGATGACCCTGAGATCAAAGTGAGTCGCGTGACCGCGTGGGAGTCTGAAACCTCCTGCGCAACCTACTATCCATAGCCCTCACGACCTGAGGCCGTCAATAAATGAACTCCAGCTGATCAGCATGTCGATCATGCCCTGGGAAACCTTGCGGGTGTCCGGGCAGTCGCACCCCAGCCTTTTCATGGTCTCTTGGGCCCGCTTTTCGAGCGCCTCTACCTTCTTGCCGGCCTCCCTGATCTCACCCCCCACGTCGGAGCCACTATCAAGGGCTCGCTGAAAGCGTTCCGGCCAGGCCTTGGCATCTGAAAGCTCATGCAGAAGCCGGCTTATTGCATCATCTGCACACATGGTGATCATCGTCCCCCAAGCAAATCAACCTTATCCCTTGGGCTTAAAGAAATCATCCAGGTAGATAACCTTTCCGTCTTTCCTCTCGGGACGACGCAGTTCACTCGGCTTCTTGGACTTCATGATCTCTTTGATTGCTCTCTGGAGTTCGGGGTTGCCGTCTATAAAGCGCTGGATGCTTCTTGCCAACTGCGTCCATCCCTTCTCCAACTCACCCGTATCCACGTGGAAGCCTCCAAGGTCTGCCAACACAGTCGCCATTCGGGAAAGGAGTCGGAGATGAGTGCCCTGGAGATAAAACGGACAGTGTCCCCAAAGGCTGATCCCCTCAATGCCCATCCCCTTTCCCTGCTGAAAGATCAAAGAGTGGATAGCGCCGGGGCCTTCATATTCTGCCGGATTGACCTGGACTTGCTTTAGACGTTCTAAAAGCTGTTCGCTTGAAGCAAAACCTGAAATGATGGCATCCGTGTGCACCACACTGTCCTGGAATCCCCCTAAGCTGATGATGAGCTTAACCCCCAATTGCTTGCAAAGGGATAATACGACTTCAACAAACGAGAACCACCGAAGATGGGGTTCGTTGGCCTTAAACAGAACCAGATCGACCCCGGTCTCTTTATCCTGTGCAGAGTAAAATGCTGCTTCCGGAGGCAAGACCTCTTTTAGGTAACCGCCTTCAACCTTGACAATGGGACGTGCATCATCAAATCGATAGAAATTGTTCGGATCAATCTTTGCAAAGCGAGTGGCACCAAGCTCTTTTATCAGGTAGTCGATCATGCCCACGGCCAGGTTGCCACCATTTGCCCAGCCTTCAAATCCAATGATGACCACGGGATGGGTCACTTCTGGCGTCTGCTCTATGATGAGTTCCTCAACCATATACACAGTTTGTCAGATCACAGGGTATGTGTCAAGCAGAGCGAACAGCAGATTGTCCTCGGCCACGATCCAGGCCCACATAGATTTTTTCATTTGACAGAAGTACGCCAAGTTTCTATATTTAACATCAAAGATACTACGTGTCGTCGAAGAGTGCGCTTGGAAGACGGGGCCCCTTCGGGTCAGATACCGTTCAGAACGAGAAGTCCCAAGTGCCTAAAGTGAACTAAAGTGCCTAAAGTTAAGGAATGCGCTTTCAGCACAACCAGTTTCTAGGACTGACCACGCCGAAGGCGTGCACCTTAACCCTGGCCCAGACCTGGTTTGTATTCATAGTATCCTGACCGGGACTTGTAGCATCCTAAAAGCAGGGCAGGCTGATCCTGTCAGGTAGCACCAGGGCA
>SDBU01004973.1_pt1 | contig 16083 bp, 17 predicted proteins | sample 2277071 | NCBI WGS metagenome assembly SDBU01 (sample SAMN10397929, study PRJNA504765) | marine sediment metagenome | isolation source: marine sediment core GS08_GC12, 126 cmbsf | place: Arctic Ocean: Gakkel Ridge, Loki's castle | collected 2008
CTTCCCTGGGTCGGCTTGCGGGTTGGAGCTGGCCCGTGCCAAGCAAGTGCGGATGATCGCAGCAGCAGCGGTAAAGACGGACCAGATCAATGCGTCAGTACTGGCGCAATTGGGCAAGGGTTAATCTTTCTGCCCATCCATAATTTCCTTCCAAGATAAGAAAACCAGGTGACAGGTTGATCACCTGGTTTTCTCTTGTACTGGGTAACTTTATTTCTCCGGTTTTCCGGTTTCACTGGGTTTTCCAGTTTCCTTGGTACTCATATACAGATCCCGGTAGTGTGCCCGGGTGCAGGACCAATCCCCGCCGCAGAATTCGTTGTGGTACTCGATGACTTCCTCTTCTGTAAAACCGTATTTGGAGGCGATTTGCAGTGCTGTCTGGAGATCTTTTTCTGAAAGGCCTTCTGACTGGGTCGACTGGGTCATTTCTTGATCCCGCAATGCCTTCCGGACGCAGCCCCAGTTCCCTTCACATTCTCCATTGAACAGGTCCATGACGTCGCCAAGCTCAGCAGAAAACTGTTCGGCAAGCTTCTCGGTTGTTTGTTCGTTCCTTTCTTCTTTCTGTTCAGCCTGCTTCTCCTGCCTGTCTTCTTTGTCTTCTTCGCGCAGATCCTTCCTGTAATCCTGGATGCCGAGGATCAGGATTTCAGCAGCGCTAATTTCATCTGTCGCCAGCTTATAAGCTTGACTGATATCTCCCCAGCTGTCCGCTGATGTCCTTGCGTCCGCGATTTCAGTCCAATCAACTTCCATCCGGTCGGCAAAGTTCGCCGTGTGTTTCAGCTCAGAGAGGGTGAGTCCATCCGCCAGATATTCATCGATGGTGGAGGGATCAACCTCAAGATCTGCGGCAAGTTTATAAAGCTGTCCTAATTCACCTGGATTTGCACCGTCAGCGATCCGACTGAGGGCATCCTCAAAGCCGGCTTCATAGCGGGTAACGGAACGGACTGCTGTGCGCACATCACCCAGGCTGTACTCTTCACTCATCACCAGAGCCATCAGGTCGGGCAGGCTGTGCTCCTCCAGCAGATCCGCAAAGCGGTCCAGCTGCAAAAGGGTTCCCCAGCCGCCTTCGTCGAGGTGCCAGGCCAGGATATCCTCCCAGAAGAGTTCCTCCATGGTCAGGGCCAGGTTGTAGGCTTTCCACATACGGCCGAAGCCGATATTGTTTTCCTCGCCTTCATTGTCGAAGATCCCGTAGATATCATTGCAGGTGTACAGGTCGCCAGACTGGTCCGGGAAGATGGTATTAACGCCGTCAGCGATTGTCTGAGCCATGGGGTGGCAGATATCCTCGGGGTCAGCAACGACCACGGGCAGGGTGTCCGTGGCGCTGAAGCCGCATCCGTCAACAACCATCACCTGGGCCTGGTATTTTCCAACCTCTGTGAAGGTAGCGGAGGCGCTTTCGCCAGAGACGCCGTCATCAACGCCGTCGCCGTCCGCGTCCCAGTAGAACTCATAGGGCAGGGTTCCACCGCTGGCCGCGGCGGAAAATTCAATCAATCCATCATCTACACCTAGAACTACCAGGGGAGGGAACGGGGCACTGGATAAAGTCACTGCTGGACCATCCAGGGTGATTACGCCTGAAGCTGTCCCGGCTAGTCCTCCCATAACTATCTCTTCCACTTGAATGGTCCACTCATATTCTCCTTGATCAATATAGGTGTGGTTGAGAGTGATGCTGTTGCTGTCCAGTTCAAGGATACCGGACGTATCCCCATCACCATAGTTCAACACAAAGAAATATGGAGTAGCGCCGTTTTCCCAGGAGATGGTATATTCAACGTCTCCACACTGGATAACAGGAGTAGCTGTAATTATTAATCCACCATCTCCTTCCTCGGCATGTACGATTCCCGGCATGCTGCCAAAGTTGACGAGAAGGATAACTGCTGCTAAAAGCATTGAAACGAAAAATTTTGGTTTGGTATTCATTATGCCTCCTTGGTGTGCTAATTTATTGGTTTTTATAGAACATTTAGTTTTTCTAAACTTCAAAGTTTTTAGGAATCATTTCCCGGGGCGTTCAGTGTGGGATCAACCTCGGAATCGTTTTTTCCCTTGTCATTGCCCTTGCCATCCTTGTCTTTATTTTCAAGTCCGGGTGGAGTATCGGGTTTATTCGAATTATCATTATCCTTTTCCTGCCCTGGTGGATCTGATTTTTCCTTTCTCTCCTTGATTGTCTTAATAAACCCCTGGGGTTCGTTGATTCCGTTTTCCACCAACTCCAATCGCTCCTGGATATTTTCCTGGGCTTTGACAAGGCCGGGTGCACCTCCACTGGAGGTTTGCTTCCGCAATTTTTCCAGCACTTGATTTTGTTTTTCCAGCGCTTGTTGGATCTGCCGGAGGGCGTTCTCCAGACCTTTTTCTCCCACCTTGGCAGCTTGCTGGAGCATCTTTTCTGAAAGTTTCTCCAGTCGGGCTAACGCTTTATCGGAGATTTCCTCTCCTGCCAGGACCTGGGCTTCGATTTCTTCCAGCCGACGGTTCGCAAAAGACGCATACAAATCCAGAAGTTCTTCAGGGTCCGATTCCAGCCTGATCTGGATATCTTCTGTGAGGGTCTTCACCGGGTAAAGCAGATCATCCGGTAGGCTGTCTTGGGCGGCGTAGACGGTTCCACCGATGCTGGATAAAGCAAACAAGACTACCGCGAGAATAGTGGCCAGCCTGGGCAGCCAGGATTTCCTGAGCGGCACCCCAACCCGTGTTTTAAAGGTACGGGTAGGGGTTTGACGAGACTGAATGTTTTTCGCCTGGGAAAGGAAGTTGGCTCTACCAGCTTCACGCCTTTGGGAATCCCGGGCTGGGGTTTCCTGCAGGCTTTCCAACAGTTCTTTCAATCTGGGATTAATTTCGTTATTATTCATTATCATTCCACAATTCGAATAATTTCATGCCTAATGATGCGCTGTACCTAATATGACGCCAAAAACCGCAATGTGTTACGGGTACACCCGGAAATATTCTTGTTCCAGGTGAAATTTCAGGAGAATATTTAGGATGTTTTGGAATGGGAGAATTGGGTCTGTCAGAAAAGATAGGTTCCTGGGTTTCTTTACTCAAGTTGATCTTGATCCTCAATTAAGATCAGCTGTAGCGCAGCCGTCCCGTGGCGTTGCTGGGCTTTGACCGTCCTCAGGGATTGGGTTTCAATCCTTGCAGATGTCCAACCAGTTATAGATCTAACATCGGAGGCCCCCCGTGCTTTTCTGGCAGCGGCGGTGACTCGCATGACCCAGGAGCTTGAGCAATTGGCTAATGGCGGCGCTACCCCGGATAACATTGAAATCATTCAGGCAACCGTCTTCCGGGCTCAAGCGCAACAGAACTCCATCAAAACCAAGTAACCTCAAGGACAATGAGCTCACTTTTGGCTAATCAGCCTGAAAGCTAAGCGGATTTTAAAGACTTGTCATCGCAGAGCAAGCGGGAAACCGGAGTTCAAGATCTTCTCTATGCGGGACTGGCTGGCCATCGGATTAATGATGGCCGCGGGGCTGCGGCGCGAAGAAGCCACCAGCCTGCAATTTACAGATGTCAAAAAGCAAAACGAACGCCACGTGCTGAATGTAAAAGGAAAAGGCGCCAAGGACCGCGTAGTGCTGATCGCTAATCACCTGGCGGAGGCTATCGTTGACTGGGGGTTCCTGGTAGGCTCAGAGGGCTTTATCTTACGAAGCCCGGGAAGAAACAAAGTGCCCTGAGAGCGCATCACATCACCGGTCTATACAATAATGTTCATAAGCGCGGTGCCTTGATTGGGAAACCCGAGATACAACCTCATAATCTCAGATGGACATATACTGAACCTGGCAGACGGCCTGAGTTCCTATCTCTCAGATTAGTATATTCTTAGGCCAGGTGAATATCAAGGCCACATGCGTATCTTAACCTCGAGTTTGACCTGGAAATGACCGTCAGGGATTTCGTGCCGTTTTGGTTTTTCCAATATTTTGACTGGTACCCATATTCTCTTAGAAACGGCCTTACAGCGACAAGATAACCCATTGTGCTCAAATTAGAAGAAAATCTCCAGATAATTCCCAAAACAGTCACTAAATAGTCTTCTGTTAAATATTTTATCGACAATAGCTCGGAAGGAATACTCCGGAAAATGTGTATACTCCTAAAATCACCCAAAAACAAATATGCTAAGGAATATCACCCATAATCAAAAGAGTAACCATCCTATCCCCCTACTCTTTCCTATTTATGCTATGAATTACAAATTACCTTTGTCCTAGCTTTTAAGAGAGCAGAATGAGAGATTTCAAGCAGTGTTTCCTATACGCAATTGTCTTTCGCCCATTTTTACGTCTCAGATATAAAACCGCCTACCTGGTAATGTTTGATTACCAATTCATTTGCTTCTCTTCAAGAAATGCGCGAGAGACAGAAGAAAGGAAAATAAATTGGCATCAAGCGCTCCTTCCTGTTATGTGCGGTTGAAACGCTCCACATAAACATTCTATGCTGGTTTCCCCAGCTCAATAAATGTCAATTCAATTTCATGGTCTTTTACCCAGGTCGCGTTCTTGGACTGAATACTGATCTAATTTGCGGCGCAGGGAGGTTGTTAGAGTTTTTTCTATAAACTCTTTAAACACTGTATGCTCAAGGCTCAAGGCAGCATACATCTGCTTCACTTTGCAGTTTTCCTCCTCAAGTTCTTTCAGCCGATTGAGAAACGATTTGGCCCTGCCACCATATTTAGCTTTTCATTTATGAAAGCAACTTCTACTGAATATATATTGGCGGCACAAGCCCCCGGGATGGGCACTCCCGTCTCTTCTTCCTTGAGAGCCTTGCTATATTGATGCTCCGAATATCTTGATCGTTTCATGTGGAATTCTTCCATCTTCTTTGTGCCAGAAAATCTCGCTTTCGTTTGGCATTGTTTTAGGAGATAGTTACCCTTCACCCTGCGCTGCTAAATATTGCTAGAAGTTACCTCAATATTATAGGCACATAAGGGAGCTACGCGAAGCAAGTTGCGAGGAAACACCCCTTCTTGATTACACTTTTCAATATTTGATGATTTACCCCGACACAAAATTACAAGCTTTGCGTCATATTAGGTAAAGAGGTTGTTTTCGAAAAAGAAAAATATATTAAGACATGCACGTATTCTCAAAACCGAAGTATTGATGAAAATTTTCGATAGGTATAGCGATCAATTATTTTATTATGTTGTTTGAAGAATAGGAAGTCCTCAATTAGCAGAAGAGGAAAATGAATTATGAACGAACCAGAAATACACCCTCGGGTAAAAGAATATTTAGGGCTATTACAACACACACCTTCTCGCGATCCACAAAAGGCGGCTGAAAGTCGAGCCAACTTCGTCGCTGAGGCCGAATCCCTGAGAAAACCCGAAAAGCAAGCACTGTTTGCTCGCATAACAGAAAGGCTCAATTCCTTACAGCTTGGGGGTAATCGCCGAATAGCCTTATCGTTAGTTAGCATCTTGCTCGCGGTTTTATTTACTTTGGGAACTATAGGTACAGTCTATGCATCCCAGGATAGTCTTCCCAATCAAGCCCTGTACCCGGTGAAAACTTTTGTTGAAGATCTACGCTTAAGCCTCGTTGCTGATCCAGAAAAGAAAGTCAATCTTTTGATCCAGTTCTCTAATCGGAGAGTAGAGGAACTATCCATGCTCACCGAAAAAGGCGAAGAAATACCCCCAGAGGCCCTATCTCGCCTAGAACAACACACAGAAACCATATTGCAGCTTGCTTCTGATTTGGACGCGGAGGGCATGACCCACTCCCTCTCCCGGATTCGCAATGCCCTACTGGCCCATCAAGCAGTCATAAATAAACTGGCAAGCAATAATCAGGGAAAAGCAAAAGAAGCTTTATTACAAGTCCAGGAGAAATTCCAAACACAAATTCAACTCACCGAACAAGGCGTCCTGGATCCAGCCCTGTTCCGCGAGAAGATGAAAGGTAATAAACCATTCAATCCTGAAGAGACAGATAAAAAAGGGAAACCGGAAGATGCTGGAAAACCAGATGGCGTTGGACCTCCTGACGACGTTGGGCCTCCTGACGACGTTGAGCTTCCTGATGCCGCTGGCCCTAAAAAATAAGCATGCTTAATGAAATTAAAACAAGTGGCTGACATGGAGTTTGGGAAGGCTTGAAAAATGACAAAGTTATTTGCAGTTTCTACCAACCCTATAGACTTGAAGGGGGGAGATATAGTCCGTTTTGATATGGACCCTCATTCTAGGGAAATCCATATCAAATGCAGCAAAGCCTATTATCGGGTTTTAGACGTTCTACCAGAAGGCCAGCGTGAAGGGGGACAAGAACTCTTCGCTGTACATTTGAAAAATTTGGATAACAACAAGGAAATCATCTTCCCGCTTCGGAAAAACGAGACAGTGCCCGTAGTGAGCTTTTTTTAAGGAGATGATTTCTTGAATCGTAAAAATTTATCAAGTCAAATTTAAACAGGTTAATTGGATGAAAAATGGGAAATCCTGGGTTGACAAGGCTTCAAAGAGAATAAATGGTGCCTCACATTTTTGATACTTCTATTCCCTGAAAGCCAGAACCCAGTAGACATCAATAAATGGCAGCAATAGAAGGGTGGTCACCTATGCCAGAACAAGTAGTGGATAATTACGACATTTCCAGTAGCACAGGCCACAGGACAGATAATATGATAAATAAATCTTCCAAGGTAAAGAAAAAAGGGCAGGCCATGGTGGAGTTTGCTTTGGTTTTTCCTCTCCTCCTGCTTCTGACTGTGGGGGTCATTGAGGTCGGGCGGATATTATTTTCTTATTCTGCCATCATCGCGGCCGCCCGCGAGGGGGCACGCTATGGAGCTGCAACCCAAAACATTGGTGGTATTCCACAATACGAAGATTGCGAGGGGATAAGAGCGGCCGTGAAACGAATTGGAAGATTTGCAGGTATTAGCGATGAAAATATCACGATCCGCTACAGCAACGAAGTCGGGGTGTATGCTTCCTCCTGCCCCCCCGCCCAGTCTGTCAGCTTGGGTGATCGTATCGTGGTCACCGCAAACACCATCATTTCTCCTCTGGTCTCCTTCGTGAACATCCCCCCCATACCTGTCACTTCAACCGCCGCAAAAACGATTCTAAAAGAGGTCGAGATCGGGGAAACTGGCTTGGGGGCTAATTCCCCGTTCGGGTCTTCCTCAGACGTCAACTTCGTGTCAACCTCACAGACTGCGGAGGAGACAAGGGGCACCATCTCTGTAGATGTTTTCCTGACTGAACCCCAAATTGACCCGGTATCAGTTCCTTTTACACTGGCTGGCACAGCAGAGAAGGGCAGCTATAAGGATTACACGATTACCTCAAGCCCCCTGACTATACCCGCCGGTGAGCAGATTGCAACTATCTATATCAACCTTAATAATGACGGTGTCGCGGAAGGGGAGGAGACGCTGGTCATTGAGTTACAGACCCCCACGAACGCCACCCTGGGGTCTCAGAACAGGCATACAGTGATAATTGTTGATCCCCCTCAAGTGTCTTTCTCTACAACAAGCAACACAGAACCCGAAGATACCGGTGAAGTCGTTGTCATGGTCGAACTATCCAAACGCTCCACACAGGATATCACCGTTGAGTTCAGCCCAAGCGGAACCGCGGAATGGGGTTTAACCAAAGATTATACGACAAGTTCCTCCCCCCTAACTATTCCGGCAGGAACGCTGACAACAAGTCTGACCATCACGGTGAATGAAGATTTCATAGACGAACATGATGAGTCGGCAATTTTAACTCTGGCAAACCCCACCAATGCTCTCCTCGGGGACGATATTGTTCATGCGCTTACCATTACCGATAACGACCCTCCCCCGAGTGTCTCCTTTTACACAGACACACTTATCGTCTCTGAAGAGGTCGGCTCCCTCACCACTTCAGTGGAGTTATCAAGTATCTCAGGGAAGGATGTCACAGTACCTTTCTCGATTGAACACGTCACAACAACCTCTGGTGATTTCACCATTACCACTCCCTCCCCTCTGACTGTTCTGGCAGGAAACAAAACAGCTATCATCCAAATAGACATAACAGAAGGTGATGGCCTGGAAGAGGATGAAAGTTTCAATCTAGCCCTTGAGACCCCTACCAATGCAGAGATTGGCTCTATAAGTACCCAAACAATAACAATTACGGAGTCCGCGGGCAACTTGCCAGTAATCTCATTTTCCCAGGCTACACAAACTATATCTGAAGACAATATAGACCTTATCACAATCGGCGTTGAAATGGATCACGCCTGGAAGGATACTGTGACTGTTCACTACACAGTTTCTGGTACCGCAAGCGAGGGGGTAAGTGGAGATTATGCCATCTCTCCCAGCCCCTTGTTCATCCTTAAAGGAAAACCTCGGGGTGAAATCGAGGTTCAACTAAATAATGATATTATTACCGAGGACGAGGAAACCATCATTGTCACTATTGAAACAGTGGTAAACGGAACCTCTGGAACTCCCAAAGTGCATACGATAACCATCACCGATGATGATCTCCCACCATCCGTCTCCTTCCTCACCCCCAGCCAAAAGGTGCTAGAAACGGCTGGTTCAGACACGGTCCTCATAAACCTAAGCGGTCCTTCCTCTCACACTGTCACTATACCTCTCTCCTTCAGCGGCACGGCCACCGGAGGATCAGACTATACGGTTCCTTCCTCAGAGATTACGATCCCTCCGGGCTCGACAAGCGAAACGTTTACTATTGGCATCCTGGATGACAGCGAATATGACCCTGATGAAACAATCATCCTCTCCATGGGGGTTCCCACGAATGCGACAAAAGGGGTCATTACGGAACACACTATTACGATCGAGGACGACGAACTTCCCTACTGCGCCACCGAAAGGTATCTCCTGACAGTAAACCTAGATTCTATCACCTGGTCAATCAACAACAATGGAGAAAGTGTGACTTTCACCGGTGGTTCTATTACCTGGCCTGAAGAATCGATTAGTAAGCCTCGCTTGAAGACCATTACGTTTGGCGGAGCCGAGGTGTTTTCTGGTAACGAAAGTCCCGGAACGCTTTCTTACAAAGCCTCCGAATCCTTCCCAGAAACGTCAACCGAAGATTTAGTATTTCAATTCGCAAGTGTCTTAGGAAGCGGTGATCATACTATCACGATTAACTTCGAAAACACGTCCCGTGGAGAAACGTGCTCCATAACCCATGCATACAATAAACCCTGAGGTGACTATGGTGAAAACGGTTAACATACACCAAAATACAGAACAAGGACAGAGTCTGGTAGAGTTCGCGATCAGTCTGGTTATTATCCTCTTGCTGCTAGCTGGCGTTGTGGATCTCGGTCGTGCTTTTTTTGCCTACATCATAGTTCGAGACGCAGCGCAGGAGGGAGCGGTATACGGGTCTATACACGCCAACGATCCCGGTCTTGAGACCCTTGTGAAGGAACGCGTGGAGACGACTTTCACTGACCCTGATAGCCCCAGTACACCCCCTATCAACCTCAGTAACCTCACCGTTGCAACCACGATTGTTGGAAATCCCTGCGCAGGAGTGCACCAAGATGTGACAGATCATGACGAAGATGGGGATACGACTGAATTTATTACTAATGCCATCTTGGTCCAAGCAGATTATAAACTACCTATTACCATGCCGTTTTTAGGGACGGTTCTCGGCTCTCAAGAGATAAATATGTCAACCACCATCGAAAACACGACCATGGTGCCAATCTGCAAGTGAAGTTAGGAGATAACTATGAAGAACAAAACCAATAGAAGACGCTTCCCTGAACAGGGGCAAACCATCGTTATTATTGCACTGAGCTTTGTGGTTTTGCTTGGTTTTGCCGGTTTGGCTCTCGACGGTGGAATGCTCTATTCCGATCGGCGTCACGCGCAGAACGCTGCGGACACGTCCTCTTTAGCCGGGGCAACTGCAGCCGCCACTTACCTGAAAAACAACGCTATCAATAAAATTTCCTTTCATTGTGGATCGACTTATGTCCTCAACACCCAGCAAGCCGCAGAAGATGCTGCCATCAGCCGAGCCAGCACCAATGATTACAATCTTGACAAAGATCTCAGCGACCACCATGGAGTGACCGCTACCTGCGGCGTTGAGGACCAGGGTTATCGATTAGTTAAGTATATAGACATCACCACCCAAATCACACGAGAAACCTCGACAAACTTTGCTCACCTGGTTTACTCTGGACCTTTGATAAATGAGGTTCAAGCGGTCGTTCGAGTTTACCCTCCAGGCCCCCTTGCTGAGGGGTACGCTGTTGTGAGCCTGAACGGTGCTGATTGTTCTGGAAATCAGAACGGTCTCATTTTATCCGGCAGCATGAACGGCAAAGTCACAGGTAGCTCTGGTATCTTTAGTAATGGGTGTTTAACTGGTAACGGAGTGGATTTTCAATTTGATGCGACTGATGGGGTTGTCGGGTATGTAGGAGAAATTGCAGGCACGGTAAGCAGCATCACGCCCCCGCCTGAATACTTCCCAAATAAAATAGATGCCTTCGCGACGAATGTCCCTCCCCCTGACTGCAGTAGTTTAGATACTCTTAAAGCGCCCCTCGGGGGAATCAGAACCATAAAGCCTGGGAAATATGAGCGGATAAAGTGGACAAACGGAACATTGACCCTTGACCCGGGTTTATATTGCATCACAGACAGCCAAGGATTCGAAGTTTTGGGTGGATCACTCTCTGGTGACGGGGTCACCATTTACCTTGAAACAGGGGGAATGACCGTGGGCGGTTCTGCAGACGGCGTCTACTTGCGGGCACCTGTTGCATCACCCGATCCCTCGCCAGCAATACCCGGCATGCTCATTTACATGGCAGGGGGAAATACAAGCGCTATCAAGCTGAGTGGGAATAACACTTCTGCCTTCATAGGCACAATCTATGCTCCTGATGGAGACATTCAACTCACCGGCAGCAGTGACACTGGAGGTTCTGTAACATTCAACACCCAACTCATCGGATATAACGTTAATATCAGCGGGGACGCCGTTATCGACATCAACTTCCTTGGCGGGGAACAGAGTGAAAAGCCACCTTTCCTAGACCTACTACAATAATGTCTCGTGCACACTCAACAAAAAGGTCAATAAAAGGTCTGGATTCCTATTTGGGTCATGCCTTCTGTGTGCATTTTCGAAACCGTGCTCGATATGGATTAAAAAGTTTTGCTTAGAAAAATATTTACCTTCTCAGAATCAGACGGCTTGACAAAGAAAGTCTATAAATTCACCGTTTGCAGAGGGCAAATTGTATTTCATGGTTTTTGGTGCTAAAAAAACAAGTTAGTTGATTGTAGAGCTATGCCTGAGAAGATATTACTCATCGACGATGATATTGAGACGTTGAAAATATTTGGTTTAATCCTTGAAAGATAGGGATACAAGATTCTTGCCTCCTCAACTGCCAAAAGGGGGATAATGCTGGCAAAAAGAGAGCATCCAGATTTGATCATATTGGACATTATGCTCCCAGGCATGGATGGGCACATAGTTGCTCGTCAGTTACGGAGCAATTCAGAAACATCGTTCATTCCTATCATCATATTCACTTGGAAAAGTCGGGCGGACGACAAGGTGGAAGGATTAGAAGCAGGTGCCAATACCTACATCGCCAAACCCGCGCAACCTCGCGAACTAATTGCTCAGGCACAATCTCTCCTCAAGCGGCGAGTTCAGCGCAGTCAAGCACTTCGTCCCTTATGTGAAAAGGAAGGGAATGTAATCGGCATGATCGCTGCCAAAGGGGGGATTGGCATTTCATCGCTAGCTACCAACCTGGCCATTGAGCTCCACAATCAATCTTAGGAGCCCACCATCCTATCCGATTTCAGGCCGGGCCAAGGCACAATCAGTATGGACCTCGACCTCCCCAATACAATCAGGGTTGATGAATCTGTCAAAAATGGAGGAGGGAGAGATCTTTGTACCAACACTGATCCCGATCTAGTCACTTAGTTACTGGCAGATTGATAGCTTCAATATAATAAAAAGTTCCCTCATTGGAGGTCACTTATATTAACTTAGGAAAAAGATGTAGGCTTGAATATAGCTTTATTGACCTACAGCAAACTTGCTTTGTCTTAACCTAACAGAAGTGAAAGCTTTATGAGGTTGATCGAAGCAAGTAGAACGCTAGACTGTAATAAAATGATTGCATAACAAATAAGGTACTCATTATTCAGGACGATGAAATCAGTGATGCGAGTGAGATTTCAATCCGGAACGACTGAACCATAAAACTAGCCGGATCGGGGATAAAACAGGTAGTTATGAATAACATAGGGTTCGAAACCAAATCAAGGAGCAATAAGGGTCAGTTGGTGACTGAGTTTATGATTGTCCTGCCAGCCCACTCGGGAAGCTCTCTGACTGATGAATTGAATGCATCAAGTGATCGTTTGATTGGGGCTTAACAATTGATCTATAAGAATAGGCATCTTAGACCCGTTGAAGGCAGTTATCACCCTGGTAGTGCTAACGTTATTGACTTGATAGATCGCAAAGGAAGAAAGGCAAGATGGCAGTAACAGGTAATCTAAAAGACATGAGCCTAACCAGTCTTACTCGATCAACTGCAACGAGATGAACCAGGCTCGCTTGTCGATCAAATATCAAGGACGGGAAGGTATCCTCTTTTTCGTGGACGGCAATATCATTCAGAGTGCCCTCGACGCCCTGGAAGGAAACTAGGTGATCTACACCCTATTAGCCTGGGATGAGGGGGTATTTGAACTGGAACAGGGTATCCCCTCGCCCAGGCAAACAATAACCGCCAATTGGTCAGTCCTGCTACTAGAGGGGATGCGCCGTATGGACGAAGAAATGGCTGATTTGGAAACATACCAGGACGAAGAAGAGTCGGATAGACTCAGGAGGATTACCACTGATACTGCGGAAGGTTTAGCCGTGGACCTGAGGGTAATCGCCGGTATCAAAGGAACGCTTGTCTGCTCCAGGGAAGGTCAGGTTCTAAATCGCAATGGCGGGGGTCTTCACAGCCAGGACACGAGTAGTGAACCCCTCAAAGAGGCGGCTTTAGTTGCTTTCGTAGGGCAGCGGGCGGCGCCTACATCGTCAGCCGCGCGGCATCGTCGTTGCAGCGACGCACCCCAGCGAAGCTGCCGAGAGTATCAGCCGCGATAACTTGGATGTGCCCATCAAAGTGAAAACTGGCGACGAGATGGAAGATCTGGCCGAATCCATCGATCGTATGAGGGCCAGCCTCAAGCTAGCCTTTGAGCGGCTACAGAAGCGGCGGCCGGAGCGTTAATTGAGCCAGGTTGGGCAATTTTATTTGGGTTAAGACGGAGAAGGGCGGGTAATCGCATCGGTAGTTGGTTTGCCCGCCCTCTCTATAACGCTCCAAATTTGAGTCCCGGCCACAACCACATACGCTGAGCCGCGTCAGAGTCCGTGAGACAACTTGGATGAAAATTAAATAGGGACTTTTCAGTCAAAAGACGGTTTATTTATACAAGGAGAAAACCATGACTGGAAAGCAACCAAGCGTAGAGACAACTGTAAATAATATCCGTCAAAAAGGTGAACCGGTAAGCAAGTATGACGTTGCCCTCCTTGAGAAGAATAACAAGATGAAAAATATGCACAAGGAGACTAGAAATGACTAAAAGATATCTGGTAGAACTAAATTTTCAGGTAATATTGGAGACACTTCTGGGCGAGAAAGCGATTGGCCATATAGTGAATACTAATCTGATACACCTCACCTCTTTTGGGTAAAATTCGTGTGTCTTATGCTTGTCTTTATTAATATGTCAGGATTAGTTTATACTCTTCACTATTTTCTTATTCGTACCGTAACAAAAACACCAACTTTGCATCATATTGGGTGATAAGGATGTCTTCGAAAGAGAAAAACATAATAAAACGTGCTCGTAATCTCGAAACCGAAGCTATAGTGAAAATTTACGATAGATATAGCGATCCATTATTTCATTATGCTGTTCGTAGATTAGGAAATTCTCAACAAGCAGAAGACTTTGTTGCTGAAACCTTTAGCAAATTCTTACGGGCCTTGAAAAACGGTGGTGGACCGAAAGATTATATTCAAGCCTACCTTTACAGGATAATACACAATCTAATCACAGATTATTACCGCCGGAAGCCTCTTCCCTTACTAGAATTGGATGAATATCTCGCCTGTGAAGATTTAGCTGATCCATCGATCATCATGGCGGATCAAATGAAAGCAAATAAAGTGCGCAAAACGCTGCAACGCTTGAATCCCGATCACCAACAGGTAATTATTCTCAAGTATTTAGAAAGTTTTAGCAACAAGGAAATTGCCAGAACAATGAACAAAACGGAGGGCGCTGTAAGATCTCAACTTCATCGCGCTCTTGTTTCTCTTCGTGGTATATTAGCAGAAGAGGAAAATGAATTATGAACAAACCAGAAATACACCCTCGGGAAAAAGAATTCTTAGCGGGATTACAACACACATCTCCTCGCGATCCACAAAAGGCGGCTGAAAGTCGAGCCAACTTCGTCACTGAGGCCGAATCCCTGAGAAAACCCGAAAAACAAGCGCTGTTTGCTCGCATAACAGAAAAGCTCAAATCCTTACAGCTTGGGGTAATCGCCGAATAGCTTTATCGTTAGTTAGCATCTTGCTCGCGGTTTTATTTACTTTGGGAACCGTAGGGGGTACAGTCTACGCATCCCAGGATAGTCTTCCCAATCAAGCCCTGTACCCTGTGAAAACCTTCATTGAAGATCTGCGTTTAAGCCTCGTTGCTGATCCAGAAAAGAAAGTCAATCTTTTGATCCAGTTCTCTAATCGGAGGGTAGAAGAACTATCTATGCTCCTTGAAAAATGCGAAGAAATACCCCCAGAGACCCTATCTCGCCTAGAACAACACACAGAAACCATGTTGCAGCTTGCTTCTGAATTGGATGAGGAGGGTATGAACCACTCCCTCTCCCGGATTCTCAATGCCCTACTGGCCCATCAAGTAGTCATAAATAAACTAGCAAGCAATAATCAGGGAAAAGCAAAAGAAGCTTTATTACAAGTCCAGGAGAAACTTCAAACACTAATCCAACACACCGAACAGGGCCTCCTGGATCCAACCTTGTTCCGCGAGAAGATGAAGGATCATAAACCATTCAATCCTGAAGAGACAGATAAAAAAGGAAAGCCGGAGGATGCTGGAAAACCAGATGACGTTGGGCCTCCTGACGACGTTGGGCCTCCTGACGACGTTGGGCCTCCTGACGACATTGAGCTTCCTGACGGTGTTGAGCTTCCTGACGGTGTTGAGCTTCCTGACGGTGTTGAGCTTCCTGACGGTGTTGAGCTTCCTGACGGTGTTGAGCTTCCTGACGGTGTTGAACTTCCTGACGGTGTTGAGCTTCCTGACGGTGTTGAGCTTCCTGATAACGTTGGACCTCCTGGCGCCAAACCACAAAACTAGTGCTCTGACCTGACTATGTGGATATCATTAGCACAAAGATTTTCTTTATCATGCCCTACACCCGGTATTAGTACCTGTTGTTATGTTTTGCTTCAAACGGAAATGGAAAACAGGCCGTCCCATGATAGTATAAAAACGGAGGCCAAAAACAATGAGGAAACAGCGCAAAAACTACAGCCCAGAAGAGAAGGTATCCATCCTGAGAAAGCATCTAGTTGAGGGAACGCCAGTATCAGAATTATGTGATCAATACCAATTACAGCCAACCGTCTTCTATCGCTGGCAGAAGCAGTTTTTCGAGAAAGGGGCCATAGTCTTTGAGGGGGGAAAGGGAGGAGAAACCGCAACTCTGAAAAAGACAATAACCAAATTAGAAGAAAAAATCACCACGAAGAACGAAGTACTGGGTGAATTGATGGAAGATCATATCGAGCTAAAAAAAAGTCTTAGGGAGATCTAAATGCCAAATGGGCATCCCGGGAAGAACGTGATCAGGTGGTAGACTTCATGCAGAAATGGGAGTTGAAGGGCGTGATCACCCAGGGTGAATTGTTGATGAGGCTGGGAATAAGCTCCAGCAAGTTTCAC
>SDBU01004974.1_pt1 | contig 16083 bp, 13 predicted proteins | sample 2277071 | NCBI WGS metagenome assembly SDBU01 (sample SAMN10397929, study PRJNA504765) | marine sediment metagenome | isolation source: marine sediment core GS08_GC12, 126 cmbsf | place: Arctic Ocean: Gakkel Ridge, Loki's castle | collected 2008
ATCCAGTTCTTCCCGGGAGTGGACCTCGACCAGAGGTGAAAGACCCAGCGATTCTGCCAGATCTATAAATTGCCGGAGCGTTTTCTTTTCCAATAGACCTGCAATAAGAAGAACGGCATCTCCCCCAATGATCCTTGTCTCGTAAATCTGGTAAGGATCAATGATAAAATCCTTCCTGAGAAGGGGGATGGAAACCGTTTCCTTTATTTCCGAAAGGTATGAGTTTCTCCCCTCGAAAAATTCTTCATCCGTAAGTACGGAAATAGCCGCAGCCCCATTTTCTTCATAAAGAGAGGCGATTTCGATGTGATCGAAATCTTCTCTGATCCTTCCTTTAGAAGGGGAGTTCCTCTTTACCTCGGCAATGATGGAACAGTCTCTGCCGCTGATCGCCTTTCTGAAGTCACGGGGAGAGGGCAGATATCTAACGGCTTTTTTAAGTGCCTCAAGGGACGTTGACTCCTGCAGGTAATCAACTTCTCTTCTTTTTACTTTTATAATTCTGTCTAAGATCATCTTTTCCTCTCAACGGTTACTTAATTCTATAAGAGTCTGCAGTTTCTTAATGGCTTTCCCGCTGTCGACACACTCTTCGGCAATCTCAATACCTTCCTGAATGGTTTCGGCCTTTTCTCCCGCCACGATGGCCAGAGCGGCATTAAGAAGAACAACCTTTCGACATGCCCCATTTTTTCCTGACAGTGCATACTTTGTGATTTGCGCGTTAGATGAGGCATCGGCGCCGAGGAGCTCCTCGCCATGGTATGCTTCACCGAATATGTCGATTGGGTTGATGTTATATGTTGTGATCAACCCATCCTTCAGTTCTGATACCCGCGTCTCACCCGTTACTGTGGCTTCATCGAGACCGTCGGAGCCGTGAACCACAAAGGCCCTCTTTGTCCCCAGATTTTTCAGTACACCGGCAAACATCTCCGTCAGGCCGGGACCATAGACTCCGATGAGCTGTGATGTTGCCCCTGCGGGGTTTGTCAAAGGCCCCAGCATGTTAAATATGGTCCTGATTCCTATTTCCCTGCGCGGGCCGATGGCATATTTCATGGCGCCGTGAAGTCTGGGGGCGAAAAGAAAGCCGATACCGATTTCGTGGATACATTCTTCGACAATTTCCGGCCCTACATTGATATTCACTCCCATGGCCTCGAGGACATCGGCGCTTCCACAGCCGCTGGAGACAGCCCTGTTTCCATGTTTTGCCACGGTGATGCCTGCCGCTGCCACCACGAAGGCGGCGGTCGTAGAGATGTTGAATGTGTTCATCCCATCTCCCCCCGTTCCGCAGGTATCCACGATAATCGACGAGCGGGCATCGATCCTCGTGGCCTTCTGTCTCATGATTCGTGCAGCCCCGGTTACCTCCAGGACTGTTTCACCCTTGATCCTCAGGGCGGTGATGAAGGCCGCGATCTGGGCAGGTGTTGCCTCACCCTCCATCACTTCATCCATTACTTCCATCATCTCGTGTTCTTTAAGATCCTCTTTGTTAACGACTTTTCCTATCGCTTCTTTTATCATTATAAAAACTCCTTCCTTTAATTTTTACTCATCTCCAGGAAATTCTTTATAATCCGTTTTCCATTCGGTGTGAGGATTGATTCCGGATGGAACTGTATTCCTTCCACCGGGTATTCCAGGTGCCTGACACCCATGATTTCTCCCTCCTCCGTTTCAGCGCTGATTTCAAGGCACGGCGGAATGGAATCTCTCTCCAGGATCAGTGAATGATAGCGACCCGCTGTGAAAGGGCTGGAAAGTCCCTTGAAGATTGTTCGTCTATCGTTGATGATTCCGGAGGTTTTTCCGTGCATGATCCTGTCAGCCCTGATAACATCGGCGCCAAAGGCATAGCCAATGGCCTGGTGGCCCAGGCAGATTCCCATGATGGAAATAGTTTTGTGGAAATGTTTGATTATGTCCACTGTGAGCCCCGCTTCTTCCGGCGAGCCGGGACCGGGAGACAGAAAAATCGCATTGGGATTCAGCCCCTCGATCTCTTCAATTGTGATCATGTCGTTACGGTGGACCACAACTTCTTCACCAAGCTGTCCAAGATACTGGACAAGGTTGTACGTAAAGGAATCGTAATTATCGATCATTAAAATCATATCTTTTCCCCCATTTTTTTGGTTATTTCAAATTCAGATGCTGCCAGCCTGATGGCCTGCATCATTCCCGCTGCTTTGTTGACGGTCTCCTCATATTCCGCATCGGGATCGGAGTCTGCGACAATCCCCGCACCCACCTGAATGGAAAGTTTTCCATCCTTGACCACAATGGTTCTGATGGTAATGCCGAGATCCATATTTCCTGTGAAGCTGAAGTAGCCGACTGCCCCCCCGTATGGCCCCCTCCGGGTACGCTCCAGTTCATCGATGATTTCCATAGCCCTGATCTTCGGCGCTCCCGACAGGGTGCCTGCCGGAAAAGTGGCTTTAAGAACATCAAAGCAATCTTTACCCTGGGCCAATTGAGCCTGAATATTGGAGACGAGGTGCATGACGTGGGAATACCGTTCTACAGCCATCAGTTGATTGACCTGAACGCTGCCGATCCGTGCAATCCTTCCCAGGTCGTTTCTTCCCAGATCGACGAGCATGACATGTTCCGCTCTCTCCTTTGGGTCCTGCAGGAGCTCGTCGGCGAGGCCCCTGTCTTCCTGTTCATTTTTCCCCCTTCTTCTCGTTCCGGCAATGGGCCTGAGTTCCACGACCCCTTCTTCAAGGCGGACCATGACTTCCGGGGAAGACCCTATAAGGATGAGATCGTCAAGCTTCAGGTAAAAAAGGTATGGCGAAGGATTGATATAGCGAAGAGCCCGGTAGAGATCTATGGGATCCATGTCATTTCTGCTTTGAAACCGCTGCGAGAGAACAACCTGGATTATATCGCCTGAAACGATGTATTCCTTGGCCTTTCTTACAATGTCTTTATAATCATCCGGCGTCATATTGGACTGAAGAGAAACACTGTCTCCCGCCTTTTGAGGGAGATCTTCCTTTTCAAGGGGGGCTTTCATCATCCCGACCATTTCATCGATTTTTTTGATCCTCTCTTCGTAGAGAGTGCGAAGGTCTTCTTCACCTTCGGTGGATGCGCAGGCCACGACCTTGATGGTATGCCGGACATTATCAAAAATCATCAGGGTATCGGTTATGAGGAACGCAGCATCATCGGTATTTAAATCATCCGCGGCCCCGGCGGGAAGCCTTTCAAAGTATCGCACCATATCGTAGCCGAGAAATCCAACCGCCCCACCGTAAAACCGCGGGAGACCCTCCACAGGGACGGGCCGATACCTCTCCATCAAGCCTTTCAGGAACTTCAGGGGATCTCCGCCGTGCTTATGGCGTTCAACATTTCCGTTTTTCCGGATAATAACGTCCTCGCCTTTTACCCTGAAAATTACGTGGGGCTCAGATCCGAGAAAGGTATAGCGCCCCCATTTTTCGCCCCCCTCCACGCTTTCCAGGAGAAAGGAGTGAGATTCTGAGCGCAGTTTCATGAGGACCGAGACAGGGGTTTCCGTGTCGGCCAGGACTTCCCTGTAAACAGGGATCAGGTTTCCCTCTCTTGCGAGTTTTTCAAAAGTTTCAAATGATGGATTGTACATGTTAAATTTACCTCTGTTCTCAAAATAAAAGAGGCCGTGATAATTTCACGGCCTCTTTGCATGTAACGTTAATGATAAAAAAGCAAATAAGCCGTGGAGATTCGGAAAGATTCTCCACGGCTTATTATCTGTTTAACTTAAAAATTTAGCGGTAGACAAACCTCCCCATCGAATTTTGCCACCACCACCAGTTGTTTGTTTTTGATATTGTATTTTTCATATATGTACCAGTTGCTTGCATACGGGTCTTTGTAACAGGGCGTGAACTTCGTGTCAATATATAAATTGTTTTTGTTCCGGGAGAGGGGTCAAAAAGAGAGCCGCCCTTGACCCCTCTTGCTTGCTATGTACTATAACGGCAGTTTACCTTTTGTCCCAACAAATGATCTGCCAGGACGATACTCACCATGGCTTTGCATACGGGGATGATGCGGGGGATTACGCATACATCGTGTCTGCCTTTGATCGATATAGTGGCCGGTCTTCCGTGAATATCAATGGTCTGTTGCTCTTTTTCAATGGATGGGATGGGCTTGCAGGCCACCCTGATAACGATTTCATCACCGTTTGTGATTCCGGCAAGTATTCCTCCGGCGTTGTTTGTCTCAAATCCTTCAGGTGTTATGGGATCGTTGCAAACGGATCCGGACATTCTTGCGGCCTCAAAGCCGGCGCCGATTTCCACACCCTTCACAGTTCCTATGCTCATGAGAGCCTTGGCCAGATCGGCATCGATCTTGTCAAATACCGGCTCTCCCAGACCCGGAGGGCATCCCTTGACCAGGATCTCTACAATCCCACCGAGGGAGTCGCCTGTTTTCTTTGCCTCTTCTAGTTTGTCCTCCATCCTTCCAACCGCATTCATGTCGGGACAAAGTAGATTGTTCTTGTCGATATCCGCAAGTGTAATTTGTTCTGTCGTGATGCCGCCCAACTCTCTGGTGTAGGCGATGATCTCTATTCCTTCCAGGGCGATTACCTTTCCAGCGATGGCTCCCGCGGCCACACGGGCTGCTGTCTCCCGGCCGGAGGCGCGACCACCTCCCCGGTAATCCCGGATACCGTATTTCTTAAAATATGTGATGTCTCCGTGCCCCGGTCTGAAAAGATCCTTGATCTGGTCATAATCACCGCTCTTGGTATCCCTGTTTTTTATGATCATTGAAATTGGTGTTCCAGTGGTTTTTCTTTCGAAGGTGCCGGATAGGATCTCAATCATATCTTCTTCTTTTCTGGGTGAGCTTGCCTGGCTGAGGCCTGGCCTTCTCCTGTTCAGCTCTTCCTGTATGTCCGATTCACTGAGCGGAATGTTAGGGGGGCAGCCGTCAACTACCACGCCGATTGCTTTTCCGTGTGATTCTCCCCACGTGGTTACTCTAAATAGTGTCCCTGTTGTATTTCCTGACATGTTTGCTCCTTGTTGTGTTGGATTTCGCTCTGCTCAACCCAACCTATTTCTTTAAAAAATTGCAGATTTCATCTGCTATCAAGTCGATATTTCTCTCCGAAGTATCGATGGTAAAATCGGCCAACTCCCGGTAAGCGGATTCCCTTTTTTTAAGAATCATGGAGGTTTCCGTTTCAAGATCATTATGAGAAAGGGAAGGGCGCCGGCTTCCGCTGTTTTGATCGGCGAGCATTCTTTCCATGATTGTCTTCACGCCGGCAGTGAGCCAGACAAAAAGACTGTTTCTTTTCAGATATTCTCTGTTTTCGTGATCGTCAAATACTCCACCCCCTGTAGCGATGATGCTCTCCTGCATCGAAGAGAGCCCTTTGATTGCTTCTTTTTCTTTCTTGCGAAACAAATCCCAGCTACCTTTGTCTACGATTTCCCTGATTGACATACCCGCCCGCTCGACGATCAGATCATCGGTGTCAAAAAAGGGCAGACCAAGCCTTTCGGAAAGTTTTTTCCCGACGGATGTTTTTCCCGTGCAACGGTATCCGATTAAAATGATGTTCTTCATCTGTAAAGCCGATCCAGTTCATCCCAGAAACCGGGGAAGGATTTGTTGACACACATTTTGTCTTTGATCATTATCCCTTCCGTTGCAAGTCCCGCTATGGCAAAACTCATTGCTATCCTGTGATCGTTGTAAGTCTCTATCTCGGCCCTGTGGGGTGTTCCTCCCTGGATAACGAGCCCATCTTCGAGCTCTTTGGAATCAACGCCGATCCTGTTTAATTCATTTACCAGGGCCTCTATACGGTTGCTTTCCTTTATTCGTAAATGGGAGACATTTTTAATTGCTGTCCGGCCGGGTCTGAAGGCCGATAAGACTGCCAATGTCGGCACCATATCGGGCATGTTTGCCATATCAAACTCAAAATCTCCCCGGATCAATTTCTTCCCGGAAACGTCAATCCAGTTTTCCCTTCTGGACACCAAACATCCGAGTTTTTCCATGATTTTCAGGAATTCTATGTCTCCCTGAATCGTATCGGGTTTTATATTCTGGACCCTTACCCGCCCCTTACAAAGGGCAGCAGCCAAAAAAAAGTATGAGGCGCCCGACACGTCCGATTCAACCAGATATTTTTGACCCTCGTATCTCTGAGGAACTTTAACTGTATATCCCTTCTCTCCTCTTCTTATGACTTCCACCCCAAAGTGACTCATAACATCTATGGTCATATCGATGTATGGCATAGAGACGGTCAGCCCCTCAAGTTCTATTTCGACATCTTCTCTTGCGTATGGTGAAATGACAAGAAGAGATGAAATATACTGACTGCTTTTCGCATCCGTGAAGGTTACCTTGCCGCCATGGATACCACCACCTTCTATTATAACAGGTGGATAGCCGCTCTTAGAGGCGCTTCGGCATCTGACTCCCAGTTTTGTCAGCGCTTTGAGAAGGGGTTTTACCGGTCTTTCTCTGAGACGGTCGCTTCCATCTACGCAAAATGTGCCAGTACCAAGAGAGACCAGAGATGTCAAAAATCTTAAAGCGGTGCCATTGTTTCCGAGGTAAAGTGTTTCTCCGGGATTCTTCATATTCCCATTAGCTTTTGATACAGCGATATCCTTGCCTTTCACGAGTATACGGGTGTCAAGCAAACGGAGGGCGCCTATCAGATATTCCGTATCCTCAGAAATTAATGGATTACGCAGAAAAGACTCTCCCTCAGCCAGAGATGCAATTATTAACGCCCTCTGGGTAAAGCTCTTTGACCCGGGTATCTTCACAGTCGCATCCAGATTTTCTATTTTCTTAATTGACTTCATTTTTCAGCTTATCCATAACAACTTTTTTCATGAAATCTCGGGAAGGCCGAAGACCTGTCCATATCTTTATCTGTTCCGCACCCTGATGGATAAACATGGAAAGGCCGGAAATGGTACTGCATCCAGCCACCTCAGCGTCTTTCAAAAGCTTTGTTTTCAGGGGATTATAAATAATGTCCATAACCCATCTGAAGTTTTGGAGTACACCCTTGCTTGCGGGCGATTTCTCCATGTCCGGAAACATCCCCACCGGGGTTGTATTAATCAGGCAGTCCCCCTTTATTTTTCCTGTTTCTGTGAGGGGATAGAATTCACAACCGAACTCTTTTGCTACTTTTTCCCCTTTTATTGTCGTTCTGTTTAAAACGATTGGGGTTCCCCCTTCTTCAAGGATCCCGAAGATGGCAGCCCTCGCCGCTCCTCCCGCACCCAGTATGGCAAATGTCTTTCCTTCAATTTCGATTGATTCTCTCAGTGCGAGGGTAAGGCCCGTCCAGTCGGTGTTGTCTCCCATGAGTTTACCGTTGGAACAGGTTATGGTGTTCACAGCGCCGATCCTGACGGAACTGCTGCTGATTTCATCGAGGTATTCCATAATGGCGGTTTTATGAGGAATCGTTATGCTTGCTCCGTGGATGTTCAACTTTTTAATCTCCGTCAGAATATCCCGGACGTTTTCCACACATATTGCCATATAGCGAGCGTCGATGTCCATTTTTTCGAATGCCGCATTATGCATCAGGGGTGAAAGACTGTGTCCTGCCGGGTTGCCGAAGAGGGCAAAAGTTTTTGAATTATTCTTCATCCTTTAAAATCCTGAAAATTTCTCTCATTTCTTCAATGGTTAACTGACCCGGGGCGGATTCCGCTCCCTTTTCAAGAGAGGCAAAGCTCAAATATGAACCCAAATAAGGTGCCATAATCCTGCTTATCTTTCCCTTCTCTCCCAAGCAAAAGGCGATAATTTTCCGGTTCGCCTTTTTTGCGTAACCGATCAGTTTCAATATCTTCAGATTATCCCCCGCGGAGTTGGCAAAGGTGGCTATCTTCACAATATGTGCGCCTCTGCCGACACATTTATTGAATATGCTTTGTAGTTTGCTCTCCGACGGAGTCCCTTTAAAATCGTGATGGGAGACAATCAATTTCGTTTGATCTCCATATTTTTTTATGTCTTCTAACAGTTTTCTCGTAAAGGTTTCATCTGTGCTCAGCTCTATATCAATAAAGTCGGCTCTTAAAGCGACTGCCTCGCCCAGGAGAGAGAGCCTTTCTTTTTCATCACCTTCGAAATTTCCCCCTTCGTCTTTCTTGCGCGCGGTTACGAGGACCTTGCCTCTCTTTGCGGAAATCAGCTTTCCTAAATTCGCATTCCTGATGAAATCGATTCTAAGTTCTACAACGTCAGCCAGGGGGAAACATTTATCCCTTTGTCCCAATGCTTCTTCATTCGTTGCCGCGACAACGGGTATGCAGATCATGATTTGGTGTCTCCCACCGGGTAAGAGCCGAGTATTTTAACAAATGTAGATTGATTTTGAAGATCTTCCAGACATTCTTTTATTTTTTCTTCTTCCATGTGCCCGTTGAAATCGACGAAGAATAAATATTCCCACATCCTCTCTTTGATGGGGTAAGATTCTATCTTTACCAGGTTGATCTCCTTTTTGGCAAAGGGTTTTAATGAGTTATACAGGGCTCCCGGCATGTGCCGGGTTCCAAAGAAGATAGAAGTCTTGTCGTTGCCCGTTCGTTTATTTTCTCCTCTGCCGATAACGAGGAATCGTGTTACGTTTGACGGATGATCTTCTATCCCCTCCGAGATGATATTGAGCCCGTAAATGGAAGCGGCATTGCTGCTGCCGATGGCTGCGCCATCATCACCTTCCAGTACCTTTTGAGCGGCCTTTGCCGTGCTTTCCGTTTCATGGAGAGAGCAGCCGGGCAGGTTCTTCTTGAGCCATTCCTGGCACTGGGCCAGGGCCTGGGGGTGAGAATAGACCCTCTTTATTTCATCCAGGCCATTTCTGGTGGATATGAGGGAATGATTGATCAAAAGAAAAACCTCGGCCATAATACTCAGGGGTGTTGAAGTCAATCTGTCCAGCGTCAGCTTGACAGTACCCTCAAGGGAGTTTTCCACAGGGACAACGCCCCAGTTTGCCCTTCTTCTCTCTACCTGGTCAAATACATCGAATATGGTTGATTGAGGGGAGAAGGAAGCGCTTTTCCCGAAATGTGACCCGGCCGCTGCATGGGTGAATGATGCCTCCGGCCCCAGGTAAGCTACCGATACAGGAGCCTGGAGGGCTCTTGATGCAGATAGAATCTCGGTGAAGATTTCTTTCAAAGATCCTTCCGGCAGCGGGCCTTCGTTGATCTCGTTCAGATAATGGTAAACCCTGTTCTCCTGTGAGGGATCATAGATGTTCAAACCTTGACTTTTTTTGATTTTCCCGATTTCCAGTGATATCCGGGCCCGTTCGTTTAAAAGCTTGACGATCTTTTCATCCCTGTCTTTTAATTTATCCCTCAATTCTTTCAGCGATTCCAGCGTCATTTTCTTAACTCCTCGATGGTTTCAAGAATAAGCGCCTCTTCTACAGAGCCATTGATAAAGGGTACCCCTATTTTCTTTAACAATACAAAGTGGATGGAGTCACCCTTCTTCTTTTTATCCGTTCTGATTTTAGAGAGTATTCCTTCCGCACTGATTGATTCGGGGACATGATCAAGGAGATCTATTGATCTGATAAGACATTCTATCCTGTCCCGGTCTTCAGATGAAAGATAATTCAGTTTTTCCGATATTCTCGTCGAGGCTATCATGCCGACGGATATGGCATTTCCGTGGGAAATCTTATATCCTGACTCTGCCTCGACGGCGTGTCCTATTGTATGCCCGAAATTGAGTATGCGTCGCATACCCATATCCCTCTCGTCAATCTCGACGATACCCTTTTTTGTCTTGCATGATCGTTCGATAATTGTTTCCAGAAGATCCGGGTTTCGCTTCTTGATTCCACCGGTTTCCCTTTCCAGCAGATTGAAAAGTTCTATATCATCAATAATACCGCACTTTACAATTTCCGACAGACCATTGTTGAATTCTCCGTCCGGAAGGGTCTTCAGAAACTGAAGATCTATAAAGACCATACTTGGCTGAAAAAATGTTCCCAGCAGGTTTTTGCCCTCCGGAAGATCGATTCCGGTTTTCCCCCCGATGCTGCTGTCCACCTGGGCAAGCAGGCTCGTCGGTATCTGGATGTAAGGTATTGATCTCATGTATATGGACGCGATGAAGCCGGTTATGTCCCCCGTGACCCCTCCACCCAGCGCTATCAGGGCGGAACTTCTGTCTGCACCAAGGTCAATCAGTTTTCTTACAATAGTAAGAATTGTGTCAATGTTTTTCGAGTTTTCTCCCGCTGGGAACTCAATCAGATCAACGTTAATACCCATATTCCGCAGTACGGCAAGGAATTTTTTCCCGTGCAAGGGGGATACATTGGAGTCGGCAATCACAATATAGCGATGGGCGCTATTGTTTTTTGCTATGACAAGTCCGATGCGATCGAGGATGTCATGTCCGATGCAAATCTCGTAAGAAAGAGAAGCTTGTTTGTCGAGGTTTACCTTAATTCTTTTCATTGAGTCACCTTCATTTCTTTTCTCAGAAGTTTTTCAAGGTTTCTTATTTCTTCCATGAATTCATAGAACCTTTCCGGTTTCAGCGACTGCAATCCGTCCGAGACGGCCTTTTCCGGTTCGGGATGGACTTCAATGATAACACCGTCTGCCCCTACCGCCAGGGCTCCTCTTGTCAGTGGCAGGACATATTTCCAGTGGCCGGATGCATGACTGGGATCAACGATTACCGGCAGGTGGGACAACTCCTTTAAAACAGGTACCGCACTGATGTCGAGGGTATTGCGAGTGGCCGTTTCAAAGGTACGGATACCTCTCTCACAAAGTATGACATCGTCATTTCCCGACGAGAGGATGTATTCTGCCGACATGAGGAGTTCTTCAATGGTTGTCATCATTCCCCTCTTGAGAAGCACCGGCTTTTTTGCCTTACCCACCTCTTTCAAAAGGGCAAAGTTCTGGACATTTCGTGCACCGATTTGCAAGATATCGGAATATTCTTCTACCAGATCCACATCGGAGGTATTGAGCACCTCGGTAATAACGGGCAATCCTGCCTTATCGCCGGCTTTTCTCAAGAGCTTAAGACCTTCTTCTTCCATACCCTGGAAACTGTAAGGTGAAGTTCTCGGCTTGAAGGCTCCGCCTCTGATAATATCGGCCCCGCCCTTTTTAGCTATGAAGGCGCACTCCATCATCTGCTCCGGACTTTCAACCGAGCAGGGGCCTGCCATGACGATAAATTCCGGACCCCCGATTTCCAGGTTGCCGACCCGGATGACTGTATTACCTTCTTTTGCCTCCCTGCTGGCTAATTTGTAAGGTTTCAGGATAGGCATCGTTTTTTCGACTCCTGAAAGAGATTCGACACACTTCAGATTTTCCTTGCCACGGTTGTCTCCTACGGCACCAATAATTGTCCGTTCGACTCCGTGTGATGGGTGAGTCTTGTAACCGACAGACTCAACCCAATTGATTACATTTTCGATTTGTGCTTCTGTTGCATTCTTTTTCATTACGATAATCATTTTTAAAATCCTCCCTGGTAAAAAAAACCATGCTGTACCTTTGAGGTGACACCATGGTCTTATAAACAAAAAAAGCCATGGTGTAGAACCCTTCGGTCTACCCATGGCTGAACTGCTTTATTTTTCCGAATTTAGCTATTCATGCGTGATGGGCAAACCAATCCACCAAAATAATAATAGCTAAACCAGTAATTTAAGTGCATACTTTCACCCATCATAAAAATACCCTCCTTAGAACCACGTGGGACTATAACCATAGATCTGAAATATTGTCAAGAAAAAATTTATTGAAGTGCAATGCAGTATAAAGGTTCATACTTTTTGTACGACCCTTCAGACGAATGGCCCTCCCTTTTCAACACCGCAGAGTTTTTTTGCAAGGTTCTTTTTTTCTTCCATGTCTATCAAGCGGGAGATCATAATCCTCTGCGCCTGCGGCGAACCCGCTCCATGCATGGATTCCGTTAGATACCCCACGGCGGCCGCACCCATTGTTATGTTTTCGATCAGCCTCAGGACACGCATACGGTCTTCCGCGGAGACGCCGGCCCTGGTACTGTAATATTTATCCAGAAGTGCGCCGATATCCTGCGACCTGAAGTCTCTCTCCGAGGGAAGTGTTACCAGAAGACCGCCGGCACAATCCTGTGCCAAACGGGCAATCTCATAGGGAAACCGAGTTATATTCTGCTTGTGAACATTGGCAAGGAGGGTGTTTACATAATAGGTTCCGCAGGGCTCTCTGTGTCCCTCCGAGGCACAGGCCAGGGAGCCGCAATAGAGTGTTTCATTGAGATGATTCATCTCGATTATCTTGTCCCTTATATGAGAAGCCCTGTCAACGCCATTATATTCCGCTACTGTCTGCGTGGCACCTATCAGTACATCCCCCACACCCACCTTGCATGCGTAACTCTGGCGGTGATAGGAGGCAAACTTTTCCACCAGTTGGCCGGTAAATTCATGCTCTCTGAACATGAATACCCGTTCCCAGGGAACGAATACATCGTCAAAGATAACAAGGGCTTCGATGCCGCCAAAGAGGAGATTCCCCCGATCAAAGGTGTCCCCCTCCATTTTTCTCGTATCGCATGACTGGCGCCCGATAACATAGGTGATTCCTTCCGAATCACTGGGCAATGCAAAAGAAACGGCGTAATCGCTGTCTTCTTCCTTCATGGAAAGGGTCGGCATGACTATAATCTCATGGGAATTGACGGCGCCCGTCTGGTGCGCCTTGGCGCCCCTGACGACGATACCGTCGGTCAACTCCTCTACCACATGCAAAAAGGCATCGGGATCGGGCTGTTTATGGGGAGGAAGGGAGCGATCGCCCCTGGGATCGGTCATGGCGCCGTCACAGGTAAGATCCTTCTCCTGAACATATCTCAGATATGAAAGAAAGCGTTCGTTATATCCGGTGCCATATTTCTCATCCATATCGAAGGTGACCATCGAAAGGGCATTGAGGGCATCGATACCGACGCAGCGCTGGAAACAACACCCCGTCAGTGAACCAAGCAACCTCCCCATCTTGCTCTTCTTTATCAGATCGCCAGTACTCTGATGTATATGGCAAAAACGATTTATCTTCCTGCCGGTTATGTGTGACGTCGCAGTCATAATGCTTTCGTACTCCGGTCTACGAGCCAGATCATAGGTCATGGCGACGGCATTCATCGACGGCCTTATTATGGGATTATCCCAGATATCGGTCACCCTTTCACCGAAGAGATAGACGCGCATCTTCAGTCTTTTGAGACTCTCTTCATATTGCTCTCTTGTCATCATTGTTGACATTTCTTTGCCCCCTTTCGCCGCTAGTGTGAATAACCAATTGAGGATATACAATACCATATCCGTCGTAAAATTCCTTGACTTTTCATTCGATTTCAGACCAAAGATATTTGACGAACGTATCCTTTTTGGATATATATCTCACAAGCTGTCAAGAAGTCCTTCCCGAAAGATTTTTACCAAAAATCCTCTCTAGATAGGGAAATCTGACTTTTTGCGAAGGGATCACCTTTTTCCCGACAAAAATTTGGGTAATCGGTCGCAGGAGGAACCAAATGTACAATATATTGCTGATAGGAAACGGTGCCCGGGAGCACGTCATTGCCGAAACGGTTAAGCGTTCACGGCATGAGATCAGTCTCTTTTCCTATATGAAGTCAAACAATCCCGGTATAGCATCACTCTCTGAAAAAGTTATGCTCGGAAGCTACGATGATCTCGGCGATATCAGCGCCTTTGCAAAGGAGCACCACATAGATTTTGCGATTATCGGCCCAGAAGACCCCTTGAATAACGGCGTCGTCGACGCGCTGATGAAGGTGAATATACCATCCGTGGGTCCCACAAAACTCTGTGCCCAGTTGGAGACATCAAAGATGTTCACACGCAATCTCCTGGAGAAATACAATATTCCGGGAAACGCCCGCTTCAGGGTTTTTTCTTCCCTGGACGGCATACGGGAATTCATCGATGAACTGGATGGAATCGTTCTGAAACCGGACGGACTCACCGGCGGGAAGGGGGTTATGGTGCAGGGTGATCATTTCGGGACCAGGGAAGAGGCCATGGAAAAATGCCGCGATATCCTCGATGAACATGAATCGGTCATCGTGGAAGAGAAGTTTGACGGAGAAGAATTTTCGCTCCAATGTCTCTGCGACGGCACGACGGTGGTGGCAACCCCTCCCGTGCAGGATCACAAGAGAAGATATGTGGGGGATAAAGGCCCCAACACGGGGGGCATGGGGTCCTACTCGATGGAAGACCATCTCCTCCCATTCATGACCGGGAAAGACGTCGCGGCCGGTCTTGAAATCACAAAGCAGGTGGCCCATGCGATTCGCAAGGAAACTGGGGAAGAGTACAAGGGTATCATGTACGGGGGATTTATTATAACAAAAGACGGCGTCAAGCTTCTCGAGTATAATGCGCGCTTTGGAGACCCCGAGGCGATGAATACGCTTCCTCTTCTGAAAACTGACTTCGTCGATGTATGCAGGGCGATCATTGAAGGAAAATTAAGCGGATTGACCATCGAATGTGAAAAACAAGCCACCGTATGCAAATACATTGTTCCCAAGGGTTACGGCCTTCCCAAAGACCACCCCGATGCAAAGTCGACATCCGCCAGGATCGCGGTAGACAGTGTGGAGGATGTGAATCTCTATTATTCATCCGTTGACAAGCGGGATGATGGCCTCTATATGACCACATCGCGGGCGATAGGTGTCGTCGGCATTGCAGATACTCTGGATGATGCCGAGAAGAAAGCGGAACAGGCCATAGCATCCATTCAGGGTCCCGTGGATCACAGGCCGGATATAGGAACAAAAAAACTTATAAAAAAAAGAATCGAACATATGGACAAGATAAGGGGATAGATTATGAGCAGGGCAAATCAAATTAAGAGAGCACTGATTAGTGTCACCGATAAAAAGGGAGTGGTAGAATTTGCACGGGATCTGGCGGAGTTTGATGTGGAGATCCTTTCAACGGGGGGAACGGCAGCCCGTCTCAGAGAGAGCGGCCTTGCGGTAACCGATGTTTCGGACTATACTGGGTTCCCGGAAATGATGGACGGAAGGTTGAAGACACTCCACCCGAAGATCCATGGAGGTCTTCTGGCTCTGCGCGATAATGAGGCGCACATGGAGGCCGCCAGGAAGCACGGCATCGGGGCGATAGATATGATAGTCATAAACCTTTACCAATTTGAGGATACGGTGGCAAAGGATGGGTGCACGCTGGAAGATGCTATTGAAAACATCGATATCGGCGGCCCGGCCATGCTCCGGGCGGCGGCAAAGAATCACCGATTTGTCAGTGTCGTGACAGATCCCGCGGATTATCCGATCATTATAAAAGAGATGAAAGAACGGGGAGGGAAAATATCGGAAGAGACCAATTTCGGCCTTGCGGTGAAGACCTTTCAACTGACGGCACGCTATGACGCGGCCATATCGAATTATCTGGGAGTCATCACCCCGGAAGGTAAAAAGGGAGATTTCCCCGACACAATAACCATGCAGTTCGCAAAGGCGCAGGATCTTAGATACGGCGAAAATCCCCATCAGAAGGCGGTCTTCTACCGTGAAAGGGACAGGACTCTGTCGGCCATACCAAACGCAAAACAACTCCAGGGGAAGGAACTTTCCTACAATAATATCATGGACAGTGATGCCGCCTGGTCGATGGTGTCCGATTTCACGGAGCCGGCCGCTATCGTCATGAAACATTCTAACCCCTGCGGTGCCGCAACATCCGACAGCGACATTAAAGACGCCTACATCAAGGCGATGGCAACGGACCCTCTCTCTGCCTTCGGCGGCATCGTCAGCTTTAACCGGCCCGTCGACAGGGAAACTGCCGAAGAGATGGCCAAAACATTCCTGGAAGTCATTATCGCCCCCTCCTTCGATAAAGAGGCCCTGGAAATTCTGGCCACGAAAAAGAATTTGCGGGTCCTGGAAATAACTGCGGACCGAAAAGCGGGCGATGCAGATCTCGATTTCAGGAGGGTTGTGGGT
>SDBU01004975.1_pt1 | contig 16079 bp, 26 predicted proteins | sample 2277071 | NCBI WGS metagenome assembly SDBU01 (sample SAMN10397929, study PRJNA504765) | marine sediment metagenome | isolation source: marine sediment core GS08_GC12, 126 cmbsf | place: Arctic Ocean: Gakkel Ridge, Loki's castle | collected 2008
CCTTTGTTCATGGTGCTTAATGATTTCCTCAACCCTGGTTTGTAAATTGGTGAATGTTTGCTCATGTGCTGGCAGGACAAGATTGACGTCTAATTGCTTTACCACTTGCATGGAGTTGAGAAAATCGTCCAATGGATTAGTGTTAGATTGAGTCTGCAAGCTTATATGGGGAGTGATAACCGGTAGGACATGGTCTCCGGAGAATAAGATTTTTTTAGTAGGCTCATATAAGCAGATGTGTCCGGAGTCATGCCCTGGTGTCCACAGCACTTTGAGGCTAAAACTGCCAACGACGATTGTTTCGTCACCCTGAAGCCCAACGTCAGGTATAACGGGATTAGTAAAGCGAGGCATCCTTGGGGCATCCCCATGATGGGCATGACTATGAAATTCAGAGGGGCTTTCCCCCACATGATTATATCCAAGACTGTCAAAGGTAAGGGGGTATCGTTTATGGAAGGGGATACAATGTGGCACGGTATGGCACCCCAAGGAGAGGAAGCAGAGAAAGCGAGGAGAGAATTAAATAGAAACTCCATTTTACCGCCTGAGAATCAAGATTTCAAGGTTGGAGGGAAAGTTAGATACTTAGGTGGTATAATGGAAGGTACTATTACAGGGATAGGGAAGCGTCACGGGGATACATGGCCGATAACAGTTGAGTGGGATGATGGGTCTACGGAATACTACGATTCAGATAGGGTGGAACATTTAAAGGACGAAAAGGAAATGAATAGACGTAAGGAATGCAGCACGAAGGTGTGGGCTGGAGAATGTATGGATTACTATTCTTGTGGTTTTGAGGCTGTTGTGGAAGTTAAGGGTAAATGGTATTGCAGGAATCATAGTAGCGGAGTGGGCTATACGGGAGGAATTAAATGGGACTATTAACTGATGAAGAGATGGCAGCAGCACAGGGAGACAAAGAAAGATGCATGGCTGTTATTAATGGCTTCGGTAATTGTAAGGGATGCTCTGCTTACTGCCATGAGATAGCCAAAGCCCAGGTAGCCAAGATAGTAAGGCAGGGCAAGGAGAACTGCCAGCATCATGATACAGAACTACTAAGAAGAGAGTGTGATGAGTGTTGGGAACAACTAGAAAAGGAGTCAAAATAATGGAATGGGAAGATAAAAACAAATACAATTCGTTCAACTCTTTTAAGGGGTTGACCTATATGGAACAGTACAGGGCTACGGAGAGGTGGTTGAAGGGGAAGGAAGATATTTACAACTTACCTCCTATTGAGGTTTCCCTTGACCCTATCATGAAGTGTAACCTAAATTGTTACTACTGCAACTCACAGAGATATTTAAAAGAAGAACGTGACAAAACTCCTATAATGAGTAAGAAGTATATGCAGGAATTTATAGACTTCTTAGCCAAGTGGGGAGTCAGAGGTGTTTGTCTGGGTGGTGGTGGCGAGAGCATGCTTAATCAGGACGCTCACTACCTACCGTCTTACATCGCCTCTAAGGGTATGGAGTGCTCTATAGTTACCAACGGTACTATAATGAATAACTCTATCGCCAGACAGATGCTTTACTGCAGATGGGTTGGGTTCTCGCTGGATGCTTGCGACCCCAAGACTTATGAATCAATCAAGGGTGTTGATATGTTTGATAAGGTCGTTGCTAATATAGAGACCTTAACCAAAGCTAGGGCAGAAGAGAACAGTCGGGTTGATGTATCAATCAAGTTCCTTATTCTACCTGAGAATTATAGACAGATATTAGAGACCTGTGTACTAGCTAAGAATCTGGGTGTTCAGGACTTCCACGTAAGGCCAGTGGACTTTGAGAGACAAGACTATAAAGGAAGACCTCACGAATATACAGAGGAAGACCTTAAGCTAATCAGAAAACAATCAGAGAGATGCCATACCTTAGAAGACGACAACTTCCACGTCTATACAGTGAGCCATAAGTTCTCACCCGACCTGAAGGTTGTCCATAAATTCAAGGGTTGCTGGACTTCTCCGTTGGTCTTACAGGCTTGTGCTGACGGTAATGCTTACCTTTGTGTGGATCATCGCATGGAAGATAGATTCAAACTAGGCTCTGCCGACCCCAAGAGTATATTACATTGGTGGGGCAGGAACGAGCATAAAGAAAAGATACTAAGTGTACGACCTGACAAGGAATGTGCCAGGTGTACGTGGTGTGAATACAATCGTCAGTACGAGGAGACTTTACGTGAAGACAAAATGTGCCTCGCCTTCCCCTAAGATTGAGTTATGCCCTCACGGAGAAAATGTGTGCGTAGAATGGTGTCCTATGAGGGAGAATTGTGGATATAGCGATAGTAAATCCGAGGACGAATAGACCCTTCGGTGATTTAATGGCTATAGAGCCTCCTATATGGAGTGCTTTGTATGCTGAATACTTCCGTAACGATGGTTCTGAGGTGTCCATAATAGACGCTGACCCTGACATGGACGCTCAGGATATCTTTTTAGAGGTAGAACGACTTAACCCTTCTCATGTGATAGTCGTAGCTATGGGTGCTAACCCCTCTGCTTCGTCTACACCAAAGATGCCTGAAGTTAAAGAGATTATAAACGCTCTAAGCAGAACCAATAGGATTCTAGCGGTCAGTGGGTTACACCCATTAGCCCTCCCTGAGCAGACAGCCAAGGAATTGGGTTGTGCTGTGGGGCCACCTCCTTCTACTGAGTGGTTAGTCAGACTAGAACCTGCTTGGGATTTACTTGATATGACCAAGTACAGGGCTCATAACTGGCATTGTTTTGGAACAAAGAGAGACCACTACGGGGTTGTTTATACTTCGTTTAACTGTCCTTACAATTGTTCCTATTGCAATATCCACGCTATGTACGGAAAACCTGGGATTACTTATCGTCGTCCTTTAGACGTAGCTCAAGAGATAGACAAGTTGGTTGAGAACTACGGGATGAAGAACCTCAAGATATGCGACGAATTGTTCGCTGTCAATCAGGAGCATGTTAAAAAGCTGTGTGCTCTTATTGGTAAGCATGATTTAAATATATGGGCTTATGCTAGAGTAGACACCATCAATGAGAAGATGTTGGCTACTATGAGGCAAGCAGGGATAAGGTGGCTTTGTTATGGATTTGAGAGCGTCTCAGACACAGTAAGAGAAAGGGTATCAAAGAAACAGACCCGAGAGTATATGAAGAGAGCTGTAGATTTGACCCATAATGCAGGGATTAATATAATAGGTAACTTTATATTCGGGCTACCAGGTGAGATGGCTGCCTCTATGCAGGAGACATTACAGTGGGCTAAGGAGTATAAACTGGAGTATGTTAATTTCTACTGTGCTATGGCTTATCCTGGGTCAAGACTTTACGATGAGGCTAAACTACAAGGAATGCAGTTACCTCGTGGTTGGTCGGGGTATGACCAGTATCATAAGAACTCCCTGCCTTTGGGTAATGAGTACCTCACTGGTAAGCAGGTTAAAGAGTTTAGAGACAAGGCTTTTAAGGAATACTTTACCGATAAAACTTATCTTGATATGATGAAGAAGAAGTTTGGTAATAAGACTGTCAAAGAGATTAAGGAGATGATTAATGGAAACTCCTAGAGATGCTTTCTTCGGTGGGTTGTATCAGCAGGCGAAAGAGAACGCAGATATTATTCTCTTAGTAGCTGACTGTGGTGCCCCCGCTATAGACCAATGGAGGGACAACCTGCCTGACCAGTATATAAACGTAGGTATAGCTGAACAAGTAATGCTGAACGTAGCCTTAGGATTAGCCTTGGCTGGTAAACGACCTTACTGTTATGCTATCGCTCCCTTTGCTAGCTTAAGGTGCTTGGAGCAGATTAAGATGATATGCCTTCATAATCTTCCCGTAGTTATAGTAGGAGTGGGGGCTGGGTTGGGCTACAACGAAGCGGGGCCTACTCATCACGCCCTAGAAGATGTATCAGCACTAAGGGGATTACCCAATCTAAAGATAACATCTTCTTGGGGGAGCAGGAAAGCTCTATGGCAGTCAGCTTATTACTCTTACAATTGGGATTCACCAACTTATGTCAGGCTTAACAGGCACAATGATTCGGTAGGGGAAAAGATAGTTATCGTAAGCGGAAAGTATGAACAGTCGTGGTATCCTGAATACTTAAAACCCCTTGATATACCAGACTACTTCAGGGGTGACTTAGGTAATGAATTATACGCTGCTGAGTTAGTTGTTACCGTAGAGGAACAATTCACTGGCGGATTAGGTAGTATACTGGCGGAGTATATGAAGGATCATGATATAAAGACTCCACTCCGCAGGGTCTATATGGATAAGTACGAGTATAAGTACGGCAATAGGGAGGATATTTGGGATGGTGAAGCTAAATTACAACAAGTCATTGAAGAATTTAGAGCAGGTAATAAATAATAGAACAGTAGCCATTGTTCTCCCTGGCCCATCAGTGGAGGGACTTAAGCACGTTGGTGAGTTAGATGTTTGCTGGGCTACCGTAAATGACTTCTGGGTAATGGAACAATTCCATAAGATGGATATTATAATGTGCTCTGCTAAAGAGTGCAACGTACCTGATGAGAGGCATTTAGAGTTCCTTGAAAGGCAAGAGAAGAACGCTTTTGTAACCGAGGCTGTATCCTTTCACAAAGACCTTGAGGAGTGTCTTGATAATTATTCCGATAAGTTAGTCTTCTTTAATGCTGACCGAAGTGAGTACATGCTTCAAGTCCCTAACAAATCTCAGCCGATGAACTTCCTTGCTCAAGCATCGTTCTCTATCCTTATAGGGCTGTGTATCGCTTCAGGAGCGTCAAGGATAGTCTTATTCGGTGCTGACGGTGGCAGGGTAGGAGAAGAACTTTATTTAGAAGGTTGGGATAGCGACAGCGAGGAGAGATTAAACCACGACACCCAGACTCTAAACGCTACGATGGCTATTGTATTACAGAATGTTTACAGAACTTATGAGGTCGAACCAGTTGAGATAATTAACTGCTCTATAGACAGCAAGTATACTGTCTTCCCCAGATATACCTACGAGGAAACAATTGAAAAGTTACAACGAGGTTGAGTACCCCGAGGGTATTAATCAGGATTACTCGGTATCTCTTATACGCCATCTCATTGAACACTTGTCAACCATGCCCTATCCTTGGTGGGGCACTGTTCTTGATATCGGCGGTAGTTGGATGTGGGCACAAGCCTTTAATCGTTTCCCGTATGAATACACGGATAACTTCAATGCCAAGAATTATCGGGATGAGGAATTTGAAATTGTATTCTCCAAGTCCACATTAGAACATATTAATGATACAGCTCTTGTGCTAGCAGGTATTAAAAAGGTTCTTGCTAATGACGGAGTGGCTGTATTCCTAGTCCCCGATTGGGACTCACAGAAGGATAGTTTCTATGACGACTCTACTCATGTAAAACCTTTTACCAAGAAGAGTTTAGAGATGGCATTTAAGTTAGCAGGCTTCAAGGAGATTAAATGTGACTACTTCTACCAACTACCATTCTTATGGAAGAGACCTTGGCTTAAGCCGTTGGTCTGGCTGATGAGATTAGTCCCTTATAGATGGAGAATGATAAACAAGCACGTGAGGTTCTCTAACGAAACCATGCTTTTGCTCACCGCACGGAAGTAGTGTGGTATAATATAAGTAGGGGAATAAAAAAATAGGGGGGATTGCTAGAAGATTGTCCCCCCTTTCTTTTAGCACCCCCAGTCCCCTATGCGTGCACAGTACAGAAAGGTACTGTTTCTTTAGACGCAATAAAAAACGGAGGAAAAAGAAATGCCATTTAAATTCCAAATAAGTAAGATGCTCGACTTTAGGCGCAGGGGAGGTATGAAGGGATTCCCTATCACTAAAGTAGCAGCCAACACCGCAGTGACGGTAGCTAAGTCAGGATATACTTACGTTATTGACAACTCAACCCCAGTAATTCATATGAACCTGCCTCCAGTTAACGCTTGTAATGGAATGCGGTGGGACTTCATAGCACAGAATACAGGTAAGTTCCATATCGTTGGTGATACCAATGTCATGGTAGACCCAGTAGGCGGTATAACAACCAAGACTGTTAATATAGGACTGACGAACTTTATCCAAGGAGTGAAGGCTGCCATCCTTTCAGACGGGTCTTTCTACTACCTATCCTTAGCCTCAGCAGCTAATGTTGCTGGTTCCTACGGATATACAGACGGATAAATTCTAGGAGTGTGTGTGATGTCTCTTTACGACTATGAATGTAATGAATGTGGCGAGGAAGTAGAACACCTCGCCACTAATCCAGAAGATATAACAGAATGTAAGTGCGGTGGTAAACTGGTGCGTTTATACCGAGGCAATCCCCTTTTGAAATGGGGGAAAGGCTTAGGGAACGCATCTTTTGGTTTTAAGAGGCACTTTACACAAGGTCACGTAAAATCCAAATACTAGGGAGGGAGCTATGGCAGGAAGAGTAGTAGTCAATAAAGTACAGGAGTTTATCAAACACCCATTCGTGAGTAGTGGGGTTTCAGTCAATGGAATACAGTTTGACGCTCAGGTGAATGTTGTCAACGTAGAGGAAGCTGAGTGGAAGGTTATCAACACCTTTACTTATAATGTATTCCCCGAAACCTACGGTGCAGGCGGTATAGGTGTGGGCAAACCTGGTTGGAGTGGGTTGGACGAAGTCCTAGTGGGCTACACATTCGCTGTTAAATGTGACAATAGTGACGCTATCTTAAAGTACCAGCTTCAAGGGAGAAATAAACACCCTGAACACGCTGATAGTTGGGTAGCTCTCTCTGATGTAGAGGAACAGACACGCCCATTTAATACAGCCTTCTTTGAGAACACTGTAAGTGGCTATGTCCTGACTCAGAATAACTTTAACGCAGTACCCTTTGAACTGAGGGTGGTGGTTAATACCAACTGTCTTAGTAATGTGTCTTTAACCGAAACCAAGATGAAGAGTTCTTCCTATGTAAAATACCGCTATGGGATAAGTTAAATGGAAGTAATCAGAGATCCATCTTTAGTCTTTGACCTGCCTCTTTATGAGTTAGATGGGGATACCTCTGTCTATTCTAAGGACCAGTACGGTCATATATGTACCAAGAGTGACTACCCTGACCCAGGGTGGACTCCGAAAGGGTTTACGTTTGACGGGGTAAACGATACATTAAACTGTGGTCTTAATGGTAGCCTTAAGCTAACTGATGGTACCTTAGAAATATGGCTAAAAGGACCCACCGATGCAGACCATCAAGGGGTAATAGCAACTGCTGATGCTGCTGGGGAAAACGGCTATCGGATAGGGTTAGTGGCTACTACGGCAGTCCCTCAACTTATCTTAGGGGATACCGTTGCCTTTGATTTACTAACAGGTACGACAAGGATAGACGATAATATCTGGCATCATATCGTAGCTACTTTCGGTCATGTAATGAACTTGTATGTTGATGGGGAGATTGACCAGCCAACTCCTGTGACTAGGGTTAAGACAATGACATACTCTAATAATCTTATTTTAGGAGCTTGGTCTGATTTGACAAAGCCATATATAGGAACTATGGGGGAAGTCAGGATATACAACCGACCGTTACTCCTAGAAGAAGTCCGTAATAACAGATTAGCTACTCAATGGAGATATAAATAATGGGAACAACAACGGCATTATCTCTTAATGATAAATTAGGTAGCGGACTTGGGGGTTTTATATCCTCTGTAACTACTACTAATATAGGGGCTACTGCTCTCGTCGTTGATACCAAGTGGAATGAATACGATGGAGGGCAGAACAACACATTTCAAAACCACTGGGTCTACATAGCCTCTGAAGCCAACGACGGGGTAGAGAGGAAAGTCAGAGCCTACTATACAGCTAACGCTACTGCTGTCTTATGGGGTGCTGCTCTTTCGGCTGACACTAATGTAGCTGATTTAAGAATGGCTCCTTCTTCGTATGGTCAGAGACAGCAAGCTATCAACTCAGCCATAGGTGAACTATCACCTCAAGTAATATCACAGTCTATTATAAACAACGCTATTATAACCTCTGCTAACAGGTTGGAATACTTCTTACCTACTGCCTTTGAGCATGGTAGATTAGAACGAGTCATGCTACAGAGAAACGTAACTAATGCAGTAGCCTCCCAGTCGTGGACTATTATACAAGGTTGGGATATAACCCAGATAGCTGAGAACACCGACCTGATGTTGAGATTCCCTTACGCCCCTGGTTCTGCCCGACCCATGAGATTAGAGGGTACTACTGAATTAAATACAATGACTGTTTCTACCAATACCATCCCTACTGATGATGATAATGATATAGCTTTATTAGTAGCTTACGCTAAGTATAAGTTCTACCAAGTACATGAGAAACCAGTAGCCTCAGAGGATGTAGGTAGATACCAGACACAGGAAGCCAAGGCTTTCTCTGAGTACCAGAGATTAAAGAACCGTAACCCCGTCATGAAGAGTGGCTATATGAACCTATCGTATTGAGGAATCCGTGAAAGAGCATATTAAAACTCGCGATAGTATAAGAATGATAGTGGCTGTGTTGAGGGTTTTAGTAGCCCTCAATACTACTAATAAGCCCAAGCTAAGAAGAAAACTCAGGGATTGGTTGAGGAAGGTATGACTTACCACCCAGATAAACACGATATAGGGATTGTAAATACAGACGGGATTAATATAGGTCTTACTTTAGTTAGAAAAGACGGTGCCCCTGTCTACGCTGAGTTTGACGACGAGTATCTGGCTAATCAGTTCTTCACTGGCTCGGCTGGGTATTCTTCTTTACCTGCTGAGAAAGAACTGGCTATCGTTCAAGACGACTGGAGAGGTGGATTCGGGCAAGAGACTTACGATAGTGAGCTCCCCCATTCTTACTTCTACTCCAAGGGAATGGACTTACGCTTCAAGGGAATGATGATAGCAGGTCCCGTAGCTAATGCAATTTCTGAGGCTTCTCACGTACACGTAACAGCACTATTTCCTAATAAGGATTGCGAAGACCTTGGAAGTTGGGTGGGTGGGGTTAGAGCTTCAGACGAGGCGTACCAAGGGACTTACTCATGGTCTTGTGATTCTAATACTGCTTATCTAGAAGCAACAAACTGGCAGACTGAATGGCAGGGTAAGAAGTTTATTATGGATGTGTGGCTGCATTGTGACGCAACGGCAGACTGCGCTGTATCCTTAGATGACGGTGTTACTAATACGGCTAGCGGAACGTATAGTACGGCTGCATGGAAGAGGTTTACACTTGCCAAGACTTTAGATGCTTCGGCTAGTAGACTAAGAATCATCTTCAGGGAGTTTGGCGCCACTGGGGCTGCCCATATAGATGCTGTGAATGTTTACAGCCCCCTGCATGGGGCGGGCGAACACTTTGCTAATTTCAACGATGAGCTATACTCTGGTCATGCTAATCAGTTAGTTAAAGTAAGCTCTGCTGGGGACGGGTACGAGAATGTCTTCAACTTCCCTGCTAATATTACACATTTAGAACCGTTTGTTAATGACGATTTATATATAGCCCTTAATACATCTAACGCCTACTGGATAATGAACACAGCTGAGGGTTTTAGGGAAGTATTAGCTACGCCACAAGTTAATTGCTTTGAGTTCTTTGAGTTGGTTCAGTCTGCTAACCCTACTATGTGGGGTAATAATAGTAACTTCCAGATAAAATCCACCACTACTCCTGAGACTGTGACTTCGTGGTCAGGGGTTACTAACGTCAGTTCTTCCTTCCATAATATCACTGACCTCCTTGAACAGACGGGTGCTCTCTATATAATGAAAGAGAACCGTCCGTACTACCTTGATTCCTCGGGTGCAGTACAGGACGACCTCGCCCCAGAGTTAGATTCGCTAACAAGTTCTACATCAGGGCATAACTCATTCGTATGGAAGAAGAAGGTATACATCCCTTGTGGTGACCAAGGACTTTTAGAAACAGACGGGACTACGAATAGATTTATCTCACCTGCTTTATTCTGTACTAACCTCCCCCAGATGATAGGCAGAATAATGGCGGTGGCTGGGGACGAAGAGTTCCTTTACGTGGCTGTTGACTATGGCAATGAGGTAGAGGTAGTGGCTGGTAGAGAAGAGACTATCCACGGTACAACTGATTGGGTGTGGCATCCCATTGCTGAGACTACACTGGAAGATGTTGATGATATGGCTGTGTCTACAGTCGTCAGTAAGAGGCTGTGGCTGTCAGCCACCAGCTCTACGGACAACCCGTGGGCATATTTAACCCTCCCGATAGGGTACGGTGATATAACTGGGGATGTTAATTATAAATTCCAGACCAACACTTTCGTAGAGAGTCCGTGGTTGCATGCTAATTTCAAGGACACCCAGAAAAGTATTATAAAGCTAACCTCTTCCCTGGGGCATGTCTATGATCCTGATGTATTCTTCCAGGTTCACTACAAGACCTTAACTAACTCATCTTATACTTTTGCGGGGAACGCTGCTGGTACACCAACCTCAATGACTAATACTTTATTTATCCCCACCACCCCTGTCCCTACAGATACTATGTTTAGGTTCAAGTTCACGGCTAATACAAACAATACCGACCTGACCCCATTGATGCACTCCTATGTGGTACAGGCTTTACTCTATCCCCCTAAGAGGAATATCATCTCCTGTCAAGTAAGGGGGGCTGATAACATGACCCTGAAGGATGGTAATACAGAGATAAGCTCTTCTGATACTATTAAAAAGGTAATGAACGAGGCTCGTAAAGCCACGTGGCCAATGACATTCTATGATATAGACGGTGATGTGAGGTATGTCCGTCTACTTCCTATGACCGATCAAACGAAGTGGAATATCATAAGGGACGAAAAGGGGAGAGAAATCGAGAGGGTGTATAACCTTCTACTACAAGAGGTGGAGTTATCATGAAGTCTGCTGAGCGAGACGAGTTATTGATTCAAATTAGGACTACGCAAGAACTGTCATTTAAGCATAACGAGATAGACCACCAAGAAATAAAAGAACACCTTCTCAGGATGAACGCCAAGACGGTGAGTACATCCGATAGGGTGACTGTCTTAGAAACCAGGAAAGAAGTCAGTAAGAAATCCATCGCAGGTTACGCCTCGGTAGTGGCAGCCGTCGGGGTGGCTTTGTGGAAGTCATTCACTGGGCAACCCCTTTAGGGTTTTCTTCCACTCCCTCCGAAATATCTTTAACTGTTCCACATCAAGACCCTTAGCTTCTCTTAAAACTATTGCCTTCTCTAACTGTTTTATTTCATAGACTAACTGCTTTCTCTCCACATCAGTCCTCCATTATTACAGTCCTTTTTGTAATACACCCAATGGGTATAGCTTGCCTGCAATTAAAGTCTGTCAGCCCTGCTGTTCCCTTCATACCAGCTAACACTATTCTTCCCTTATTCTCCGAACACAACCACCCTACTGATATAATACTAACTGTATCAAGTTCGGGGTCTGCCCAATCAACACTGGCATATGTATCACGCCATTCAACCATTTCTACTATCATTCTATCTCCTTTAGTAGTTCTTTCATACATTCATTACATTGAAATCTTGGCAGACCCTTACGGAATATTTTGGATTTAGGGTTAGGTGGGTCATGCTCACAGTCGCCTCTCAACCAATCCGCCACCTTCTTTAACTGGGTTTTGGCTATGTTCCCTTCGTACCCAATACTTTGATTGTCAGCCTCTTGGTACTCTTGTAATACTTCTAGTTCTTCAGCAGTTAGAAATATCATCTTACCTCCACTATTTTTACTTCTCCGCACACTTTCATGTGTTCTATCTTATCACCTTTCTGTACCCATCTCCAGTGTCTTTGTAGGACACCATCTGCCATAGTTAAGGTCTCACTGGCGCCACACTTACACTGTAGGAATAAGGTAGTCTCCTTGGGGGGTTCCAGTTCCTTAAACTTACCCGTATTGTATTCTTTAGTCAATTCAAGGACGCACCTGTCGTAAGGGCAGGTATTAGTACAGATACTCTGGGCCTCTTGGCTGTAGATAGAGTCCCTTCCTTTCCCTTTACCGACTTCTTTTATAATCCCCTCCTCTACCAGACCCTTATCAAGGAACCCACACCCAGTAGTATTGTACTGTTTCCCGTCAATCAACGTCAGTTTCCCCTTAATCAGCGCATCCTCAAAATCCATCAATACTTTATCCTCCGCTTATCTATTTGTATGGGTGTGTCCTTACCGTTACCCCTGTCGTAAACCTGGCTCAATAAGTCTTTAAGCATACCCTCGGCCACATCACAGTAGGCTTCCTGACCGTACATCTGTAAAGGTTTCATTATCTGATGTACTTGCATCATGGCCTGACCTATTGCTTTCTGTTTACTCATTAGATCGACCCGTGAAGGTCTAAGTGCGCTACTCCGTTTTCGTTGGTACGTTTAACCTCTATCCTTATCCTTGGGGTGCCGAGGTCTTGGGGTGTGTAGCCCTTTCTCTGGACATACCCTCCGTAGTTACCGAAGGCACCTGTGTTTATGTATAGCTTCCTGCTTACTGAAGTATAACATGGTTTGTTGAAATTAATCCTTGACCTCGGAGGGTCCAGTATGTTGCCCCGATTGACGTTCTGGGTGTGATCGTGGGATAAGATATAGACATGGGCATTTGCTACGTCTGATAAGTCTTGCGCTTTCTTGACCTTTGCACCGATAGTCCTGGCACCGCCCCAACCATGGGTAGCGTAAACCCAGCACATAGCTGTATGTTTCACTTCCTCGTCTGTACCTAGTCGCATGCCTAAGAGCCCGCCATCGGGTTTATAAGGAACGTCACCCAAATCGTAAGCCAAGCGGGCAGAGTAGTCAGCGCCCACGTTACGATAGATAGCCTCTTCGTGATTCCCCCTCGTAACCATGAGGACTTTATCCTTTATAGGCATGAAGATTTCCCTCGCTTGATTATAGGCATCGTCTGGGGTTACTAGGTCGTCATACAACTCAGCACTAGATCCCTTGGTAGCACCGTTTATTATATCCCCGTTTAATATAGTGAAAGCGTTGTCTCTTTCTTTAATCCACTGGACGTATCCGTTTAGTTTGTCTAAATCAATGCCTTGAGAACCCAAGTGGCTGTCTGCGATCGGAACAAGGTAGACCACATTGAACTCGGATAAATCCTTTAATACTACCTGTTGGTTATAGTTTCTTTTCATTTAATCTCCTTAAAATAGCGACACAGCTTTTACATGTTACATATTTCCAGTTCTCAGGAAAATGGGCTATAACATCATCTTTGTTTTCTGTGTCTACACCGCATATAGTTATAAAATACGAGCCCCCTTTAAGTAAATGCTCTACCATCTTAATTCCCCTATCTCCTCCTTAATACCCATATACTTAACCAGATCGTCATTAACCCTGTATAGATAATCTCAAACCATAATATAAACGGAGATGGTTCATAAAGATAGAACCTACCCTGCATCTGAATGCCTATGGTGAGCCCTAGAATCGTCAAAGAGCATAGGACGACGTATAACCTTATGAATCCATCAAGGAACATTTTAATCATTCCCTCATCTCATAGACCACAAAGAATATTATCCCTTTCCCTTAAACGGATCAAGTATTGCCTGGGGATTGTCAGCCTGAGTGATACACCATCTCATTACGGATATTGGTTTCTGCGTTGGGTGGTAGCGGAAGTCTTTATTCTTCATATCACCCTGCAGCATACCTGACCATCTAAAGCGGAATATCCGCACAGCTTTTTTAAGATTTGTCCAAGCTAACTCGCAATCCGCAAAGTCATTCGTCCCATTCTCTTTATCCCACACTAACCAGCAGCTTGTCGGGGGGAGGCAATAGTAGTTACCACCAAAAATAATAGCTGATTTACCCTTCTCAGTAACAGAAATCATTAGTTCCAAATCAATCGGCTCGTCATCCCAGTCATCAACATCAAATTGCGTGACATTAGCAATCTTGCCACGACTTGCATTTTTGCCCGCAGCCTCGCCTATCCCATACGGTGGGTCAGTCAACACTAAATCAACCTTCGGCAATTCAGGGAGTATATCCCTACAATCACCGTGATATATAGTTACCCATTTATCTTGATAGTATGGTTTCACAGTGCCTGCAATAGAGCTAAGAAAGCATCAAGCATTATCGTAGCCATCTGGACAGCCAGCTCTATTATCCCCCTTATTAATTCAACGAATAGTTCTAGCGCTGTCATTCCAGCTCCTTTAGGATAGCTTGGAGTGCAATAACAAAGCCTCTATATTTATACCCCTCACCATCAACGGCATTGCCGTAACCAAATGGATTCTCAATACCCTCTACCACTTCCCTCATCTTGGCTAGAAGTTCTCCTATATCGGTTTTAAGGGCGCTGCAAATCTCTGCTGCCTTCTCAGGAGATTCCTCACACTGTAAGTTCCCCCCATCGTCAGGTTTGCAAGATATACAAGTACAACCACCGTCTAATACCCAACTTGCTATTATCTCTGGCAGCAACTTATCCTCCATATCCATACCCTCCTATTATACTACCCTCCACTGAAAGAGGGCTACTCAGTAAGAGGAGTGCTAACATCGCCAAGACTACTGCTATTGCTATGTATTTCTTCATTTAACCTTCCTTAAATGTTTTGTAGTAGTTTCTAATAGTTGATTCCTTGTAACCATGCCTTTTGAGATAAGTAACAATAAAATCTAACGATGTTTTTTGTAATACAAAGGATTTAATTTTAGTTGTAAGAAAAGATTTTTCATGATTAGTTAATGCCATTTTCTAACCCCTCCAATTTCTTTTTTAGTTCTTCCCGTAAGTCTTCTAGTTCTTCTACTGTGAATTTCTTAGTTTGTTTGGCGTGTTCCTCAATAATTTCATCATACCCTTCACCATACAGCTTAATAATAGCTCTGCGATATTCCAGTGTATTACCCCTTAAATTTATATTACAATTATAACACTGAGCATGACAGCCCTCCTCTCTAAACAAGTTAGCATTGTGTCGCCCTGGTATGAAGTGGCCTGCCTGTAAGAGTTTAAAGTGGTACCGTTTCCCACAGGTCACACAAAGCCCAAACGCAGTACAACCGGTAGTCCTTAGGCAATCTCTCGTTCTTATATACTGAGAGAACACCGTCCAAGTTTTCTTCTTTTCGCTTGATACTGTCTTACGTTTCATTCTATAATCTCATCCCCTTTAACCAGGTTGATCCCTTTATCTATATCAAAGTATTGTTTCATATGGTAGATGTCGGGGTATTTCCCCTCTCCGTTTGGTTTAGGGACTTTGACCTTAGTATAAGTGAAGTACCCATTAGCGATACTGATAGCCAGCGAAGCGTCAAACAAGGTAAACTCCTTACCAAAGGCTTCGTCCCTCCCTTTGGGCTTCTGAAGGGCTACCACAGCTACTCCATCCTTTAGCTTCTCCATTATTTCTAATAACTTATGGTGTATCGCCCACGCACCCTCTTTAGGTACTCGGATATAGTCTATAATATTCAAACCATCGGGTACGACAACATCAGCAAAGTTCTGTGTCCTTTTGTAGACCTTGAACGGAGGTGGTTTAGGGATGTGGCTGTTGTAAGATGATAATCTTCTTTTAAGCTGGTCAGCCCCCTCACTTACGAAGTAGAACATATTGTTCTCGTAGGTGTCTAAGTTATCTAATACGATATTAAGCATCATGGCTGTCTTACCCCGATTAGTTTCCCCTGCGATTATAACAAGCCCGCCTTTATCTATGATAGCGTGGTCGCTTACCCCTAGGGGAAGTCGGACATTAGCGTCGATCTCGGCCTCAGCCTCCCACCACCTTATCTCCTCAGTCTCTACGTCTATAACATGGTAGACCTCACCCGTCTGGGCAAAGATAGGAGTCTTTAACTTGTGGGTCATGTGGTAGAGCATCTGGGCTAAGGCAGCCTTCTTAGTTTTATCCTCAGCGTTGTTTGATATACTCAATAGCTCCCATAGATAGCGTGATCTGAAACTCCCCGCAACCTTCAACTCAGACAGGTGGGCAAGTATGTTTGCCCTTGCCCACGCATAGACACCATCATTCATATCTATAGTATTTATCTCTGTAACATTATAA
>SDBU01004976.1_pt1 | contig 16078 bp, 29 predicted proteins | sample 2277071 | NCBI WGS metagenome assembly SDBU01 (sample SAMN10397929, study PRJNA504765) | marine sediment metagenome | isolation source: marine sediment core GS08_GC12, 126 cmbsf | place: Arctic Ocean: Gakkel Ridge, Loki's castle | collected 2008
CAGGGCGGCAGCTGGATTCTCTACGGCGGTGAATTCATACAAAGCTGTTTCACAGATGTTCCGGAAGGCTGTGATCTGCACTTGTATATCAGCGGGACCCAGAGGGCGCCGGAAGAATATATGGATTTGCTCGGGCTTACGGTTGGATGGCCCGCGCCCCTGGGCTGGGGCCTGCCGTGGACGAGTTTCGGGCCTCTGATGTGGACACAGGAACGCTTCGAGCTTTCAGGACAGCTGAACCGGGTGCATGGGGTGGTTGCATGCGAGCTCTATGAGACGTACTCGGGTACAATGTATCTTAGAAAGGGCGACGTCGATATCGACAGCATCAGCTTCACAACAGGGCAGGCAAACCCCGTGTCTTTCTCGTTCAAGAATCTTGTGGCAGGAACATATACTTTACTCGCCAACGCCGCTAACATCGTGGAGTTCGATTGCAGCGGCGGCCCGACCCTAGATTTCACTGTGGGGCCCTCCCAGCAAGGAATAGAAGTGAAATATATACGCTGGTTGTAGCTCTGCGGTTGCGGCCGTTGGCCTAGCCCCCTAGATATATATATCACCTGCAGTGAAAAAGAGGGGTATGGCTGAAGCTGATGAAGAATTAAGGAAGGAGTGTGTAAGGGTCCTTCAGAGCCACACACTACCACCACTTACAGCGGGAGTAAAAGGGGTTTTCTGTTTCATCTGCGGAACGCGAGGGTTAAAAAACTTGCATGAAAACCATTGGAAGTGTCCGCACTGTAAAACCGAGTTTCTAGTAGATTGTACGAGGTGAAAAATGCCGGAAGAAGAGCTTGAAGCGGTGAACACCGAGCTTGAAGCCCTGACAAAAGAACTGCAGCGCAGGGCGACAGAACTCGAAGAACTCGCGAAGTAAGAGGACTCAGATGGGAATTTGGGACAAGGTAAAACAAACTGTCTCCGATCTTTGGAACAAAGCAGTCAAGGCGGTTGCCTGGGTTAGAGACAAGGTTTCAGACGCGGTTGTGGTGGCGAAAGACTGGTGGAACGATGCAGTTACACCGGGTGCACAGCAGCTTGCGTCTGCAGCGGAACAAGCACTGACTCAGGGCAGCAAAGCAATTTCAAACTCGGCTCAAAGTGTGTGGGACGCGAATCAACGCTTGTTTCAGGCGATGAATCAGCGTTCAGACGAGATACGCGAGGACCTTGTGCGACGCGCGGCGGCGGAACAGAAACAAGCGGCCGCCCGGCTAAACAGGGCCATAGAACAAACAGCTCAGGCGGCGGATCTCATCAACGAGAAGAAAGAGTGGGTCAAGCAGGCTGCTGCCGAATACGCGGAAAAGGCGAAGCAGGAGCTTGAGCAGGCCAGACAGATCCCGGAGGCGGCTGAGGATGTGCTGGAGGAGTTGAACCGCAGGGCGCTGGAGGAGCTGATGGAAAGGAAAGACATGATCACAGGTCTAAGCCAGAAGACCCAGGATTTCATGAATGAAATTGCTGCTGAGGTCAACCCAAGGATGAAGACGGTCTTCAGCAGCAAGTATTTCAGAGTGAAAATTACCCCTGAAGAGCGCCGTAGACTAGAGGATCCGGACACCGCTTTCACTATTGCGCTTGCAGGACTCAACATCGGCCCGGGCGTCAACAAGCTTTTGGGGAGGGCTCCAAGCGCGGCTGGAAGAGCTGCAGCCGCAAGGATCCGCATGTTGATGTCCAAGAAAGGGCTCAAGACCTTCGTGGACAACTTCAGAAAGAATCCAAAAGTCTTCCTGAAAAACATAGAGAAGATGAAGACCCCGGACAGAGCCAAGTTCCTGAACGCGCTGCGCAAAGCACCAGGCGGAGAAGCGCTTTCGCAGTCGATCTCAAACACAGCTGTGAAGGAGTGGACAACGACCCTGGGCGCCGCAACAAGAAACAAGTGGCTGAAATTGATTCCTCGATCTCCTAAAACATGGCTCATGCTTGTCGGTACACTGATGGCGGTGTACGGGGCAGAGTTCACGGCGATCTGGTTTAAAAAGGAAACCCCGGAAATGAGCCTCACATCCTATGAAGACGCGGTGAGAGCGAGAGACTGGAAATCGGTTCTACGGCAATATCCGTTTCAACGCGCGCTGCAGGATGAGCTGAGAGACAACTGGCTGAGCCGGCTTCTTGAAACCCTCCCGCCGTTTGGGCGATGGAGTATCCTGACCTGGCAGTCTCAGGATGCAGCGCTCGAAGAGGGATTGACCCGGGCGATGGAGGCGGTGGCGAAGGGAGAGGTGTTTATGGGCACGCTCCATGTCATTGTTTCACCCGACGACGCCGTCGTACAGGTAAATAACAAGTTTATGGGGAAGGGCACGCTTCGAAACCTCGATGTGGCGCCCGGAGCAGCCACAATCATGGTGTACCGCACGGGATACATCTCAAAGACCGAGACGGTCAGGATCAAGCCGGAAGAAGCAACCACCGTCAACATCTCGCTGCAGCTGGCACCCACAAAGCAGTATGCAAAGTGGGAGAAGACCACGCCGACACAGAGAAAGACGTTGGAGACCTACAATCCGAAGGCCTACACGTACTGGACTAAGGCGCCAGAGGCAAACAAACAGTATTATCAGGATAATTATTTGAGCGACAGACGAACCTGGGCCAAAGAGCAGCAGGAATATTGGGCGGCCTTCGAAGCAGAGCAGGAAGACACAGGCACCCTGCTGATTATGAGCACGCCGAAAGCAGACATCTACATCGGCGGCATAGACACAGGCAAAACAACACCCGCAGCGTTCATACTCGGGCCAGGCACCTATGACATCAGCCTTGACACACCGAAATATGAGATCTGGACGGGGAAGGCCTTCATCAAAGCAGGAGAGACGGTTGAGATCCAGGCTGAACTGAAATCCAGAGAGCCCACAGAAAGAGAGTTGACCCGGGGTTATGTCTCGGTGGTGACGGATCCGCTCGGCGCGTGGGTGTTCATCGACGGCGTTGTCGCGGATTACCCGACGCCCACGAAGCTGGAGCTTGAGCCTGGAATGTATGAGTTTAAAATAGTGAAAACCGGATATCAGGAGCTCGTGTTTCCTGTGGACGTCGACGCAGGCGAGACGATAAGAATCGAGGAAACACTTGAGCCAGAGGAAAAAGACAAGGTATGGCGTGTCTTCGTGAACAGCACACCGCCAGGCGGCAAAATCCTAGTGGACGGGTTCTTCAGCGGCAGCTGGACAGACGGCTACGTGGATCTGCTCGCAGGCACCTATACAATATCAGTCCAGAAAACCGGGTTCAAAGAAGCTTCGCAAACGGTAGAGGTAGGCCTATGAGTGGTGATGTAAATGGTTGAGGAAGCGCCGGCGCTGGAGATAAGAGTCGAAGAAGCGCCCCCGGGGGCGACGCCCTTCATACCCGAGCTCGACGGCAAGCCCGTTGAGTTCATCCTCGAACCGGAAGAGCCGAAAGTGCCAGGGTTCACACCGTATTACCCGCCAATCGTGCCCTGGAAGACGATTCCCCTGGCGCTGCCAACAGCGAGAAGCCTGATTGTGGACATTGAGACAACAGGCATCGCGCCCTGGGACAGCAGAATAATAGTGATCAGCTACCTCGACCCAAACGACCCCGAGCTCGAGGCAAAGACGCTGTACAGTGAAGACGAAGAAGCCATGGTCGAGGCATTCATCCAAACGCTCCAGGACATGAACGTCGTCGAAGTCATAGGGTACAACTTCGCCTTCGACTACAGAATGATCTTCGCAAAGTGCATGAGATACCAGATATCCGCCGCCATACTCGACGACCTCGAGATCTATGACATGATGGAAATCATGGAAAAAGGCCGCAGGAGATTCATGTACGGCCGCAACAAAGCTGGACGGCTCGAAGACTGGACGCTGTTCCTGTTCGGCGAAGAAAAGCTGCTCACAATACCCGACATGCTCAGACTCTGGGGACAAGGCAAGGTCGACGAGATCGCAGCATACAACAGAGACGACGTGCGAAAAATATACAAACTATGGGCTCTGGACCAGCTTGTAAGAAGAGGAGCTGAGTTTACTCCACCACAGACATCGACTCCTGACAGTTCCGGCTCCTCCGCAGCGCCAGAGCCCACCACCACCCACCTAGACAGCAACGGCGTGATCACAGGATCACCCAAGTGGGTGGGCGGCTGGAAACGCGTCGTAAGCAAGAACAGCTTTGCCGAGCAATGGATACCAAGAGAAGACACAAAATACAGAGACTACATCACCGGAATAGTCGAGGACACCGACTGAAATGTACGGCAGCATCATCATTGAAATCGACACCAGCGACCTCGAAGACCTCAACAACATCAAACAGATCCGCAAAATCCACATCACATACGAAACAAAAGAACGAGGATTCCAAAAAGAAGTCGACCTACCCTTCAAAATCCTCGCCAACGTAAGATAGAGAAAAACAACCATGGCCAAAGCAGCGCTCATCATGATCAACGGACTCGAACACATAACAATAGACGAACTCAGAACCCTAATGTACAGGCAGCTAGCAGGCAAATGCCAGAACTTCACCATCATCGAAGGCACAACACACAACCCCTAAACCCGCACCGCTCAAAACGCATCACAAGCGGGAAAACAAGCAAAGACCGGAAAATAGTATGAAAAATAGTATTTCGCTGTGAAAACAACCCCGCCAAACGCCGCACAAGCCACGAACACAACCCACACCAACCCACAACACCCAGATAAACAAAGCCAATTTCAACGCAACCCAGAATCTTACAAGAAAGATTTTGTGGCTCTCTCTTCTCCCTGGTCTAGTCTGGTTATGGTATTGTTTGAGTGTTTCGTCTCAGGGCCTCCTCACTACACAGGCTTACATACCGGCCCCGGGGCCGGCGCGCAGCGCCGGGCAGCCCGGCGCACGGCGCCGGGCTTATATCTTCGCCTCACTCCTAAGGGCCCGACGAGGTTGGGCAGGTCGGCGGCGGGGCCCTTTTTTCTTTACTACGCTCAACGTGCGTGGAGAAGAAACCAGGGGGAAAAGAATCTGATCCGACCCAAGGCATGGGCCGGATAAAGTAATAGAATAAGGAATGCATAGAAATATACAATTAAGAGATTAATGAATAATGCATAGAATAAATAGAATAGGACAGGGGGGGATAAAAATTTCCTTGGAAAATTCTGGTGTTCGGTCAAAAGAGGGCAGGGTTGGGGTGGTCGGCTGCGCTGTTTTGGCCTGTTTTTTCTGTGGTTTTGGGTTGTAATTATATTTAATTAGTGTTGTGTTTCCAGTGGAAATGGGGGTTTTTTATCTCGGTGTTTTGGAGTTGTTTACCTTGTTTTGCCGCTGTTTTTGCTGGGCTTTGTTTCTGGTGGGCATATGGGTGTTAAAAGGGGTAGTGCGGTTTTGAAATGGGCTTTTACTTAATTACATGGCTGTATATCCAGATAAGTCTCCTGGCTCCGGAAGGAGCCAAAGAACTCGCTCCGGAAGGAGGGCATGTCTTTATAATAATTGGGTATACATACATTTATATATATTGTGTACTAGGATATAGTAGGTCTCTTATTAGACCCATATAGTATACCCCCTATAGGAGTGTGAAAAGCTATGGTAAAGTTTGGTCGTCCGGCCCGTATGAATCAACCTCGTTCTATCCATGTTTCTCTGGAGCAGGATGTGGTTGATCATTTGGACGAGGTTAAGGGTGATTTAAGTCGCGGTGAACTGCTGTCTCATCTTATCATGGGTGAGTCGATGATTGACGCGAAATCTGCTGCAGTTGATGAAAAACGTGTGAAAACGCTGGAATCTGAAAACACTTCTTTGGCCCATAAAGTCGATGAGCTTGAGATTCGTTTGAATACGAAGAAGGCCAAGGCTCAGGATAAGCTTCCGATGATGGTGAAGGCCTTGCGTGGTGTTGAGCGTCGGGAGGGTGAGATTCCCACGCAGATGCTGCTTACATGGATGAAGATTACCGGTCTTTCAGAAATTGAGATCTACGGCCTCCTGTCTGCTGCTAATGCGCCTCACCAGCGTGTTGCGTTGTCCTCTGAGGATGAGGCTGAGCTTCTCAAGTCTAAAAAGTCCGCGCTCATCAGGAAGAGTAAGTCAGCTGCAGCGAGCAAGCTGGTGGCCGATGACATGTCTCCGGTCGGTTTCGAGAAGGGAAAATACCTTCTTTGAGCAGTTATATAGGGGCGAAGGTTTTATAGGGGAATTGTGATTGGGCAGGGACCCGATTGCAACCGGGCGCACCTGGTTCTGATTCTCAGCGTCCGTAGACGCGCGTGCGCCCGGCGTGTTCCCTTATAATATTTTCGCCCCGGCCGGCATCGTACTGTGTGTTTGGAATAGCTGTCAACCCGGGTGTGCAGGCAAAAAAGAGAGACCCTTTAAAGGGCCCGCTCAGACATTTCGTAGCTGTCCAGAAAGTCAGTTTCACCTTGTAACCTGTAGTCCATAATACTCAGGCACCACTCACAGAAGTAAGAATTGTGTGCAGAGCCGGTAGGGCACGTAGAACAGATTATAGACATGTTTTTCACCTCTTTTATCTTGTATTTGATACGAGAGGTGAAAATTTGGTGCTGAGGCAAAAAAGAGAGACCGGCTGATTAGGCCGGTGCTGGCGCTACTACACGCATCTTACGAATGTAGCATGTTAGATGTGCGTGTCCGTTCGTGATTTTACCTGGCAGGTAATCAATCCAGATTTCATCTTCGTGGATGTTTTGATAGCATATGAAGCACTTCATAGAAGTCACCTCCTTTATCTTCCGATTAGATATGGGGGGTGACGCAGGGCATTACAGCCAACTTTTCAGGGTGCCTTGTTTCTGCCAGACGAGGAAGGCTCGAAAGGGCATTTGCATGCCGAAGACAGCGACCGCGATCATGGCGGTTCTTTTCATCCTTGGCGCCGAGTTCCATGGGGGCCAGTGATGAGGGCTGATCATGTTCCGATGCACTAATCCGATATATCCGCCTTGTTTTAAGACTCGTTTTCCCTCTCCGAGCAAGGTCCACATGCCCGGGTATTTACAGCCGTACATCTTTCTGGCATATTCTTTGGAATAAGGTGGATCTATGAGCACGCTTCCGAAGGTGTTTGTTTTGAACGGAAGCGCTTCGCCGCTGCCCACTACTGTGGGCTTCACGTCGGGGTTGATGTCGAGTGTAACACCGTCTTTCACTGATCCGCTGCAAACATGCAGAGTTCGGTTTCGCAGCCATCCTTTCTTCCGGACTGCGTTGAGAAAGCCGGTTGGGAATCCCCCGGGATATCCGGTGTTGTTGGGTCCGAGGATCCAGATTTCTTTGATCATCTTTAGGCCTGAGCAAAAAAAGAGACGGCCCTCACCGTTTGGCAAGGGTCACCGGTGTTATTCACCTTTCACGCAGTCGTCCCGGCACTCTACTGCTTCTTGAGTTGTGTCAAACACCGCGCAGCAGTAGGGACATTGAAACCCGTGGTAATTGAGTATGTCTTTCATGTTTCTTCACCTCCTGAATTGTCTTTTCGCTAAACCTGTTTCCAGGTCACGTCTTTGCCGCCGTCGCAGCGCACCCATGGACACATCTTTGGGGATGTTGCCACCGGATCCGGTGAAATGTATATGAATTGACAGCTGTTGAGGCAGTCCGGGTCTTCGCAATTGTACAAGGTGCCTGTAAGGCCTGCGTCTTTGCTCATTCAATCACCTTGTTCGCGGGCTTTGCTTCCTGCTCTTCTGCTTTCTTTCCGGCGATTCCTATCTGCAGATAGGTGTTCCACTCCTCGGGCCAGGTTTTCTTGATCTTCCAGATGTTTTGACCGTCTGCATGTCGTAGTGCCAGCCCGAGGCACTTCACGAAGCTGCCGCCGCGGGTGATCATGCCACTGGCGACAAGCGTTCTTTCTTTATAGAGGCTTTCAAATAGGGTTTCCATGGTTTTCACCTTCAGTGACCGCGGGCGATGCCGATGTTTCATCTCTTTGGATTATCTCTTGTGTGGTAAGATAGAAAACGTTCCTACCCTCCTTGTACTGTGGGTTTAAGGTAGGTCTCAGTTCTCTGATTTCACTACCTGTCTTTGTCCACGTCCAATGATACACATCGCAATCATCAGGCAGGTCTTTAAGGGTTTCTCTAAGCGCTTTGGCTTTCATATTGCATCAACTCCTTTTTTGTGTTCGGTGGGATACTTAGCTCCCTCTCGACATCCTGATCTGGTGTGGAGGGGGAGCTAGTCAACAAGCAGCTCCTCCACGTCGTAGTCGGGCAGTTTGCCGGTTCTCATCCTGATTGCGGCATGGCACTTGTGATCGTCCAGGATGGCACCGGTACGGTGCCAGTGTTTGCAGAGCCCGCAGTAATATGGCGCGAGGTCCATTAGATGGGGGTTCTCCAATCCTTCAAAAGCGTCTTTATGGCGTTCTCAGCCTTTTCGGCTTCTGCCTTTGTGTCAAAAGGCCCGACGTAATAGTCGTGGTCCGGGCTCCCGGGAAACGCCCCGGTTTTAGTTAATTTCAGTATCATTGTCTCACCACACAAAGGTATATATACCCATATATATATATGTATCGATAAGTTTAGTGTAAACAGTGAAAGAGGTGATAAAGTGTCAAAAGAAAACCGTAAACTCACCGGCTTCGAATGTGTGTCGGTGCTTGAGAAAGAGCAGACTGAAAAGAGTTCAGTGAAGAAATCCTTTGTGGTCACATTCAAAAGGAAGACGGGGGATAAGCTCCAGCTTCACACAGAGAACGCGAGCACGTCGGATCTCTTCGTACCCGGGGCCGCGTACGCTGTCTCATTCGCGAACCCACAGACGAAGCTTACGAGTGCGAATAAATGAAGGCTAAAGAGAAGGCGAGCGTGAAAGTACTGCGCGTTGTCTACGAGGAGCTTGACGATGCCGGCAAGAAGAAAGCGCTGCTGGCTCCGTTGATTGACGGGCTCGCGGTTAGACTCGGCTGGTTCCCGGGGTCTGTGACGTCCTGGGTTAAGACGCTTGTACGCGCCGGATATCTGGACTTGAACGCGGACGGCGTTGTCGCGCTCACTGCCAAAGGCCTTAAGCTGCTTGAGAAAGAGCGAGCGGGGGAGTGAAGCATGACGGAGATAAAGATGTTTGAGCCGACATGCCCGAAGTGCAGCCAGCCTGCAGGTGGAATCGAGCTCGGGGCGTGGGAGCGCGGCGTCTCGGTCATGTGTGCCGGCTGCGGGTCTATATTCAACCAGGATGTTATACTCAAGGCACGAAAAGGCGGCGTCATTGACTACGACCATCTCAGCAGCCTTGAGGCTGCTCGCAAGAAGACTGAGGCAGAGCGGGAAGTACAGAAATCACATACCCCAATTGCATCCATTATACCCGAAACTCTGCCTCAGCCTGCAGTGGCTTTTAAGCAGGAGTTGATGAGCCTCGTCGAGGCGAAAGAGCTCTGGGCTGCGTTTGAGGAGACGAAGAAACAGCTGCTCACAGGCGAGGACACCGAGATCATTGAAGGTCATTCGTATATCTGTAAAAGCGGCTGGCGTAAGATCGCGACTCGTTTTAGGATCAGTACCGAGCTGATCTCGATGTCTCCTATGAGCCGTACAAAGCCGCTTCAATACCGTGCGGTGGTGAAGGCGATTAATATGGGCGGCCGCTTCGCTATGGGTGTGGGCTTCTGCTCGGAAGAGGAGAGGAAGCCGAAGAAACTTACAGAGAGGGAGAAGGCAGCTGGCAAGACGCAGGCTGAAAAAGACGCCAAGGGCGGCTGGAGCTATCATAAGGAGCATGATATCATGACCCAGGCTGAGGTTCGGGCGACTAACCGGGCGATTGCGGATCTTGTTGGGTGTGCTGAGATCTCGGTTGAGGAAGTCCGGGCGCTGAAGGCGGTGAAGTGACATGGGAGAACTAGAAGAAATCTGTGTGAGGGAAGGGGAGGTTGCCAATATACACTATGGCGCGGAGGGCGACCCAAAAGAATTGCTTTCTGTGAAACCTAATAAAGGCGGCTATCTCACCATCCTCATCCACTGGCACGAAGGGAGGAAGTAGATGTCTGACTCTAAGACGGTCCATGAATCTCTGAATCCTGACAGTATCGAGGTCACGATCAGGCGTAACAAGCAGGGCGAGTTCGAGTACACAGGCTTTACCCTCAAGGCGTACGGAAACTTCGCCTCCCGGCCTGAGACTGCGGATATAGCGAGGAAGCTGGATCAAGGGCGAAAGCTTGTGGCCGCCATGCTCACGACCAGGCCGGACCAACCGGATGAAGAATCTGAATCGGGTGCTGAATGAGGATCTTGGGCCAGATAGGCGACACCCACATCGATCTGACGATCGACCTGCTCTCCAGTGAGCAGCAGCCTGAGAAAGAGATCCTCGCCCGGGCGCCGCCCACCGTTAAGCCGTTTGAGAACGACGAGGACGTTGACAAGGCGGAGATCCGCGCTGCTATAAAAAGGCTGCAGGAAAAGGGCGTCGCCGTGAACGTCTCCCGGATCTTAGAAGAGACTAAAGGCCGGCTCATCAGATCTGTCAGCAAGCAAAAGCGCCTGGCTACGGTTGTCATGCAAATGGACGGCGTCAAAAAAACCTGCCGGCCTCGGCGCGATCTGAGTGTCGAGATGTCTGAAGAAAAGAGTCCGGAGATCGAGATCCGGCGTGGCGAGATTACCTGTCCTCAGGACGGCAAAGAGCACATTATGGAGTTTTGCACGATCTCAGGCGAGGACCAGGGCCCCTGCCCGCATCATGTCAGTCGGGAGATTGACAGCTCGGGCAACGGAAGGATGCTCTGCCGGTATCCAGCAGAAAAAGAGGGCGCGGCATGAATCTGCAGGACTTTATCGACATGCTCAAGCAGGGTAGGCCTACAGAGCCGCTTTCCTTTGTGGATTTCGAGGATATGGCGGTGGTCTTCACTCAGAATACGAGCCTCACAGGTACATTAGAGCAGCTGATGGAAAAGGGATACTCCGAGTTTCAGATTGGCTTTTTCCTCAGATCAGTTGCTAAGTACTTCGCAAAGTCGACGGGGACTATCACCGTCAGTTTCCAATCGAAGTATGAATAAATGTGGTTCGGACTTCGAACCTAGTCGTTATATATTGACAGCTTTTTATACGTCAGCGGATCTTCGCCGGCGATATAGATGTAGTCTCCTTTGACTGTGAGCCGGCGCTTTACCTGCGGGCTGAGGATGTCGTTGCGGCTGAAGAAATGCCGCTTTATATACCCGCTCATCTTCACTGCCAGCGCAGCGTAATGCTTTCCTTCAAACACCATTGTTATGTCGGTCTCATCTAAAAGCGTTCCGGGAATGTCGCGTCTGAAGTAGACCTTTGCCTCGACGTTCTCGCTGGTCTTCCACGGACTCCACTTTCTAAGCCAATCAAACATATATCATGCCTCCTCCTGGTTTTTTTGCGGCGAGCTCTTCCAGATACTCCATCGCCCAGGGCGGGCCGTAAACCGCATAGCTGATGTCCAGCTCGCCGCACATCGCCTTCACAACCGGGTCTTCGACCGTGGTGAGAAAAACCAGATGAATCGGCAGCTCATGATACTCTGTGAACTCCGGTGTCTGCGGGAAGAGATCCCGGTATAACAGCAGCTGCCCCACGGCAGTGGGATTCGGCCTCATCTTCGCCTCGATGAGCATGATGCTGGTTCCAACCTTCACTATAATGTCGCAGTACCTGCGAAGGATGCCGTAATATTTTGGATCCTTGCCCGGCGCAATCGGCCCGAGCCGTACGCGCTTCCACTGCAGGGCGTTTGGATGTGTTCTCTCCAGCCACTCAGCCACAAGACGGCTTTCTCGCGGTAGAAACTTCTTTCTCGGCTTGTCTGCCATTACACTATTGTTTTCACAAAGGGTATTTATATTTACCTTCGTGTGCGTGTGAAAGGGAGCGCACCACTGAACCGACAAAAATGAGCACGCCTCGGCTTGTACAAGGAAAGAAAGGGTAGATATGGCTTCTTTTGGATAGAAAAGTTAAAATACAGGGTCTTTCAGAAGTTCAAGGCATATTTAAATAAATCCATAGGGAGTGATTAATTTGCCAAGAATGCCAAGTCAGGCGGAAATCAACAAGGCGTACAAAGACGCCATTCCCCGTGTTCCTGGAAAGTACAGAGAAGGAATCCAGGGAACCACGGGTTTTATTGAGGCTGCTGTAGCCGGACAATCAAACTATGAGACCAAGATGGCCGATACCGCCGTGCTGGCTCGCAGAGGAAAGCGGCTTGCACAGCTGACCGATGCAGACTGGAAGAATCCGGCGCTTGAGAAAGGTGCTGCCAGGATCGGACAGGGAATGACTGCAGGGGCCGATAAGCAGTCGAGGAATTATGAGCCTTACAGATCCGCGCTTGAAGGCACGACGCTGCCGGCGAGGACCACAGATCCCATGGCAAACATCGACAACAGAGTCAAGGGTGTTGTACGGGTCATGGTAGACACCAAGAAAGCGCAGCTCGGGGAATAAGGGAGTCACACATTAGGAGGTTGCTGAGATGGGATACTGGATGTGGGACGCGAAGCGTAAGAGCGCTTCGGTCTCTAAAAAGATGACCGAGAGGATCGATCTCCCTGAGACGGGCTTCCTTTCGAGTATATACGTTGTGTTTGCAGCCGAAAACGGCTCAAGCTACAACGAGGACAACCACCTGCACGACTGCGTGACCAAGATCGAGGTCGTGGGAGCAGGCGGCGAGACGTTGAAATCGCTCACAGGTGTTCAAGGCCAGGGACTGAACTGGTTCGACAAGAGCGATATCAGCAGGATGCAGGTGACCGAGGGCGGTGCAGAGTGGCAGGCTGAGAGGTGGATGATCAACTTCGGCAGGTACTGGAAGGACACCGAGTACATGCTGGACTGCGGCAAGGTCATAGACGGCCAGCTGAAGATTACCTGGGACCTTTCGGCAGTGAGGGCCGTTAGCGACACTACAGCCTTTAAGGATGCAAATGCGGAGCTGGGGGTAGTTTATGCCATACCGCATGATTTCGCAGGGCCTGCGCCGAAGGGCTACATCAAGAGCACTGAAACCAAGAGCTGGACGTCTGAGGCCAGCGGCATTAACTATGTGAAGATCCCGAGGAACAACCCGATCAGGCGTATAATGGTCAGGTGCTACGAGAGCGGAGTGGCTCCGACAAGCGGGATAACCAATCTGAAGCTGAACGGGGACAGCGGCAAGGTTGTGCCCTGGGACAACGATCTGGGCGCTTTGGTATCAATGAACATGTTCCATTATCCTGTGGCCCGTTATTACATCAACGGGGTCAGGGTAGTGAACGGCGACACCAAAGAGATACATCTCGGCTGGTGCAGGGAGCCGCAGGTACAGCCCATCACTGCAGACAGGCAGGCGTGGCCCTCGGCGGAAACACACGGGAAAGTCACGATTGGACTGTACGATACGGCGACGCCGACGGCGATAAGTTCAGAGGAGCTTGTGCGCCTGAGCGGCAGCGGATGGGGCTTCCATAACTGTGTGATGCTGCCCTTTGACATACCAAAATGGAACGAAGAGTTGCTTCTGCAGGCGCAGGCGCTCGGATCCCTTGATCTTGAGGTTACGCAGGGCAACGCTGGCGCAGCTGTTTCGTTCGTGACTGAAGAGGTAGTCAAGCAGTCGTGAGGTTGAGAAGATGGACGAAGAAAAACTAAGGAACACCACGAAGGCGGACCTGGCTGAGCTGCTGGAGGCAGCCGAGGCAAAGCTCGCAGAGGCAGAAGCGCCCGCTGAAGTAGTTGCAGATCCAAGTGCTGAAATCACGTAGGAGGCACATTTCGTGCCTCGTCTTTTTCCTTTCCGTGAGAAGGTAGAGATACTTAGTGCCGGTGCGGGAACTAACAATCTTGACCATGATCCGGAGCGGCCCGGTAAAATCTACCATTATACCGAGATCATAGTTGAGAACAAAACAACTGCGTTCACCCGGCTGCTGATCGGTGTGCAGAGCGAGGATAAGCTCCACAACTATGAAGAGCAGCAGAGCCCGGCAGCGGCGACGCTCTACCCCTGGCATCCGGCGCAGCCGGTTGTAGTCTACGAAAACGAGTTCCTGCGATGCACCTTGACGGGAGTTACAGCTGCCGACGTGCTCGAGCTGCACGTGGCGGGCTATTATGAGATCCTGGAGAAAGCAAGGCCTGCGGCGAAAGAAAAAGCAGCAGCTGCCGATATCGAGGAGTTGGAGACGTAGAAGATGATCGACTGGACCCGGCCGCACAGCGCGGATGTAGACGCCCATCACAACGAGAGCCACACAGCGGACAAGCATACGGACGTGGCGAGAGAGCTCTTCGTAGGTCCGAATCCTAGTGCTGTAGATCATAGTTTTTACGAGAAATATTCTGTGATCAAGACGGTGGCAAACAGTGGCACCAATGTCCTTTTCACGTTCCGGATCCCTGACGATTTTGTGTCTCTGACCCATATCCATGTGGTGGTTTTAGAGGAGCCTGGAGAGAGCACAGTGGTATGGGACTTTCTCTGTCAATACGCTGCCAACGGCGAGGATAGGAACACGCATTCAGGGAGTTCGGCAGGCAACCAGACGGCTCTCACTGCTGGTGTGATCACCGAGCTGGACGATAAGTCAGGCCTTTTCAGCTCTCTTGCGGCAGGAGATTATATCGGTGTAAGATGGAAGAGGGACGGCGCCAGCGGCAGTGACACCGCCGGATGGGTTGACTGTCTGGGCTTGCTGATGGAATATACTGCTGAGCAGTGAATGAAGGAGACACAGAATGGCTGAGATCACTGATGAGCTGTTGGCGCGGATATCAGAGGCAACGCTGAAGGTAATTAAGAGCTACACTCTGTATCCTGTGAACGACTACCTCTTTGAGGAGTCACCCGGCGGGACCAGCTTCAACGTGGACTTTGACCCTGTGGAAAACGGCAAGCTCATGATCATCACCAGCATCGTCGGAATCCCGAAGACGAACGCCGGGGATGCTATTAAGATGGGAATCGTGAGCGGCGGGACGCCTTTCTGGCATAAGTCTGATCAGAGTCCTGTTGCTGACGGTTCCTCGGTCTTCACCGGCATGCTTATGCTTGCGGAGCGAGAGCTGATCCGGGTGCGCTTCGAGTACACCACTATACCGGATCGACTCGACGCCTATATCAACGGATACTGGATATACGTCTGAGGAATAATATGAAAGACGAGACACAGATCACGATCGCGGGCATGCTCATCCTTGCCGGGTTCGGCGCTTTTGTAGTGTCCACAGGTTTCGACGGATATGTGATCACCTCGGTTATTGCTCTGCTCGCTGCTGCAATGGGACTGGCCTTTCCTCAGCCCGGGTTTTTGAGGAAACCGTAGCTGGAGGCCTAGATGCGCATTGAGTTCAGATCCACCGGCGACCAGGATTTCATCGGATTCATTCAGCGCAACTTTGTTGTGCAAGTCTTCCTCGACGATGAAAGCACGGCCACCTTGACCTGGCGTGATAGACCAGGCGGTGGATATGAAATATGGCAGCGCGGCGGTGAAGCACGGCTCAAGGTCACCGGAATCGTAACGTCCAGCGTCGATGGATCTATGAGCAGCTGGGGGGATTCTGTCACCACCGGTGATGGATGGCTCGTCTTTGAAAACGTGGAGGTGGAGATCTATAACCCGGCTGTGCCTGGTGAGCTGCTCTATCGTATGCCGGTTTTCAACGCGTATAAGGGCAGCGGCAGCGCTGAGCTGCCATTCCCCTATCTAATAGGGATGGAAGAAAACCTGCTGCGTCTGCTCTACAACTTCTTTGCCACATTGGCAAATAAATCTACGACACGCAGCTTGAACAAGCACATTCAGAAACTCGATGTAGCCGCGGGCGATCACTGTCTATCAAGTGATGAAGTCCCGCGCGACGAGGTTTGGGTGGTGACCAATGTGTGCACCAAGCTCAGCTGCGATGGTGCCAGCCAGGTCAGGACCAGCCGAAATTATATGAATAACATTTTCACGATTCAGCAGCAGCAGAATCCAGCTGCAGGTGAGTTGATGTGCCAGGGCGGCAGCTGGATTCTCTACGGCGGTGAATTCATACAAAGCTGTTTCACAGATGTTCCGGAAGGCTGTGATCTGCACTTGTATATCAGCGGGACC
>SDBU01004977.1_pt1 | contig 16073 bp, 14 predicted proteins | sample 2277071 | NCBI WGS metagenome assembly SDBU01 (sample SAMN10397929, study PRJNA504765) | marine sediment metagenome | isolation source: marine sediment core GS08_GC12, 126 cmbsf | place: Arctic Ocean: Gakkel Ridge, Loki's castle | collected 2008
GCTGTATATGGTTATGAAGATGGGACTAAAGATATTATCCTGGAACAAGACAAACCAAACCTTGTCACCATGATACTCACAGAAGAAGATGTGAAGCAAGTCAACCTAAGCTTGCGGGATGCAGAAACATTAGTGGAACTAAAGAGAATCGAGAAAGTAGAGGTCAATCTGACTATTTAGAGGTATAAAATGGCAATCCTTGATAAAAAATTAAACGAAGTTTTTGGGGGCAAAGTTGTACGAAAGGATCTTGTGCGCAAAGTCAAAGTGGGCGCTAACGTACCTGTCTACGTTCTGGAATTCCTGCTGGGCAAATATTGTGCAACAGACGATCCACAGGCAATTGACGCAGGTATGAGGCTGGTCAATAATACACTGGCAAAGAACTTTATCAATCCAGATGAATCTAATAAAGCTCAATCATGGGTAAAAGAAAAAGGGAAGTATACCTTTATTGATAAGATTAAAGTCAGGTTGCTTGCCAGTGAAGACAAGTATTGGGCGGAACTGGTCAACTTCAGCGATACTCATATTCATATTCCAGACACATTCGTAAAAGACTACGAGAGACTCCTTGAAGGCGGAATCTGGGCCCAGGTAGAGATGGTCTATCGCTATGACGAGGAACAGCGGGGTAAAAGAAGTCCGTTCTGGATAACAAAGCTTAATCCAATCCAGTTAGCTTCTTATGATCACAAAGAACTTCTATCGGGGCGCGCCCAATTCTCAACAGATGAATGGATTGACATTCTTGTCCGTTCAATAGGTCTCGAGCCATCTTCTATGGACAAGCGAATTAAACTTCTCTATCTGTCCAGGCTTATCCCGATGGTTGAGACAAATTTTAATTTCGTGGAACTTGGCCCACGTGGAACTGGTAAATCGTTCGTGTATAGAGAAACAACTCCGTATGCTATTCTGATTTCCGGCGGGAAAACCACAGTCGCTAACATGTTCTACAACATGAGCACCCGAAAGGTGGGTCTTGTAGGACTCTGGGATGTAGTTGCTTTTGATGAAGTAGGAGGAATCAGCCTGAAAGACAGTTATGTCGTAGATATAATGAAAGATTACCTGGAATCAGGCTCATTTAGCCGTGGCAGGGAAGAGATCTCTGCCAAAGCGAGTATCTGTATGCTGGGGAACACCAACCAACCAGTAGATGTACTGGTGAGATCCAGCAATCTGTTCCAGCCATTCCCTGATGATCTACGTGATCCCGCCCTATTAGACAGGCTTCACTTCTATTTACCCGGTTGGGAGATGGATAAGATGTCAGCCAAGATGTTTACCGAACATTACGGTTTTGTTGTAGATTACCTTGCTGAAGCCTTTAGAGAGTTACGCAAAGAGAACTTTACAGAATTTGTGGATAAGCATTTTGCCCTTGGAACACATCTCAATGCAAGAGACGCAAAAGCTGTCCGTAAGACTGTATCCGGTTTTCTGAAGCTCATTCATCCAGGCGGTGAATTCACAAAAGAGGAATTGGAGGAGTATCTAAAACTCGCTCTTGAGTGCAGACGCAGAGTCAAAGAGCAGTTGAAGAAAATGCTCTCATATGAATACAGCCATACCAGCTTTTCATATATTGACCAGGAAACCCGCGAAGAAGGATTTGTTGGCGTTCCAGAAGAGGGGGGACGTGACCTTATCTCACCGGATCCCTTGCCACCCGGTAGCATATACACAACCTTTGTCAGTACAGATGGTAGAGCTGCCCTGTACCGCATTGAGGTAGGACTATCTTCTGGTACAGGAAAGTTAAGAACATCAGGCAGAATGAATAGGTCCATGAAAGATTCACTGGCGAGAGCGTTCGATTACCTCAAGAGCCACAAGGCAGAATTTGGGATTGGAAGAGATTTTGACACAACTGATTTCCACGTAGAGGGAGTTGATTTACTGAACACCAATATTGATTGTCAGATTGGTGTTGCCTTCTTTGTGGCCATGTATTCAGCACTGAAGAAACAACCGCTTAGACCTGCTACTCTGGTACTTGGAGATCTGAGCATACAGGGAAATATCAAACCTTTACCTTCCCTCACTGAGCCGCTGCAAGTGGGCATGGATAACGGAGCGCGACGGGCTTGCATACCTATTGAGAATAAACGGCATTTCTTGGATGTTCCGGCAGATATAGTTGAACAAGTAGATCCTATCTTTTATGGAGAACCAATGGTGGCTGCACAGAAGGTGTTGGAAGATTAATTGGATTTCGAGGGAAAGCCATCATGCCAGACCGTGACGTACAAACAATCCAGGATCTGATCTTCTATCAATACGCAAAGATCATCGCAAAAAGAGCTTTGATGGCGGAAATATTGACGGGAATGGGAAGCTGACGGTGTTGGATGTTGATTGTGTATTACATTAGACTGTATTCGACGCCCTGATGCAAAGGGCTTTCAAAGGAGAACTGGGGAGCGCACAACTGGAATTGCCTATCTGATTAACGGGGATGGAAAGGCAAATCAGATCCCTACACCGGTGTAGCACTTTCAAGTGATCTCAGTAGAAACATGGGAAAAAATAAGTCAGTACATAATTACATAGAATATATTCGATCTCCACAAGACTTCGAGAGATTCTGCAATGTATTTCTCAAGACAGAAGTATCTAGGTTAGCTAAGGTCTATTCCGCGGCAGGTGCAGACAGAGGAATAGACGCAGAATACAAGGGTGATTATAGTGGTCGCAGTGGACGCTGGGTGTTTCAGTATAAGTTCGCTGATCCTGATATGGATAATCAGAGAAAGAGAAGAAATCTGATTAACACCATGCGAGGATCCAAGAAAAAAATCGGAGAACTAGAGAAAGCCCATATTTTGAACTGTGATAACTATGTTCTTCTAACAAATATCGAACTGACCCCAGGGAACCGTAACCAAATCAAAGAAATTAAAGATAAAAAGGGATTTACCTATTCGTTGATTTGTTGGGATAAAGCCGATCTGGAATCAATGATTGCTAAATTCCCATACATAATGAGTCCGTTCTTACCCGCTAGCAACCAGACCTTCCTCCCGTGGGAAGAGATGTTTCGGTTTGCCTTAGATGGGAAGCATAGACTTCTACGCTATGACTATGAGATCTTTGGCCGAGAACAAGAGGTAAAACACTTCGAATCATTTCTAAGAAATGCTCAAAAGAGGCTGCTTCTGATCTATGGAGCCGGTGGCACAGGAAAAACAAGGCTCTCTATTGATTTCGCTAAGATATCCGAGAATGATTACGACTATGAACCACTCTTTATTCGTACAGATTTGGAAAACTTCAGCAATTCATTTGATCTAATTCCACCTAATAGGAAGTATCTCTTCTTTGTAGATGATGCACATGAGTTCTATACACACTATGGTGAACTCAAGGCTCTACTAAACAGCCAGGCTTATGAAGGCTCCAAGATTATCCTTATCACCAGAGAACCTTTTAAAGAATTTGTGAAAGGCAATTTCTTATTCAATCTACCTTCAGAATCAATCGATGAGTTGCATCTAACAAGCCTCAATAGGCAGAAAACCAGCGAGTTTATCAGTAAATATTGTGAAATAGCACAAGGGAATCTGCTCGCTCATCTCAGTCGAATATCAAGAGATACACCTTTAATTGCCGTAATGGCAATTGAGCTGTATAAGAAGGAAATAAATCTAAGCCAGCTATCTAAGGAGGAATTAATTGAGGCCGCTTTCAGATCGTATTTGGAGGATCTGTTCAGCAGTTCTCTCCCGGAATCTGATGCAAATCATAGAAAAATGCTTGACTGGGTTAGTGGTCTCGAACCGGTAGAGGCGAACGATGAGAAGATATTTGGTGAATTGTCTGATGCATTGAATATCCAGGTACACGAGGCTAAAAAGATTCTGGAGGAATTAATTTCCTATGGATTACTAGCGCAGCATGGTCGCAAGATTAGGGTTTTTCCTGATCAACTAAGTGATTATATTTTGCGGAAAGCATGCTTTCTTGATGGAGGTAGACCATCCGATTTCCACGAAGAGTTACTGACGAGATTTTTACCCCTTGCCACCAGAAAGGTAATTCGCAATTTAGCACAAGCAGAACATACTGCTGATGGTGAAAATCTGCTCGATCTTTTTGTACAAGATATCAAAAGACAAGCCCAAACCGGCTCTAATATTGTCAGGTACAATATCGTGAAAACTATAGAGGGTATATGTCTTTTCAGGTCTAAGGATGCCCTTGAGATATTTAACATAATCCTAGATAATCCTAACACCGAAGACCATATTCAGGTAGATAAATACTTTGGTGAATTAAGGATAACTCATCCACTCATCATACAAAAGATTGCTGGAGAAATCAGAAAAACAATATACACTCTAGATGGATTCATTGAGACTCTCGGCATTATACGGAAATTCTTACTTATGGGGGAGCCCAAAAGCCCATATGCTGACTCACCTGCGCAGTTGCTCAAAGATATGCTTAACTATCAGACAGGCAAGTTTTTCATATTCCAGCACAAAGCTCTAGATGAATTTGTAGATTGGAGTAAAGAAGATAAAGAACAACTTAGCATACCGATTTTGGATGCAATAAAGGGTCTATTTGCAGTGGAATTTTCTGAGACAATCAGCCAGGGGGGAGCCATTGTCATAACATGGCAAAGACTTCAATATAATGCACAACTGGCTGATCTAAGAAGCAAAACTATAGATGTCCTCGAAACTATTCTACATACCACAACATCCATTGAGGTTAAGAAGAAGGTGGTCGGATGCATTCAGGATTCAGTACGTCCCCATAGGATGAGACAGGATATTGAACCGATTATAAGTGACAAAGATCTAGAGCCAGAGCACAGGAGATTATTTCAGATACTAGCAGGACTTCTTCAAGAGGAGAAATCGTTCAGAGTATTGAATTCGATTGAGGGGTGCCTTGATTACTGCAAAGAATACGCTGGTGAATTCGCGAAGCAGAAAGCAACAGAACTCCTAAGTGGTTTTTCTAAGCTACCTAATTCCCTTAGGTATGTATTCTATCGAGAATTCATCGGACAACCCAAGGAATGGGATAGGGCTCCTGAGAAAGTAGCGGAATTCCTCAAGAGATATTTACAGAAATACAAACCGCCAGGTTTAGCCGCTCTAATGCTGGAATCTATAAAGACGGCTGAGAGTGGATGGGATTATGGAAGTGCGAGATTCTTCTTGTTTACTATAGGTAAGATGGATCCTCAATATGGAGATAAGTTACTGGATTGTATTGTCAGTTGGCAATCAGACGAAACACACTATGCTTCGGGATTGCTCAATGGGATTCGTTTGACGGATACTAGAATTGCACAGTTCGCCAGGGACCGTCTAATAAAAATGGACACCATATACGCAAAGCGGATCGTTGCCCGAAGTTATCGGCAAGTTGGAACGCAGCAATTTTCTTCCGAGGACCTAGATATTATTGAAAAACTGGCAAAGGATACAGATAAGACACTAAGATTTTACGTAACTGAAAGCCTCCCTAACTTCTATGATGGTAACACTGATAGAGTATTCAAGGTATTGGAGCATCTCGCCCAAGACGGATCGCCCTCGATCCTCAAAGAAGTGGCAAACGTACTAACCGACAAGAAACTCAATTTCTCTCCGCAGCACCTTGAGAAGTATAAGCAGATAATGGATAAATACCTTCATTTGCCGAGCCTCGATTTGGATGCAATGATGAGTCACTATATAGGTCTTACACTAAAAACCATCTTCGACCATGATCCGCTGTGGGTAATTGGATTCTTTGAGAAGAGAATTGAAATCAAAATTCTTGAAGATGATAGGGATTACAATGCTATACCATACGGAGCTCTCCATGCATTCGGACACATCAATTGGGAAACTCCTGGAACAGAATTGGTACTAAAAAAGGTAATGGAGTGGACAGAAGAATCTCCAGCGAGTTACAGATTGCGGGAAGCACCAAGGTTACTTAAAAACTTGATCAGGGAGAAAGAATCGCCACTTGCAGTACATATTAACAAGCCATTAGAGAAATTGCTGGCTAAATGGATTCATACAGGCAGAATTGATTGCATCCGAAGAAGCGCTTACATTCTGAGAGGGTTTGCCGAGGATGAGATATTCTACAGTCTTGTCGAAAGGATGCTTCTAAAAAGTAATGGCGATGAGAAAGTGAAAGAGGATCTAATGCTAACTATCAGGTCCGAAGGATATACTCGAGGTTTTGGTCATCCGGCACCAATTCACCTCGAAAGGCTAGTATACTTAAAGAAGCTAAGGGGAAAAACAGATTCACGTATTGTCAGGGATTTCGCGGACAATATGATCAAAAGCACTGACCAAACGATCCAAGAAGAACAACAACGCGATGAAGAATTGCTGGATGAGTGAATATGATAAGCTTCCCACATGAACAGGAACTGCTGGAAAGGATTGACAATCTATATTCAAGGTCGAGAATAAATCCATCAGCCAACATTTCACCAAACGATGTTAAGGAAATAATTGGGAAATTGGTGGAATCTACCAAACAGAGACTGAGAGTTGCTGATGCATACTTGGGCATGATTCACAACCTCAATGGTGCACCATACCTGACAAGGTTATACAGTTCGCCGCCAGATTCAGGCCAGCCAATAACAGATCCTTTGGTGTGCTGTTCAAATACAGATTATCAGATCACTATAGTACCAGAAAATAATGATGCGTTCTGTTCATTCATGTGTCTTGTTGTTGACGGATTCTTCTCGAATGTGATTGGGGCATCGGATAGCTTCGCGAAGATAGTAAACATCCTATATAATTGTGTAAACTCCATGAATTACATCTACCTTCACAGAGTAAGGGTTGAACTGGTTAGTAGTCATCCACAAGCTAGATTGACACGTCTTATTAACACATTCCATCCGGATAGTAATGGTGGGGTAGGCTCTAGATTCAATACCGCAAAGAGCATTAGGAATGAACTAACACATGATATTCTGGATGTTTTGGATTTCCCACCACCATATGCCATGTATGGAAGAATGCTAGATTCAAACCCAAGATTCCATTTCAAAGAGCGATTCTTTCAATTGCTCAATACTAGCCAAGAGGACAGAGAGCTTACCACGTTTTGCTCGGATATACATCAAGACATTGTGCTCTTTATTGACCAATCTTACCAACTGATGCGAAACAAGCTTAGAACAACTGGGAGGATTCCAGTATAGTATGTCGCTATCCATCTGGATTCTTTTTGGGCAACAGGTTTCTTCCTTGAGATGAATACTTTGAGTGCTTGACCAACATGCCCGTTAAAGGAACTGCTCTGTATCCGCAAAGATCGGCGGCACGATACCTTTAAGTTTTGCCCTTTTCTTATTCTCCTCAATCTCAACCAAATTCATCAGATATATTATCGCGGATCGTGCGAGTTGCATCAGTTTTATCGTTTCCGACAACATAGTTTCAGAACCAATATTCTCATTATCTTCCTTCTCGTCCCATCCTGTAAGCGATGACTCGTAAACAGTCAGTTTTCTATGGGTCATAGAATTCCGCCACTTGCTTAAACGTTTATCAGAGTCGAGGTCGAGATGTATGTCATAGAGCGCAAAGAGACTGATATTATTTGTGGTTATGATCTCTTCCTTTACAGTTTTCGCCTTCTCCCAAATCCTATGGAAGCTTATACCTGAATCCTTCATATTCAGGCAGAGATAATCATTGATGAAAAAGGCGATCTTGTCAAGGATATTGAAGCAATTCTTGAACGCTGACTTTAGTAAGCCGGAGTAGACATTGTTGTTTGCATAATCCAGAGTATTAACAAAAGCCACCTTCTTGCTGATACTGTTCAGGTCGTCTCTCCTGAATTGAGACTGGACCAATAATAGCTTTGAGACCAGGAAATCTTCTTTAATCTCATTGATTTTCTTGGAAAGGGAATAGAAGGTTGTATCATCACCAGCAGGAGTTATTATTCTGATGAAAGCAGAATCCAGGATGGAATCCGCATCATCATGAGTACCCGTATGGAAATTCAAGAACAGCTTATATCTACGACAGAATTCAATATACTCTCTCTCGAAATCAGAGGTGAATTTCGGTTTGCTTTTGGCTGTTTTGAGCTTTTGCTGTAGCACAGATTTGTCTTTGAAACGCTCTTCTATCTTCGTTAACTCCATCTTAAATGATTCATTAGCAGACAGGCCGCCAATGGCTATGAGATCATCATTATCAATAACCGACTTTATCTCCTGATAGGCCTTAATGTATGTCTTCACCCTGAAAGCTCCTGAGACATTGGCAAGAAACACTTTTGCCAAGGCTCTGTTTCCTATGGCCATGGAGTACTCCGGGTTTATCTTCAAAGCATCATCATAGCAATATAGGGCTTCCACGACCCTTCCCAGGGAATCCAGACAGTTGCCGTAATTCACCAGGATTCTGACCTTGAGGTCCGATCTCGGGTTCAGCGTCAGAGCCTTCATGAAGTGACGCTTTGCACCCTGTAAGTCACAGTTGTTTAGTCTTGCTGATTGGCTCTTATGTTGCCCTAAATTGAAAAGCGAGAAATATCCGTTAGCAATATTATATTGGAGGTTGGCTTTCTGTTCCTCGGGAATCTCTGTTTCTACCAAGGATAGACCTTTCTCAATGCCCTCTTTGACTTTAGCTTTGTCTTTGGATATACCGCCGGACTCAATGAGAATTCCGGGTTCGTTGAAGATGACACCCTTGTTATCAGGATATTTTTTCCTCAATTCTCTCAGAATCCGCATAGCATCCTGTGAGTTCTCCTGGTTAATCAACTGAATGATTTGATTGATTTTGGCTTCTACTTCGGATTGCTCATTCATATCGCCCACCCATCAATTTTGAGGATTTGTACGGACTAATCTAGTCAATCGGCAAATCAAATCCATCCCTTAGTATATTTGGAGTAATTATACTCGTCAATTAGCTTGGTAATTGTCTTGTCTGGTATTCCGGCAACGCAACTGTAATTCCGAACATGCTCGGCGATGGCTTTAATCTTCTCAAAAAACAAAAGAAACTTTTCAGCAGGCTGCTCAGCATAAGAGCAGTTGTATCCCTTTGCGATTTGCTCATCCCAAAGAGGGAAGAACTCCGGTGCCAGGAGATGCAAACCCTTGACTACTGCAACAGGGCTTCTCTTGATCAGCTTCATACTTTCAAGGATATTTTGCTCGTTGACTGCAAGCGCGCTTATTCGTAGCTGAATACGATGCTTCTTTGGATCAGACGCTTTTTTGTTGATGAATTCTATTGATCCTTTGAGTTTCCTACTGCGCTTTAGTGAGTTGAAAAGATCGATAAGCTCCCCTGTTCCATTGTACTTTATTTTGACTTTTCCCAAGAAATCTTCCAATTGCTTCCGTGTGGTCTTCCGGCGGTCATTGGTTTTTCCCTCTTCACTAAATCGGATGACATCTATCTGCAGAGCCACATAAAGTTCACCAAACAATTTTGTAATCATATTTTCATCAGATTTATTAAAACTGAAAACATCTCGTCCCCTATATGTCCGCAACACCCCCAGATTTTTCGAGATGAACTTCTCAAGCTTATCTAAATCAAAAGCCCCGTACCTATAGAAGGCCTGGTTCCATGTAAGCAATAACACTCCTAAACCATTCGTCATTTGACGAGGCTTTCCCCAATGATGATCGACAAGAAAAGTCGCCACTTTATACATCGCGTCGCGCTTCTCATGGTCAACGAATTCTCTGATCCCTTTGGCAATTTCTGGTTCTTCAGGTATGTATAGATTTTTAGGTATATTTAGATTCATTGTCTCACCCATTGTCCTTCTGATTGTTACAGTCTGTCCCAACGAACTGCTTGATCCCATTCAGCATTTCCGAAAGCTCAGACTCCCTTGCTTTACTGATAAACGAATCATCTATGAGGCTAATGAAACTCTTCTTACTTGGATTGACAAGTATCATTATCACAATTGAGACCCGCAAGTAACCCAAGAGTTTCTTCAGAAAGGAAGAGCGTATATCACCAAATTCTTTTTCCAGATTCTCTCTTTTAGTCTTTGATAGGTGATTTCCGTGAACAAATTGGCTGCGAATACCATACGCCTTATTCATTACATCCCGAACAGAAAAAGGATCGTGACCTACGAGACCTAGCAATTTCGAGACTCGCAATTTCAGCCGGTAGCTTAGCTCTTGCGCTTCATTGAGAAACAGACTCTCTAGGCCCATGACAGCATTAGCAATTCTTCTTTCGATCACACCATTCTGAAACAAAGCGTCACAGTAACGTTTATAGGATATCACTCTGTGATCTAAATGCTGCTCCCCGGAATCGTAGAAATTCAGTGGCAAACTATCCCTCAGGGTCTCCCAGAACGTTACTAGTTGTTGTTCATCTTTGTCTTCAATTACACTCTTTTCCAAGGCCTTTTCAGACTCGCCACCATAAAGAGTTCCACCTGCAAACATATCCGTTATGGATTCTAAGCGCATTCGATAACAGAGAAATTTGACACTTCCAACTCTGAAGAGTCGTAGTATCGCAACTGCCTGGTTAACCTTAATCTGAATATCCCTAGCTGAACGGCCAGAGAACTCAATACCCAGAATGGCCGAGGCTTCACCTATAGGAGAGTGGGCGAACGCATAAGCAGGAATCTCTTTCTCAAGATCTCCAACCTTCGTTCTCCTTAACAGTATTTTTGTATCGCCAATCTCAAACTCGATGTCATCTGCAAGTATAACAAGGCCGTCTAGTTCGACCTTCGTGCCCAATTTCAGCGGCTCCCCGCTAATCTCTTTAATAAGGCTATTTATGAAACCATCTAGCTCGGCATCATAAAACTCAGGGTTATTCAGACTTCTGGAAGTAAGCCTTGAGATAAAGGCTCCAAGTAAAGAGACTCTCTTATCCTCTTCACATATAAACTCAGCGAGTAACGCTAAGACTTTTGGGTATTCGTCCGACTTTTCAATGGAATTTCGGGTACTGTCAGGGATTCCGGGCCAGACTTCTCTAACCTCGGTAATAGCGTGTGCTTTTGGTTCAGTGACTCCCTGAGCGGTATACCTGAAATTATCGACTTTCCAGCGCTGGAATGATTTCTTCTTTGGCCGAATTTCTCCCCTGGAAACACTATCATCTATTTCGGTTTTAGCCCTAAAAGCCAACTGCTCTAGGGCATTTGTGAGGATTCCTTGTCGCGACCTAATCATTTCTCACTTAGAGAGAGATTAGGAATTATAAAACCTTTGTCCTTGAACAGGCATATGAAAGAAGTATAGCAGATATAAGGGCAAAGTCAAAGAGTTTCGGCATACTTTGACAAAAACAGTTGATGTTTTGGTTGACATTATTATCCGACTCTGGTAGAATTGGAGTGCCTCATTAGAGCGGCAGTTATTATCACATAATTGAGAACACCTTATCCGGCCAGTATCTTGGCAACAGTATTTGAGACGCTGTCTGACAGTAAATATTAAATACAAAGACCAACCATTTTGGGGGTATGAAAATGCCTGACAGCTACGGAGCACCCCATATTTTCCCGTGGTACTCGAGAATGAGACGTATTAAAGGGATTGACCACCCAGACTCGATTGAGAGCCTTAGGAATTGGCCGCACCTCAGTAGGACAGACCAAGTTCATGGGTCATACCTTGAATTCTGTGATAAATCACTGCAAGGAGGTTGGTCGAGTGAATGGAAGCAAATACTCGCTGTGGGTCCTTTTGTTAAGCGGAAAAGGATGTATGGAAGCATCCCTTTTGTTATTATCGCAGACTATGATTATCCATACAGGCATTTGCTTAACATAAGCGAAGTACTTGCTGATGCTTTCTTGGAGTTTGCTATTCTCCCTGATCTGCACATCTTTACTGATGACTTTGCAGAATATATGGAAAAAACAGATAATAGAGAATGGCAAAATACTCAGAGGATTTCCATACCCCTTGGGAGGGTTTCGTAAATGCCGCAGCCTGAACAATATAGAAGAATTTCAGAGCGATACGCACAAGCAGCAGAATTAACTAATGGAAATATTCCAGAAGCAAGCGGCTTTGAGGCATATCATGCTTTTGAATCAATAGGGCTGCATGGATCAGACACTGTGGCCAACCGGTTCCTCGTTCTCATAAGACAAAACTGACTCACTTTATTCATTTATGCAGGGGCCGGCGATTCCGGAGAGGCGCTGCGGTATTGGCACAAGCACTTAATGGACTCCGGAATAGAATGCTCTATCCTATACCAGATGTTAATGGTAATTTTGAACTGCCTGAAAACCACATCTCACCGCAGGACGCCGAGGATATGATTAGAAGAGTAAGGGGTTTAATCAGGCATGTTGAGACTGAGCTGTAAAAGATTGAGAAACAGGTAACCAAGATGCCAGACCGTGACGTACAAACCATAGTGGATGCTTTTATTGAAAATGCCGCGTCTTACTCAAGCGGATACTTCCATGAAATGTGTATAGCATAGATATGTGTGCAGAGAAACGGCGGCGGAAATGTAGGCCAAGGTAGGGTAAAGGTTGCCAACAGCTTGGCAGTCCCGAAAATACAACACATGAAAAGCTTAATAAAGGAGCAGCAAGTTCTTGATATAGGGAGGTAGTATCATGATGATTCTCGAATCTGCTGAGGACTACACAAACTGGGGTAAACTAATCAAGCATTGTGAAACCTTAGACGGATTAACAGAGCTTGAAAGGGAGAAAGCAAAGCGAGCATTTAGATTACTCGAAAAAGAGTTTGGGAGTCACTTCTTGCAGGACGCTTTCCATAAAGAGCATCCACTTACAGGTTACATTCAAAACCTGGCACCCTGGACTCGGAAATGGTTGGTTAGGTTCTCAGAGTCAATTCAAGAACTCAAACATCAGGAGAACTATAAAAGTCTACTTGAGAGGCTTAAGGACAGTGATAGATTCCGAGAAGGGCAGTCAGTTCTGGAAGTTGCATACAAATTCTCCAAAGCGGGATTTAGCATAGCTGTAGATCCTTCTGTGAATGTGTCGGGAAATCAGAAAGTCCCTGATCTGAAGCTAACCAATACCGATACTAAAGAAGAGCTGTTCGTAGAAGTATCTATGTTAGGTGAAGCGAGATCAGAGAAAGAATCCATGGAAACAATGCGAAAAATTACCGAGCCTCTATGGCGTTCCATACCTTTTGTGCGCTATTGTGGACGCGTTCATAAAATCCTGGCTGAGAATCACTTAACAGATATCGTCGAAAAAGTTAAGGAGACTGTTGAAAAAGCCCAAAAGGACAATTTTTTTCAGGAACTGGTTATAGAGAATGTGATCGAGATAGGAATTGCGCCACAAAGTGACACCCAGTTCATGGATACATGGGCATCTGAAAGAGGATTGGCAGTGGGATCATTCACCGGACCTCCCTTTAACATAGATGAAACATGGAGAGTAAAACAGAGAATTGAAAACAAGCAAAGACAATTACCTCATATGTATCCGAACATTTTGGTCCTGTGGGACATCGCTCTGTTCTTCCAAATGAGTGACATACGAAAGACCATAAGCGAACTGGAAGAATCCGTATACAACTACCCGCACCTGATGGCTGCCGTGATAGCCGGTGTTTCCCTAGAGAGAGGAAACAACGAAAATATCATGAAGGACCAACATGTATATATTAGAAGGCGCAGGGACAATCTCCTCACGGAACAATACATTATTCTGCTGAACCAGTATTGCGAGCAGAAAGTCTCCCCATCCACGATCACAAAAATGTATTACGGATTCGGGAGATATTGAGAACAGTTTATCCGGTATCTGAAGTTTCAGAAAGGTCCGGACTTATTCAGATACACTAAATGTTATCGCTACGATTGATCTAGGGAGCCATCATGCCAGACAAAGACGTTCAAACAATCCAAGACTTGATCTTCTACCAATACGCAAAGATCATCACAAAAAGAGCCTTCTCCGCGCCTGACGGCCAAGCAGCCAAAGGCCAACACTACGGATTCATAAAGAAAACGTTCAGGGAACTGAAAAGCGGTGCAAAATCATGGTCAGATATTCTCCGAGAAGACTGGCAGTTTGTTGATGCGGAGAAGAGATGTATTTATTGCGGATCTGAGACTGAACTCCACAAAGAACATATCGTCCCAAAATCCCTGCGAATAAAGCCTGAGTGCTCAGAATGTGATACAATTCAGGGAATCCATAACCAGGTCTGGGCATGCAGAGACTGTAATACAAAAAAAAGCACAATGGGTCTATATGAGTTTTTCAAAGCAAGGCATCCCGGAGAGAGAAAGTTCTACGATATAATCCCCGTGCTACTGGAGAAGAAATACCTCAAAACCATCTTCCAATGCCATGATTGTGCTGAAACGCTGGATGGCGGAGATATTGATGGGGACGGGAAGCTGACCGTGTTGGATATTGATTGGATATTACGGTGAGGTGGAGACAAAACCTATGGCATACGATCTACTGTTCTACAAGAACGGCGAACTTAGCAGCTTCCTAGATCAAAGGAAAAATGCCTTGGAGAACGAAATCCTGAGCTATGACTCCAACCAAATTCTCAACGTTAGTGAAGAAGATCTCTGTGAATATTTAGTGTCGGAATATTCGCTTGAGCCGCCTGAGCTTTTAGAAAATGAGATATATGCAGACCATGAAGAAGCGGATGTTGATGTAAGTCGTGATCAAATGAGACTTATAAGAGACCGGAGTCGCCCGTTCTATATTAAGGGATCACAGATTACAATAATTATACCATTTGAGGGCGACGGTAATCTATTCCAATATCGACCATCTAGTTTTGGCCTTAATCCGCCACGAGCAGAAGTATCAGGTCAGCGTCTACGTCTGGTCTACACAACTACTAGACACGATGCGGACGCGATCAAAAAAGAGTATCAGAATGCCATTGAAAGGATTAATGGATATTTACAGTCTGTTAGGGAGAATGTTGAGCGTTACAATGGACAACTCAGGACACTTGCCAAGCAATTAATCCCTCAAAGAAAAGAGAAGCTCTTGGCAGACCAGGGATTAGTTAGTGCTCTTGGGGTTCCTGTAAAGCGTCGCGATAATTCCCCTAAAACTTACGCAGTACCAATACGTAAAAAGAAGCTTAAGATCATCAAACCAGAAGCGAAGGATGAACCATTTGCACCAGAGCCTACAATCCCTGAGGAAATGTACGAGGAAGCTCTGGACATTATGTATAATATGACTCTAGTGATGGAGAGAAGTCCCAATACCTTCTCCAAGCTTGGTGAAGAAGAAATTCGTAACCATTTTCTAGTGCAACTTAACGGCCAATATGAAGGTGCTGCCACGGGAGAAACGTTCAATAATCAGGGAAAAACAGATATTCTACTACGTTATGACGGAAAGAATGTATTCATTGCTGAGTGCAAGATTTGGCGAGGCGAAAAGGGATTCCTGGAAACCATTGATCAGCTATTAGGATATACCAGTTGGCGAGATACTAAGACTGCCATCCTAATATTTAACAAAAACCGTAATCTGAGTTCTGTGTTGGAAAAGATCGATAAGCTAGTAAAGACTCATGAATGCTATAAAAGGGAACATGCCCTGGAATCCCAAAATTTGGATAACGAAACTACTTTCAGCTACATATTTCATCAACCAGGGGATAAAAATAGGGAACTGAGATTAACCGTGATGGTCTTTGATGTGCCAGATCAAGGGCCACTTTAATGTGTATGGATCGGGCGAAAGCTTGAGCTTGAGATCTTGGCCTACTAAGGGCGAAAGGGGGGTGGTAAGATGAGTGAAATAGTACTTCGAGACTGGTACCAGCTTGATTTCCAGATACAGAATCACACAAAAGATTTGCAGAAGATCGATTCAGTGATGGAACGTTTAGAGCAGGACGATCTAGTATCCAAATGGTTCTTTCTATGGGAAGGAGAGACTATTAGGGTACGGATGAAATCGAACAATAAAGAAGAACTAGAGAAGAAACTAACCGAATTGGCGGAACGAATATGCTTCCCCCCAAAGTCAAGACCAAAAAATGGCAAAGTTAAGGTGGATCGTTAACCCTCTGGATCTGTAGTTCTTTGACAATCATAATAGACCTG
>SDBU01004978.1_pt1 | contig 16073 bp, 20 predicted proteins | sample 2277071 | NCBI WGS metagenome assembly SDBU01 (sample SAMN10397929, study PRJNA504765) | marine sediment metagenome | isolation source: marine sediment core GS08_GC12, 126 cmbsf | place: Arctic Ocean: Gakkel Ridge, Loki's castle | collected 2008
GAACAAAAGAAGCCATCAAATTTTATGGAAGCGATAGGTACAAAAGGATTCTGTCGTTGGACTATCCAACAGATAAAGAAAAAGCCGAAGGTATGTTTGTCAGTGAAGGCATTGCAAAGGATGTAGAAACAGAAGCTTTAAAGGAGGATTTGGCAGAAGTAGGTAGAGATATTAAGAAAAAGGCAGTTAGTTCCGGTGTCAAAATATCGGGTTTTCTAAAAACAAAATTAGAAAAAATTGCAGAAGATTTAGAAAAAGATAGTCATTAGAATTGAGTATATGGAAGATGAGGAGATTTAGAAAAAAACGATAGGGTGGAGAACAAGGTGCTCTATGCAGTGGGTTGGGATTAGATGATTTCAGTCTTAAATTTAGCCAAGACATAAAGGAATTCTATGGTTAGACCAAGGGTAAGCTTTATTGTTCCATTTCGAGTATACATGCCGGAAAATTTTTATGAGGTCAGGATTGGTAATAAACAAATCCAAATTAGAACTCAGGCGACTCCTCCGATAACAACCGGTCAAGGCCTACAAGCCCATGGTCCCAATATTGAGTTTTCTCACGATATTTTTGGATATGCCGGACGCACATTATTCTATGTAATACTTGATCAACAAAACGACATTTCGACAGAAGAAGCTAAAGGAGATTTTGCTAAAAAAGATAAAATGTTTATTCAGGATGCCGTTATTGCAGTGAATCGTTTTTTAGAAGTTTATAGAGATCAAGATATAGATAATTTAGGACAAAAATCTTTTCATATAGTTCCTATTGTTACAGCAGATATTTCTGATATTAGAATTGTTCCAGTTAAAGATGATCAATCTGAAGAACAAGGTATATGCATACGTATAGCAAGATTAGGTTCAATAGGTTTTGGACCTGCAACGCAAAGATCCACGGCAGTAATAAATGGTTTTACTGAATTACTAAGAGAAGGGACAAAGATTCCAATTTATAGAGAGCTGTTATCTTCTTCAATGAATGCTATATATCGTGGTCAGTATAGGCTTTCTCCTATCGAGTCGAATACGGCTTTTGAGTCTCTTGTGGCTGAAATTACGTTATTACTCGAACCACAGACACTACCGGAAAGCCTATTTGATAAGCTAGTATTATTGGAATCAGCCTTGAATCATAAGCTTACTTCAAAATCTTTAGCGGTAGTTTCTTGGTTTACGCCTCAAAAGAATGGCTGGAGATCTCTTTTAAATCCTATCTTGATTGATTGGAAGGAGAAATGCTATGAGCTTAGGGGGAAAGTAATTCATGAAGGTTATTCGCAGGTGACTTTAAATGAAGCAAAAGATTCGTATGCAGCTTCTCTAGGAGCTATAAAGTATATCCAGGGTATCGCTCAAACAATTCTCGAATAAATATGTTGTGAATCAATATGTGGCCAGCCTGGATTGGTCAAGAATAAGGAAAGATTGATGTATTAAAAAATAAATTGGGCACATTTTGGGCATATTTCAGTGTCTGCATTATATAAGTATTTAACAGACAATAAGTAGCATGAAGCGATTTAGAACAGTATATTCTTAACCTAGAAGGGACAAACAAATGTTAAATTCTAAGACTTCACTCGAAAATATTCAGTCAAAAATTAAGCGGTTTGTTAAGAAAAGAGACTGGGAACAGTATCACTCTCCCAAGAATCTCAGTATGTCTATTGCCATAGAAGCCGCTGAGCTGATGGAGCATTTCCAATGGCTTACCATAGAGCAATCAAAGAAACTCTTGAAAAATAAGACGAAAAGAGAAGAGATTGAGGATGAATTAGCCGATATAGCTATCTTTATTTTAGATTTCTGCAACATGTTCAATATTGATATAGAGACAAGTATAGTTAGAAAACTTAATAAGAGTGCAAAGAAATACCCAGCTACTATTGTTAAAGGCAAGGCACATAAATATACTTATTATCGTAAGGGTAAGCAATGAGGGGTTAACGCAATGGAAAAACAGGTTGTAAGATTTCCAAGGGCGACAACTGGTAAAGATGATATATGCTATGAGCAGGATAAGTTTGTATTAGTAACTTCTGGTGTCAGTTGCCAAGATTGCAGGGTGCACATAATCACCGATAGATTTCTTAGCAAAAGTTTTCAGCAGAAAGTTATGAAAGACACCAGAGATTTCCCAATGGGAACTTATCCTTACGTGTTGATTATTGATACTTCTCTTTGCAATCTTAGATGCAGAGCTTGTTATTCATCAAAATATTGGAGACCAGATCCAAACTCAAAACCAGTTTCAGTGAGCCCAGAAATACTGGCTGAGCAATTTAAATGTAAGATTGAAAAACTTCATAGCGATGATTTAGTTAGGTCAAGGAGAATTGGGGAAAAGCATAAAAGACCGTTTTCAAGACTAAGAATATCTGGAGGTGAACCACTTTTTGAGGATGAAGGTAATTCAGTAAAATTCTGGCTTTCATTTCTTAAATTGTTAGATGAAAAGTTCCAGATTTTAATCTCGGATGGGAGAGTAACTTTAAAAGGTGAACAAGAATGGGTATTGATGTCTAGACAAGATAGAGAATCTTATTTTCCAGTTTTTTTAAAGTCTGACAATAATAAGATTAGAGTGAGGTTCGATACAAATGGATGGCTTTTTAAGAACAAGGAATTTGCAGGGAATTTTATTGACGGGATATATGATCTGAATCTAAAAAATATTAAGATTGATTTGACTTTTTCTTTAAAAGGAACGAATAAGCATGAGGTAAATTGGTTTGTAAATCCAAATTCAGGGTTTGATATCTCTAAAATAAGCATTGATGAGCCATTAGAAGAACATCCTCAGTGGGTTGCAATTAAGAACATAGTAGAAGCAATCAAGGCTAAGGAATCCCAAGAAATCTTATCAAAAGAATCCCTTAGTGTTATTAGCGAAACCTATTTTAATTCTAGGGGAGAAATTTCATTAACGGTTGAAAAAGGAATAATGAACAATCCCAGAGAAAGGCTTTATCTTTATAATAAAGGATCGTTGAATTGGGATAAGTTCTCGAGAAAGTTGCATGAGAAGGGGATTATGTTATCCGAAACTGAAAATTGTATTTATTTGGGGCAATATCCCAAAGCTATTGCTTGGAGATATATCAACGCTGGCAATTATGAACTAAGATTTAAATGTCCATTTCATCAAAATAAACCATTTCTTTCATATAGCAAAAAAGAAAATAGTATTACGGAATCAATAAAACATAGACAAATAAAGAGTTTTTCTGATTCAAACTTGGATCATTTTTCTGCAAGATTAAAAATCCAAAACGGAAAAGTTGGAGAAAGGTGTCAGTATTCTGATAATCAGTGCGACTTTTGGATAGAAATCTTATGCAATACTTCCGCTTAACTAAGTAGGTGAAAGGATAAATGGTTTTTTCAAAAACTACCTGGGTTAGTTAAATGAATAAAAAACAAATGATAGTTGCTTTGGCGGAGAACAAGGTGTTCTAAGCATATTTAATCGGGTAAATTTATGAATAAAAAAGAATCAATCAGAGATTTTGCGCATTTTCTTGGCATCGAGGAAGAAAATGTTGTTAAAAATATTGCAAATTTTGGCGATGATTTTTTCCTTGCTCTCAATTTAGATATTTTATATAGAATGTGTTTGGAACTCGGGCCAATTGATAAACCCGAACTCAAGATCCCCACATTTCTTTTCTTGAATTCGCATAGAGAATTTTATTTGGGCATTGCATCTTTTTTCAGATTGCATCAGTCAAAGTCCTTCTGTAGCTTGAGGTCTGCACTTGATAGTGTTTTTACAGCTAGTTACTTAATAAAACATTCTGAAAAAACACAAGGTTATCTAAGTAAGTTGTCAGGGCAAGAAAAGAAAGAGTGGAACAGGATTTTTTTGAATATAAAGGAAACGATTAAAAAGGGGGCCGAGTTTTCTCTTCTTGAAAAAAGTTTCACAAAAATACATGAGTTTTGTAGTGTATATTCTCATTCTGATGCATTGGGAATTATGCAGAGATATAATGTTGACAAAGAGAGATTGTTTCTGTCAGCTGATTATTTTGACTATGAAGATAGCGTAGCTGATTACAAGAAATGGTTTGGTTGTTTGTTATACGGGTTTTCTGGAATTTTTTTGATTTTTTGGAATGAAATATTTAAAGAAAAGGCTGGAGATAAATTGGAAACAATAGAACAACGTTTTTTCCAATTCAATGAAAAGTTAAAACTTTTTATGCAAAAATATCCAGTGAAAGAATTACAAGACCAAGATGTTGTTCCGCAAAAAAAATAATATAGGCATCTTTTGGGCACAAATTGATACTGCGTTACTTAGATCTTATTGTGAAGTATTAAATTAAAGTGATTTGGTGGAGAACAGATAGTTCTTAATCAGGCAATACGAAGATGTGAGGAAGAAGTGGCGATCAAGAGCTTTTATAGAAGACACGATGATATCAGAGACGAAGCGCGGAAGGCTTGGGCGTGGCTAAGGAAGTTGCCAAAGTATAGGGCAGATTATAATAAGCAGGATGAAAAGGCAAAGATTGATAGTATATTCGTTCAAGAAGGCGGCATAAAAAGAAAGTATGGATTTTTTCCGCTTATCAGCCCTAAAGAAAAATTGGTTCATAAACACGCTCCCTTTGAATTCTTTGTTGCTTTTGGCAAGCTGATGGGGCAGCATCCCTTTGATTCAGGGGTAAAGTTTAAGAACCTCGACTATATAGATTTAGATGCTCATGATCATCCAGAAAGATATAAAAATATAATTACAGAGAGCTAGGCCTGCCAGATAGAATCGTTCTTGAGATTGACCCAAAGAAACCCATAAATTATATTCTGGGACAAATTGAAGACTATTTGAGAATAGTCAAAAAATCTTATAAGATTAGAGGCGAGAGGACTCGTTCAAATGAATTAAATATAATATATAAAGCCTATGTGTTGTCAAATCTTGGGATTAAGGGAAGTAAACTGATGAAATCGATTGCACCGCATATTGAGGATGCTTTTATTGGTGAGAGTCAGAGAGAAAAAGCCAAAAGAGTCTTGAGGAAGACGAAATCTATCCGGGAAAATAAGTTGTAACTTATTCGTCCCTGACAAATCTTGTTTCATGGTTCATACTCGTTTGCAGAGGGCAAACGAGTTTTTTATTTGCTTGAGGTGTGGAAAATGAACGAAATTGTGATCTCCGAAATTCAAATCATTCCCGTTAGGCCCAAAGAGGGTCTCGTCGCTTTCGCCTCGTTTGTTATAAACAATCAGTTTTATATTGGCAACATCGCCATATATACATCGCCTGCCTCGCCAGATGGTCTTCGCTTAGTCTATCCAACAAGGGTGTTAGGAAATGGGAAAAATGTGGCTATTGTATTTCCCGTCAACCAAGCTACAGGATTTTCTGTTCAAGGAAGCATCGTTGAGCGGTACTTAAGACTCGTTGAAAAATTATCGAAAGGGGTAAGTAAAAATGAACGATCCTCGGCAGTTGCTTAGGAATTTTGCACACTCTGGCTCAATGTTCTTCAATCTTTCAGATGGACAGGAGGCCACGGTTCGATATTTTTCAGCTGAAATTGTACCCAATAATTTTGATGGGGGAAAAACTAATCTAGTTCGTTATCACCTAGAGGTTGATGGAGAAAGGAAGATGTGGGATAGGCCTTCGCGTAAATTAGCAGAGCAAATGTCTGAAATTCCTGAGGGGGCGTGTATTTCTGTTCGAAGAGTTGGTAAGAGAAACCAAACCAAATATTTTATTCGGAAGATCAAAGAATGAAATTTTCCAGGCCCCTGTCATCCTTTCACCGCTCTGGGCTGCTTACTCTCCCAACGATGACCTATACAGGCATGCAGGGGCTTGGATATTTTCTTGTTAAGTTGAGAGTGATCATGCCTGGAAGGGATAAAGAGTAAGTGCGTGAGTATAAGCTAAAGACAGTAGATATCTATATAGAATACAGGAAGGGGGGATGACGAAAATGACAACGCCGGTAAAAGCTATTCGTGCAAAATGTCTTGATTGTTGTTGTTGGCAGCTGAAGGAGGTGAGGCTGTGTGAGGCAACGGGGTGCCCGATATTCCCCTACAGGTTCGGGAAGAACCCTAATAGGGCTGGCATAGGACATTCTAAGGGGGTTTGTAGCACAAAAACGGCTACTCAAGTGCCCGTTTCTGATGACAGGATGGTCCAGGTGTAAAGAGCTTTGGGTTCCGGGAGCACTTCAATAATACTTGAATTGAGATGGACAAAACCTCTGAGGAAAGTTAGTAAAAGTCAGCATAGCAGGGAAGACCGGGTGTGTGATGATCTAATATACGTCGAAAAACGCTGAGACTGATCTGGTATTTTAGGGAAATTTTAGGGAATTTTATGGAAAAGGTTGAAAAGGGCTGGTTGTGGGGCGTAAGACAGCCCATGGGAGAAAAGTCGGCACTGGGCTCCAACAAGGGGGAAAAAGGGGGTCTGGGGGAGTTTTCCTACACCTATAAAAAAGAGAATGACAAAACTTCTAACTCTTTGCGAGAGAAAGCGATTCTGGGGCCTTTTGAGCGAAATTAGGTGGGTATTTCGGAGAAATTGGGCAATATTTGGGCACAAAATAGGCATATTAAAATCCTACCTCTTTGTCAGTCAATAAGTTGTGGCATTTTAGTGGAGAGTAAGGAACTCTAAGACGTGGAAAAGCTATTAACGACACGGCAGGTCGGGGAGTTATTGGCCGTGAGTTGCTCCCAGGTTTATAAATGGGTGCATTACGGGTATGTGCCCTATATTAAGTTGGGACACTCAGTGAGATTCCGAGAGTCAGATCTTTCAAAATGGTTGAAGAAAAGAGAGAGAAAGGGGAGGGTTCGGTATAAGACGGCAGAACCCGAGGGAACTAATTCTTCAAGAGACGGAAGTATTGATCAGAAGGGATGGGCGATGTAAACCGAATTCCGTTGTTTGGTTTCTTGGCCCAACAGACCTCGCCAGAAGTTTCGATTGTTGGATCGCCTGAGCGGAGAGGGGATAGCTTTAATGAAACGCGTCTCTCGTGGGTAAGACTGTCGAGAAAGCGAACGCGCACACCTGACTCGCAAAGATCGATAGATGTTGTAGAGCCGAGAGGGTCATTGTTTACCGAATCTCTGCAAATCACTTTTATCTGAATCTTGTTGCGTTTATGTTGTCTCACATCCAATGACTCAGGCAGTCGGTCTATGGTTGTTTTTTCTGGATCAATCGTTCTAAGGCCGAAGTGCTTTGCGATAGCCAACACATGCTCGTCTGAAGTTACCAGATAGGATTCTTCTGTAAGGAGATGAATCTCTCTCATGGCGGCCAACATAAGGACATCGATAGTGTCGGCTCGCTCCTTCTTTTTTCCCGCAAATTGTTGTAGTTTATGAGTGGGCCGTGGGATTTTCATCACGGGCCCATATACAGCCATGTCTTTCAAGTGTTCATTTGCGAAGTCGTAGAGCCGAACTTTTCCCCTGCTTGAAGCATCGTAAATGTCTTTCAGGAAGGTATCGATGAGCGTATCGCGGATCTCATCAGATTTGAAGATACCTCTTGCGCGGAGATTATAAAAAGTTTTAATGGTTTCTGCTACTTGGATATTAAGGAGGTTGATTGTTGCGGAGGGGGACTTGTCGATCAGGTAGTCTATTACGTCTGTTCCAGATTCCGTGTGGTAGCGCTTAACAATTGCATTCGTATCAAAAAGGCAGTCTACACACATTCCTTACCGACTATCTTTCTGATAGGCTTTTTAATGTTCTTCGTGAGATCCCGAGCCTCCTTGATAGAGACGGCCTTCGAACAATTAGAGCCAATCCATGCAAAAAAAGCACCATCGCCCCTTTTGCCAGCATCTCGGTGGTTCATCAATCTGTCGTCACGCCTATTCTTGTCCATTTCTAAGCACATTATAATTTTTTCTCAGGAAAAGTCAAGGTATCAATGCGGTTGTCGAATCCACAGGTGCTTTGTGCCCATTTTGTGCCCATTCAAAGGGAAAATCTTGTAAAATATGGGAAAAAGTTGTAAGATGTGTGGACGGCGTAAGCACCTTTGACATCGACGGTAAAAGTAGTATTATATTGAAGTAGAAGAGGTTAGGGAAATAGCGTGGAACGAATCCCTACCTCTCCGCCATCTATTTTGTGCTAAACGTAGCCAGCTTCACATGAAAGGACAGGAATTTACGCAACATCTAATAAAATCAAGTAGTTATGGTGCAAGACAAGCGCAGCGGTTTCAAGAGATCGCAATGTCTCGGAAACGGCTTTTTTCTCTTTTTGGTGGTGTTTTGGTGGTGGAAAGGGGCGTGCAAGCTGAGCAGAACATTTAGCTGTTTGAAGAACATGTCTTGACAGGAGCCTGAGTGTCGTATAATATAATACATGAAAACTGTCGTGGTGAGTTTGAAGGGGGAACCTCCACATTAAAAAAGAAAAACCTTCGTAGTCTTGGGCTGCGAGGGTTTCTTATTTGTCCATGAATAGAAAATCAACATATAAAATTTTAGATTTATTCTGCGGGGTAGGTGGCTTTCATATTGGATTTGGACATGAAGGCTTTAAAACAATTTTGGCAGTTGATGTGGATGAGTATTGTGAAAAGTTTCATTGTCTCAATTTACCCGAGATTCCGTTTTTAAGAAAGGATATTAGGTTTCTCACGAACAGAGACTTGGAGAAATTTGTTGTTGGGACTGTGGATGTTCTGGTTGGGGGGCCGCCATGCCAGGGATTCTCAACAATTGGGAATAGAATTTCGGCAGACCCCGAGAGGAGAAAGAAGACAGATTCCCGGAACGATTTGTTTAGAGAATACATTCGTATATTGAGATTCTTAAAACCAAAAGTTTTTTTAATGGAGAATGTCAAGGGCTTGTTGACTCGTGATAAAGGGGCTGTATTCAACGAAATGAAAAAACAATTTTATCAAACAGGCTATCAATTTAATCATGTTATTCTAAATGCAGCGGATTTTGGTGTTCCCCAGATTCGGGAAAGGGTATTTTTTTACGGGACTCGGCTTGGATTACCAATGTCCCCTCCCAAGGCAACGCATGGAGAGGGAAAGGGGTTGAAGCCGTACATCACTGTCCAGGAAGTAATCTCCGATTTGGCACACAATGGAAAACATGCTAAAAATCATGTCCCTCTCAAACACGGCGAAATTAATCTTCAGCGGTATTCGTTAATTCCTGAGGGAGGAAGGCTCCCAGAAGATCAATTGCCGAAGGAACTTTATCGGAGAAACTTTGGAAACACCTTTAAACGTTTGCATAGAAACAGATTATCTTTAACAATGGTTCCCGGGCATAATGCTTTCCCAATACACCCGTGGCTTGATAGAAGCCTTACAGTCAGAGAGGCAGCTCGAATACAAACATTTAGCGACAATTTCGAGTTTGTTGGTCCCAGGCATGCACAATGTATTCAAGTTGGTAACGCTGTGCCAATTAAATTGGCAGAAGCATGGGCTCGGTCTCTTAGAGTTTTCTTGGATAGATATTATGAAAGATAATCGACTCACTTTTGTTGATTTATTTTCTGGGGCAGGTGGTTTTCTATGCGGTTTCATTCGAGCAGGATTTTTCCCATTATTTTGTCTCGACAATTGGCCCCCCTGTATAAAAACTCATGAAATTAATTATCCAAATGTTAAGTTAATTCCACGCGATATTGAAACTATACGTAATAGGGAAATAAAAAGGTTTATTGGTAATAATGCCGTGGATGTTCTGGTTGGGGGGCCGCCATGCCAGGGATTCTCAACAATTGGGAAACGATTTAAAAAAGACCCTAGGAATAAACTGGTTTTTGAATTCATCCGTTTTTTAAAAGTTATTAGGCCAAAAGTATTTATCATGGAAAATGTGCGGGGATTACTTTCTATTCATAGCGGTAAGATTAAGCAAATGATTGAACAGGAATTTATTCGATGTGGTTACCATAACATACAATCTCAGGTTATCTGTGCCGCTGATTATGGTGTTCCCCAGTTACGGTATAGAGTTTTTTTTATTGGATCTCGCGAAGATTTGAATTTGAATATTGGGTTCCCTTCCCCGACTTTTGGAAAAGGCGAGTATGTTACCGTTGGGCAGGCTATCATGGATTTAGTCGGCAGGGAGAATTTGGTGGCAAATCACGTTCCCATGACCCATAATATAATTGTTGAGAATCGAATAAAATTTATACCAGAAGGGGAAGGCCTGCCCAAGAGGGGCGTGCCTGAAAAATTTTTATTTGGCTCAAGGCGTGATTACGCAAACAACAGATTAGAAAATTTTAGCCATATTTATAAACGGTTGCATAGAGCGCGTCCTGCAACGACTATGGTGCCTGGGCATAATGCGTTCCCTTTACATCCAACAGAAAACAGGGCATTAACTGTAAGAGAAGCTGCGAGGATACAGACATTTGATGACAATATTATTTTTAATGGTACTCGACAAGAACAATGTATTCAAGTAGGGAATGCCGTGCCCGTTAAATTAGCTTATATTCTAGCTCGACATGTCAGAAAGAAACTGCTCAAGGAGTTACCCGATGGAAGTTAATCACGACGAACTCGCTACTAAAGTCGGGAACCTGATGCTTGAAAAAATAAGAAGTCAGGACCCAGCTTGGCGACAAGTGTTTAGTTCAACGATACATCGCATCGGTGATTGGGAGTGGCCGAGGCCAGATTATGTTTGTCAGGATAATGTATTAAATGCAACCTATGCTCTCGAATTCAAGCCACCTGGGCAGCCCAAACGTGAATACTTAACGGGGCTTGGGCAGTCCTTGTCCTATTTGCAAAGGCATGACTATGCTGGTTTGATTATCCCAGAGAACGCGATAGATAATTTCAAGATCTGTGATTTTATTAACACGACTCTTTCAAGTGATGAATTTTTAGACATTTGTCTCTCACTAATTTCTTACGATGCAAATTTAATTAACAGCAGTCCTGAGCGTGCGATTCGGTTAGTTAAATCCATTGAGGCGAAACGGGCGACTACCGTCCTGCATAAAGTTAAGGCAACACAGACTTTTTGGTCTTGGTGGAGAGATATAAGTAATTTTGAAATATTTTTATTATTAGATTTAAGCGACTATTTTAGAAAAGAACCTGGGGACATATACTCGTCAAAAATATTTGATAAATTCTGGGATTTAATGAATCAGGGAAAAACTTTTACTTGGGAAGGTACTCCTAGAAGCAAATCGGGAACAAGTAAGAAATCGGAGAAACAAAATTATAAAATTCCTCTTTTCCATCTCGATTTGTGGAGTCAATCTGAAGGCAGGCTAACATTCAAAGGATACAGATTATTAACGATTGGGAAGATTTACCGGCCAGATAGTTCAGAATTTCTTGATTATCTTACTTACTTGGTTCTAGTGGATGGTAAACATTTGGAGTTAATAAATGAAGTACAGGGGTTTCGAAGAAGAGGTAAAATACCTTCGGCTAGTAAAGATTTCTTATTTAAGTTTGAGCAATATTTGGATAGTAAAGGTTTCATCGGACCACGAAAGCCAGGCAGGAGGACAACTGGAATGAAACCAAGCTATATTCGAGATGAGCCAAAATTGTGGAATAAGCTCAAACTTCTTGAATCGGATGGGAGGAATTACTTTATTCCAGGAAGAGGCTATAGCTTCAATTGGAATCGGATTACTTATATTTTAAGAAAAGATTTCTCGATGTATTAGAACGATTCTTCTTAAAAAAACCGCATTTATTTCTTAGCGGACATTTGTTACAAAGTGGTTGCGGTTTGCATATTTTTGACCCCAAGTCTAAAAGCCCCCAATTATATTCTCTGATATTTTTCTTAGGAATTATACTTTCTGCTTTCCATTGCAACTTTAAATTTCTTCTTAAATCTTTACTATTATCAAGACCGAAAAATCGAGCAATGATTCTGCTTGTATTTACATCTAGTATTGATAAATTTTTTCCAAAAGCAAAACACATTATTGCATTTGTTGTATAGATGCCCAAACCAGGTATTGACCGTATTTGTTCCATGCTACTCGGAAATCTATTGTTACATTTATTGTAAAGATACGTCGAGATTCTTGTCAAGGTCCTTGTTCGTTGGTTCCCTAACCCTAGCATTGAGATTTCAATAAAGATTTGTTTTCTACTTTTTTTAAGTAGTATTTTATTTGTAGGATTATTCTTGATAAATTTTCTGATTGTTTTTTCAGCATTTTCGGCTTTTGTTTTCTGCAGAAATAATTCTACAAGCATAATTTGGTAAGGGGTTAGTTGGCATCTCCTCCAAAAAAAGTCCCGCCCATAGTTTTTATAATAAGACTTGATCCTTATTCTAAAAAATTGTTTTAATTTCATATCAGTTTAATTGCATAACTAAAGCTAGGAAGCATGTAAGCTCAAATTATACCAAAAATGAAATAAATAAGCATTATGAATAGTAATGAAGATAATTAGATAACTATTGCAGGAAAGGTTTCCCATCGTCCCCGCCATATATTTTACGTAACTGGTTGCTCACCAGTTCAAAAGCCGTAATTTGATTATAAATAATCAGTTACTGCTTTTTTTGTTTATTTTGCCAATCTTTTGGATTATAATGATTTTTGGTTATTCTAGCATAAAAACGGCACACTTGTGGAAAATATAGGCGCTATGAGTAATTTAAGAAAACTAATGAAAATTAAAGACTATGGCGAAAGAGATATCGCCTTAAGAAAATATGCTCAGAAATTAGGCGTCAGTACACATCATTTGGTAAATTCAGTTACGGGTAAAACAGACGAACCTGAGTTAGTTAACAGAATAAGAAAAGTCGAACAACATAATAGAACTGTTGTGAATTGGCAGATCGGTAGCGCAATCGCCATTTTTACACTTGCATGGTCTATAATTTACAGCTTATATATTTATCCACCAAGGTATATATTTGATCATTCTAAATTAAAATTAGAAATGAACCTTGCCTCGAATTTTGCGGAATTCAAACTTGGCTTTGTTCTTCTCATTTGTTAATGGGGAGCAGTATATTAGTGACAAAACTTGTAAACGGCCAGGGTATAATTATTTCCTCCTTTCTATCTGTTTTAAAAGAAAGCGCAAATTTTTATAATCAGAAGATTGAAGTTCCAAGAGGGTTCATTCTGATCCCCTGGGTAGTTGTAATTGCCCTGAGCTCTCTTGCTGCCAAAGATTATCTTAAAAATAAGGAAGGCTATAAAGAAATCGCCATTTATTTCTTGGGAAAAACTAATCGTGAGATTTTATAATAAAAAATCTACGAGGGAATTTGCGAGCGCAACAATTATTTGCGGTGATTGTAGGATACGTCTTGAGGAAGTTCCCGGGCGAAAGCGTAGATGTCCACGATGTGATTTGGATTATGGGTCAGCCGAGCTCAGTCAGATAATAGCCGAAGCTCGTTCAAAGTGGATAACTGGCAAAAAGCAAGTAGGTTATATTAAAACAGGGAAGCCTAACACAAATCAGTGATTGGATCGCCATATATCATTAATGCTTCTTGTGTATAAAGCCAGTTGCGAAACTCGTCCAATAGGGGCAGAGCAGGGGGGTATCGATCAGGAGTTGCGGCTGCAGGAGTTGACGGCCTTGATACATCGGCTGACAGGGGGGCATTTCACAAAAGTTTTAAAAAGTATGAATTAAAGCCGTAACTCGCTATTGATGTTTGACTTAAACAAAAATTGTGGTAGAATTATGCCACAGTTTTTGTTTTGACATTAACCTTGTGGGGGAGGGTTTATGCCGAGTTTGATGATCGTCGATGATGAGCTGGACGTCCGCGAATATCTGAAGAATTTCTTTAAGCGCAGGAAGATCGAGGTGCTCACGGCCGAGAGCGGGGAGGAGGCCTTGGAGATATTGCATGGCCAGCAGCCCGACCTGATGCTCCTGGACGTGCGCATGACCGGCATAGACGGCGTCGAGACGCTCAAGCGCATCCGCGAGTCCGGCAACAGCGTGTCGGTGATCATCGTGACCGGCGTCGAGGATAAAGAGCTGCTTGACGCGCTCAAGCCGTTGCACGTGGAGGCCTGTGTCCACAAGCCGCTCATTTTGGAAGAGCTGGAAAAAGAAGTGCTGCAGAGGTTGATGAAAAAGTAGGTGCCTGCCGTTGTGAAGTTCAAGAAGACCCTCGCACTGATCCTCATCTTGATGTTTTTTGTGCCTCCGGGGATGGCATGGTCGACGCCGTCTTCGGAGTTTCTCTTTTCGGTCGCCCTCAATTGTTACAACCAGGGGCTCTACGACGACGCCCTCCAGGGGTTCAACAAGGTCCTGCTCGTGGACCCCATGCACCCTGAGGCGCCCGCCTACATCGAGAAGATCAAGGACAGGTTTGGTTTCTCGCGCGTCCGGATCGTGGCGGTCGCCTTGGATGAGGCCGAGGCCGAACGGGCCGGTGTCACGCAGCCGGAGCCGGCCACTTTCTTTGCGCGGGAGGTGCCGGCGCCCCTTCGGGAAGAAGAGGCTAAGGCAGAGCCGGGGCGGCCCGTCAGCGATTACGTGAGCGTGAGCGGCGTGTATCAAGTGGCCATGGGCGTGCGCTCCGAGGAGACGGAGTTCATCTGGCGGGAGGCGAACGCCGACCTGAATGAAAAGAACTACCGCATCCTCTTCGGCGAGGCCAAGCACAATACCTATGACCCGGGCGTCTACAACCGGATACGCGTGGACGTGGACACGAAGGACCTGGACGGGGTGGGGCTCGCCCATATCAAGGCGCACGCCAACATCACCGTCGATCCGTGGAGCTTCACGGGCAAGACCCGTACCTTCACACTGAACGGCGCCGGCGGAGACTCGGCGGAGTTCGAGCTCAAGTACTGGTCCAATACCGGCAAGACGATCAATGAGATCGTCGGGACCCTCTCCAACGGCGACGCCATGGCCCTGCCGGAGATCAAGGTCGTGGACGGCCGCACGACGGCCACGACGGTGAACACCACCTTTGCCAACATCTTCAACATCCCCTCCCAGGAGATCCGCTGGGAGTTCCTGCCGCTGCGCGAGCTCTGGGTCGAATACGACAACGCGCCGTATTACCTGCGCGTCTATCCCATCGCGTATCAGGACCAGGCCATGGTCACGGACGACCCCCTGAGGCTTTCCAATAACCACACCTGGTGGGAGGAGAGCCCGTGGCTGGCGGAGTGGCGGCCGGGCAACCTCAATACCGGCGCCGTGCCGGATGACTTTGCCAAGGGCTACTGGGATGACGCGCTCGCCTTCTTCACGCGCGACTCCGACGGCCTGCGGCTGACCGCCCTGCGCGGGTTCCGGTTCGCCTATGACGACGCGGACCTGAAGGTCGACGCCTCGGTCGCCTCGCCCAAGGACCTCTGGGCGGATTACGGCGACTTCAAGACGTACGCCGAGGCCCTGCGCGTGACCATGGACCTGGCGTATAATCTCAGCGTCGGCTTCACGCAGACCGGGCACTTCGGCTGGAAAGAGGATAAGCTCGACGGCATGAACAACGTGGTGGCGCTCGACGCCGCCTTTGAGCCCGTCGTCGGCAACAAGCTCTTGGCCCAAGTCGCGTACTCGGACTCCTATTTTGACCGCTCCAACGACACCTTCGTGTCGCGCCGGCGCGGCAACGCGTACCTCGTCTCGTGGCTGGGGCGCCTGCCGCAGGACGAGCTCTTTGAGCAGGATTACTTTGCGATCAGGCGCGGCGGGGAGGAGGAGGGTTTCCTCAAGTGGCGTTTCAACCTCGTGCGCATGGAGGATGGCTTCGACCCGTCCCTCTCCACGTACCGTCAGACGCGCGACGACGAGTTCTGGTCGCGCCACGTCTCCTTCCGCAAGCATCCGCTGTATCTCTATACCGGCTTATCGAGCCCCATGCGGTTCGAGGACATCGAGGTCTTCGGCATCGGCAACGGCATCGACACGGGCCGCGACGTGCTCGGGCTGAGGGTGGAGGGCAGCCTCCTGATCTTCGAGCGGCTCCTCGAAGGGCTCATCGATATCCGCAACGTGCACGAGGCGGTTGCCGGCGGCTTCATCGAGAACGTGGCGCGCCTGGAGCTGGCGTATCCCGTGAACGACAGGCTGCGCGCGAA